>WLWI01002262.1_pt1 | contig 16643 bp, 7 predicted proteins | sample 6701501 | NCBI WGS metagenome assembly WLWI01 (sample SAMN12718690, study PRJNA515312) | sponge metagenome | isolation source: marine sponge | host: Mycale hentscheli | place: New Zealand: South Island, Marlborough, Capsize Point | collected 2014-11-01
TACGATAAAAACTATATGTAGGAAATAAATATTTTAAATGAGTCATAGCAGAATTAATTATTGATGTACTCTCCCCTGATGTAACCACCACTCCTAGAGGTAGCCCACCAGCAGCAGAGGAAGTTGACATGACAAACATAGGATTATTATAGTCATCAAAAGAGGACGATGAATCAATAAATACGAGTTCCCCAGCTTGTTGTATGTGTTTGTAAACTCGAGACATTAAAGGAGTACATATAGCTAAAATTAAAGGATGGTCATGTTTTCCTTCACTATTATTAAATCGTTGTACTGAAGCTTTACCACCAAGATCTTTGTTTGTTTCGTTATATTTATTTATCAGTGTTTTGTTGGTACATTAAATTCGTTTCATATTCAAGGTGTGCACTACTTGGAGAGTGACCTTGTTTAAATAAATCATAATACTTGGATTTGGTTTCGTCCGATATAGGCCTGAATCTCAGAGCATCAGCTACATTAATGGTGTGATTATGATTATGTTGTAGGATGACCTCAACTAAGTATCCTCGATGACGTTGATGAGGTGCTAATATAGTAATACTTATTTGTGCAGGACAATTATTATTCTTAAGATTATGCAAACAGTGTGTTGTCTTTAAGCTCAAATTAGTTATTTCTTTTTTTCGTTGGTTATGGTGGCATCGTAAATATAGTTTCTTGCATACTCTCTTTCCTAATCTATTTTTGCTGCGCTGAAACACCATGGTCTCCTGTGTCACTTGATTGTATTGTTGCACCCATTCTCTTGCTTCTTGTTCATTTTCTAATTGTATTTTGAATGTACATTTGAAGTTATAGGTTCGAGTATTGCAGTAATCTATTTCAACAAACTTGTATGTGTAATTACTAAGGCAGTACTGCTGCTATGTAATTATTATGAGCAGTTATGTCATCTATGCTTCCACTCTCACTGTTGTACTCAGCTGTGCATATTTCATCATTAATTTCTTGCCGCTTTTTAAAATCGTGAATTATTGAGCTGGTATTTATTTTACGTTCAATAATCCAAGAAATTACACTAAGTCTCAACTGAGTACTGTGCTTAGAGGGTTTAACTAAACATTGGGGAGAAGTCTTTTCATTCCAGCTGTACCAGTTCTCCCAATTACAGCACATCACAGCTGCCATACAAAGCACTATGACACCACAAACATTAGAGCAAGTTTGGGTGGGATAAAATGGACACACGTTTGTCGGATCTTTCTTCTCATTGGATTGCAAGTTTATAATATTGTATAACTTTAGTTCTATTCCTAATTTACCTAATAATGGTTCAACCATGTGTGTTAAGTTAGATGGAATATCCCAGCTCAGTGAATCACCGTAATACGCTAGTTTTGTTTCAGTATTAAGTGCCAATAATGTCCAATGATTTCCTTGCTTTATTCCATCAGAAATAAAAATGGACTTACTGCTATGGTCTTGTCCTACATTAAGAGCCAAAATAACCTTTCCATTCTGAAACACTTTGCTTTTCGATATCAAGAAATCTCTTATGCATTTATCTGGGGTACATACTACGCACATAATATCTTCATACTGCTGATTCAAAAGAGTGAACAATTCATTTATTTCATTTTCAGTTATCCAATTATCTCTAGTTAAATTTATCAGCTTTGTTTCATGATTCGAGCTAGATTGGCTAAAGAACTCCATAATTATTTTAGTATTAATTCCATATAAGTCACCAGTTTCGGTTAACCAAGTCATAATCTTACCTATGGTGCTGTTATGTTTTAAGTCGTAATGATACCACTGAAGTTGTTTTAATCCATTATAGTCCATCAATCCCATTGGAAATTTTATGTATATAAATTTTTTCACACTTACTTCTGTTTGTTTACATAGCAGACTTATGGCTTTGGTAATGGAAGTGAGTGAAGGAATCTCTGTTAGACCACATGGATGGACCACTGACTTTGCAACCTCGGAAATTACTATGTCCATGGATAGACTTGCAGATATGACTGGAGCATTATCATAACATAACTTTTCCAATCCTCCACCCTAATCATGTACAATAAATCAATATGTTGTTATGTTGTTGTTTTATTCGTATTGTACTTACCATAAGATATTGACGACTTTTAGAAAATTTTGTGGATGACTGTCGGGTATTATCTCTGGAGCAATGAAACGTTTAAGATAAATTAGTTTAATTTATATGTCAGTCATTGTAGTTTTTTTAAATGGTGTTATTTTCAAGATAGTGAACTAATAAGAAAGTGTATTAACCTCTTCTTCTAATACATACACCATTATTCCTTACCTTGTCAAAAAAAATGCAGTTAATAACAGTAGAACTCTAAGCATCAAGATGAAACAATCTTATAAGAGGAAAGAAACTCCAAAAACAGTTCAGGATCAGGAAAGTGATCTGGAACAGTAAAAGACCCAGCATTCACCCCTGGATCTGGGAACAAAGAATTCCAACAGATTGTGCTGAAAAGCACAAGGAATCCTGCATGGGTACAGTCACAAGAAGCCATAGAAGTAGAAACTTTGAAGACAGCATGGTAGCAAGCATTTCACCGCGGGAAGCCAAAAAAAATAAATAGGGCAAACTCTTGGCCACCGCGCATGCGCAAATGATTGAGCTATCTGGTGCACCATGAACTTTGACCTTTAATAAACGTTGCTAGTTTTTCTAAGTCCTCAAAGGGTGCGTCGTTTAAAAAATCGCCTCCCGGTACTATTTCTCGACCTCCCGTTAACTTTAATATTCTGTATGTCGACCACTACTGACTTCTCAGTTGCATATTTTTTTGAGATTTACAACATCATACATTGAAATGTTATAAGTCATATTACAATATATTCTGGATTATGATGACCAATTATTGAAATAAAAGATTCCATATATTTGAAGGAACAAATAACAAAAAGATACAGTTTAAGTGAAATTAGCTACAGATGCACAAATCGGGAACTATTTCTTGACCTTCAGTTAATTTTAGTTTTCTATAGGTCAACCATTAAATCATGATACAACACATTCAAGATTATAATGAACAGTTTTTGGTATGAAAGTCAAAAATAGTAGAAAAAATCAAAAACAGTAGAAAAAAGAAAAAGAAATTATCATTCATGTGAAATTGCAAGAGCACACAGCACAAATATATCCACCACAACATTCTTCCAAACAGCTAATATGGCTCCAGACTCCACAGTCGATTTCCCCACACTGTATCCAGTCACGCCCAGGCAATATATCCCCAGTCTCTTCCTCTATATCATCCTTGTAGCACCCTGAGCATACACTGCAAATATCATGGCAAACTTGAGTGGAACTAGATGTGTCATCATTCTTTGCCCTCTTTCTAATTGGATAAGTCTTTGCAGGATTACAGGGAGTCTTTCTTTTTTGACCAGAATATTCACCAACTTTATCAGCACCTTTCTTCTGTTGATCTTTTTTCTTTGCTTGCTCCTCTTTCTTTCTTGCCAATTCCTCCTTCTTCCTTGCTTGCTCAGCCTTCTTGCTTTCTCGCTCCTGTTGTTTCTGTTTCTTCTCTGATTCTTTGGCTATACTCTTTTTTCTTTCTTTCTCCTTTTCGTCCTCTTCTTTCTGTTGCTTCTTTACTTCCAATAATGCTAGAGACTCACTACTTGTCTATATTCTAGCTGATTTTTGTCTAACCTTTTTTGTCCCTTTGAGTGAAACAACTCGTGGAAGTTTATGTTCCAATGGCATTCCAGACTCATCGCAGTTGTAAATCTGTGATGGTTTATCCTTTAATTCATAGGTAGTTAAAGTTTCATCAAGAAGATCAAAATACTGCTGAAAAATATCAGGGTTTGTCATTTTTCTCGTGCCAATGAAAAAGAATCTCCTCTTCGCAAAGTAGCTAGCTAATTTGAGGCCACCTTTGTCGAAAACGCCACCACCAACTGTTGGATACTTTTACATCATTATCATTTTTCTTTGTTAATGTTGCTTCTACTATTTTTAGAACTTCAGCTCTAGTCTTGCCGAAACCCATCTTGGAACATTTGACTAAAAACTTCACTAATTCTTCTTCCTCCTGCTTACTCAAAAAGGGGTCTCTCCCAATATTTGTTCCATGAATTACACGACCAGCTATTCTGTCTTTAAGTGTAGTTTTAGGGACACCAAATTCCATGGCAGCTCTATTAACTCCTAGTAAACCGTTCTTTACCGCATCCATAGCAGCAATCATCGATTCATTAGACCAGGTCCTGAGCTTGGTAGGTCTGTTAGGCTTCTTTGGAGGTTGATTCTCCTTGTTGGCACTTCCTTTTTGCTTCCTCTCTCATTGCAGCGATAAATAGCACACCAAACCGAGAACAAGTGTGAACAAGTGTGAACAGAAACGAGCTGCGTGGTCGACAATAATGGGTGTGGTCGAGATTAAAAAGGTGTGGTCGAGAATAAGTATGGTGCGGGTCGACAAAAAGAACCGGTCGACTATCGTGACATTACGCTAAGTAAATTTATCAAGAACATACCCATACTTGGACTTATTTTTATAAATTCAACATAAAACACCAACGAAGATTATTAATGTTAACAAAAACATAACAATAAACAGTAGAAATAATAACTGGTATGTTCAGCGCAAATGCCAAGCGAGTTTGCCTATTTGAAACTTAATCATTGATTATTATCACTTTAAATTATGTATATGGTGTGAAAGTAATGTATATAGCTACTATATCATGAAAAGTTGTGTAATGGCTGTCTAGCTAGCTCATAACTCACTGACTTAGTAAAATTAAGAGTGGCTACACCTTGAGCAGGCCACATAAATTATAACAAACAGCTGGACTTATTCTCTTTATGAACCCTACTTATCAATAATTAAATTACATAGGGGTTATTATGGATTATTTTGTCCTAGGTTATGGCATTGTTCATTAATGCACAACCATTGTCTGATTGGCCATATTTATGCTGGTGCTTGTAGCACTTGTGTAAATACTGAGCCAACAGACTCGTGATATTATCCTATATCAAAAAGAATAATATATATTTAATTTGGCTAGTTTTGCCAAAAAGAGTTTAGCATGAATATTTCAGGAACATGCAATACAATTCTACATTTTCAAGTACCTTGATGTGCATAGCCACAGCCCTCGTAGCGTCTGTCCTGCTATCTTCTAGAGCCTTCTTGTATGAACCACTCACATTGCACTACAACAGAATGTCCATATTCATTACAATCACTTACAACCAACATAATTCACTCTATTCCTTACATGGTGTACTTCATTGGCATCTACAACATCTATGTAAGGGATGATCCTGCAAGCATGGAGCCAGCAGCGGGAGACAGGAGTCCCAAAGAACACCAAGTGATACCTCACCTGGAATTATATAAAGAAAAAGTAATGCATGTTGATGAGGAGGTACATTTCATATTATATTGACATTAGATTTAAAAAGAGTATATTTCTGTGAGCATTTACATGATTTAAATAAAGAAAATAGATTATGTTGGCACAAGTTACAAGAATGAGTAAAGTCAGTGGCAGAACAGTTGAAAGCAAGGGTCTATTCTCAAATATTCCCGTAAAAAAGTGCCGCCCAGATCACAGCCCTAGCGACCTCTACCAGTTTCCTGGGTATATAATAAAAGGGAAGGAGGGCGCTCTCACACAGACCACAGACAGGCATTTTGGCGGGGAGGCTGGCAGTGGCGGTATTTAGTACTTGTGGTTTGCTGCAGCTACCCATTTAGCTTGTTACATAACAGGGAGAGAGAGAGAGAGAGAAAGAGAGAGGTCAAGTTATGAAGGAGGGGCTCACAGAGTGGACTATTATTTTCCAGCTAGGGGTCCTTCCAGTGTCCAATCTTACCCAGCTACTGCTCCAAATCCCTCACCTGCTATGCCCTTGGATGTAAGTGTTATTTTTCTATTTATTAACTAGTCAAAGCTTTAGGTATTGCACTGTAGTCCAGATGGTTAAGTACACTTTGATGGATTGTTAGTATTCCAAAGAAAAAATCTTGTCAGTTGCAATAAATTAAAGAACTGCATTGCACCATTGAAGTTGAAATAAAGCATGTAAAGCATGTCATTGTATAAATGTATTACAGGAGCAATTAAGTGAATCTTACAGGAACTATCGAGTCAGAATGACCCATTTCAAAGTAGCACTCTTCATCTGGATCGGCTTCGATCATAGCAGGCCACCTGCAACAAAAAGATAACAACAAAAAGTCCAAGTAATGGTCCATTCAAATAATAACAAACATAACAATCAAAGACTTAAACATCTCTTGTACAGCCACACCAAAATAATCCCCTATCGGTCATAAAAGAACTGTTGTGCATGGCTTCAAGTACAATAATGTATCAATGGCACACACAGCCAACAATATGACAGTTTATTCACAAGTGTGTGTATAGGGCTTATAGCAATAGCTTAATTGACTACAATTATAATAACTAGTTGTGTGCTTTAGTTTATTTTATGGCCAAAATGGAATTAAGTTTCTAGAGTGTACTAGAAAATGTGTTGTACTAAATCTTATTAATGAGGGGAAGGTGCAAAATTTGCATAATATGTTTATTAAAAACTGCCAAAAATATTTAACACTTGGATGTTGTTCACATTGACTATATACAACTTAATATAATTTCAGCTGAATCTAACAGGAGTAAATGTGAAGGGGAAAAAAATTTAGAAGCCCAATTTTTGCCCTTTGCGGTCATTGTAAGAATTCAGGCCACTAAGTTAGTTGGTATCATCGCAATATGTTGCAATAGTAAATTATTAAACCAGACTAAACATATAGACTTTCATTGTATCTTATGTCATCAATTTCCATCTAATGCCTTTTCAAACCACCCAAGGCATGAAGAGATCCATTAGTTGTACTAGTGATGTGCTTGAGCACAAATGGCGAGCGAGCCTAAAGACTATACTATTTTTATATGAATGATTTTGACTTCTAACACTGAAGCTACTGAAAATAAGGTCCAGTTTTTTAATTTTGCATACACGGTAAAGGGATTTCAGTGCTATAGTAACAACTCTCTGCAACTGTTTGAATTGAAGGAAAAAAACAACAACAAAACAATACACGTTATTTAAAAAAATTTTTGTGATATTCTTTAGCTAAGTAGTGGTTGTAACACACAATGCTTTGACACAACTGGACATGCACCTACACAGACTTACCTTCGCGGGTAGTCTAGCGGACAATGTATTTTCAAGTAAATACTGTTGCGCACGGCTTATAACCATGACAAAGAGCGCATTGACTTACCACCGCCCTTAAGTTTTCAAGTTTTAACTGCACCTGCAAAATAATTCAAAACGGTAAACAATTCAATTTCTAGGGTGATACGGGTACTGATCGATAAACCAGAGGATTCTGTTTAGTGCAATTTGGGACGGGATTAACCACATAACTAACACAAAAACGCAAGGGTCAAAGTACAAAATGACCGTACGTCCAAACATATATACAAATAAATAAACAAACATCCCCGATTTTCAATTGTGTTACCCCAGTAGGTGTCTCGCTCGCTACGCTCGCTCGCCAATTACACCCACAGAAGCATACTAAGCAACCTTAGACAGAGTTGGAGTGGTATAAATAGAACCAGTGAAGTGAGAAAGGATGGTCTTCAAGGACAACATATCACAGGCAAAGATATTTTAAACCCAACATTGAAGTATCCAAATCCATAAATGATTCTAAAACTTAACCTGTTTTAGTGACTGAAGGCCAGGTGCTCTGGTAAGAAAATTATAAGCTGGAGTTCATCATTTGTGCGATAACAATTTTTTGAAAAACAAACAAACAAAATAAAACAAAAAAGAAGCAAGCTTATCAAATTAGCAAGCGATGGGATACAACTGAAGTTAGTCTTCCTCAGTAAAAAACATTGATGCATATCTTTTTAAAGAAAGGTTTAGTGTCTAGTATTTGTTTTCTCTGTTATATCCACCTCAAGTTGTTCTTTACCAGCAAAAGGATATGGAAAATACTTTTATTGAATCTGATGCACTGTGCATATAGCCTCTGTTTCACAAAGAAAAAGCTTTTGGAGTACATCTTATTACTGCAATGATAAACCTAATGTTGTGACCTTTCATAACACAGCTAAAGCTGTGTTCATGAGTAAACAGGAGCCAAGAAAGCTTTGATGTTGATGTAAAAAAATTAGAGCCATTAACCCTCAGCGTGCATGCGAGAGGGTTACAGTACTCAGTCTGTCTGTCAGTCATCAGTCATTCTGTTACACAACAAAAAGCGGATCTCGAAGATAGCAGTCTCCCAAAGATTGAAACAAGCATCAAATTGTTGCACTGGACATTGTAAGTCCTTTTAATTTGCCAGCATTTTTAGTTTCGACTTATTTAATCTGAAGAAGCTTGTTATTTTTTGGCCGTATAATCGTAAGCAATTGTTGGTAATGTTCCCTATAGTCACTCCATACTCACATGAGTAAATAATTTCTTTGCTGCCCACAGTAGTCTTGCATTCAGCAGTTTACTGAGTGCTTCAAGTTTCCTATTGAGACTACTGGTGAGGTGAGTGTTGCTTGTATGTTAAACTTCTCTTATGAAGACAGTATTAATGTCTACCTTTTCATCGCACGAGTTGCGTATCGTTCAAGTTTTTTTACATATAGACTTGCATGAGCTACATATTGGCATATTCATATTGATACTACTCCAAATAAATTATTCATTTGGTCTTAGTAATAAATAGCTAGTGTATAATAACGCTGAGGGTTCACACCCTTGGTGCTTCATTGATTGAAATTGTAGCAAAAAATTTAAGAAACAACTTCAAAGCTATATAGATCAGTAACCTTTTCCAACTTATGATTTTTGCATCAACTTTCCTCCAAAAATTTGGAGATTATTGCTTGAAAATATGATCATTAGTACGCTCAATTTAATATTTGATGTATTACAGCAGATATGACTCATCAGGATGAATGAAGGGATTAGCAGACACAACTGTTGGTTTCATTGATATCACACAGTAGCAACCAAGATTAGCATAGCACCGAGATATCTTTGGGATATCTTGCAACATTAAAATACAGCGTTCTGTGCTAAAATGAATAGAACCATTAGAGAACATCAAATGGATGGGTGACATAGATATTGCAGGATTGCTCGCTCCTGAATCAGTAACTGTTGGGAACATGCTATACTTCGTGATGCCTTACCACCTGACGTAATTTAGGCACTTTAAACGAGAAAAAGCCAAAATTAATCAAAATGATGCTCATCTTCTCATGTTCATCTTTATTGCTAGATAGGTTGTGCTGCTATATTGCTGTTATACAGTTCAGGATAAAGTTGAAAACAATGTTTTTGTGATTCAAGATATAAAAATGTTATATACTCCACTTTTTAAACTTTTATATAAAACTCTTACTGCTCCTATCTTCTACTGATCAATCTAACTGACTGTTGGACAGATTGCATAGGTTTAGCAAATAAATCCATTGCAGATTATTTAGTATCTTTTTCTTCCTATAACACATCTAGCTAAAGGCTGTGAAATCTTTCTTGGCTTGTGATTGCTAAAGTTAATAGAACATACTCAAGTTATCTTCTACATGAATAAAAATAGCACAAACAATTTGTGTGCTACTCTTTAAAATTCAATATCTCAATAAAAGACTAAGCTTTGCTTTAAAAGGCTATCTAAAAGCAATGAAATGTTGTATTATGGATGTTTTTCTCTCATCAATTATAACTGTTTTATACTGCATAGCAGACCTAGTACTTTACCCCTCCCCCCACCCCCTTTTTTATCTTCCTTCTCCACAGCTTGTTAGTTGAATATGCCATTGTAAGTGTGTGTGCTGGCAGCATAACAACACATGATCAAAAGTGAAAGGTTTTTCTGAAGCAATTTGCTCTGTGTATAGCTAAAGTCAGTACTTAACCTTTACCTAGTATATATAAACAATGAACATATCGAATTAGCTTACCATGGGTAACTGTCCATTTTTGCCCATACCACGGAACCAGGGATGTAGGCCGACTCAACAAACTGGATGTTTTCATTCTCGTATTCCATCCATTCCTCCGTTGGCAGACTGCAGTGGTTGTGGTCCTTGTCAGTATTGTCTGAACAGTTCCAAAAAGCTGGAACGGCAAGAGGGTCAAAGTGGTCCTGGAGTTGGCGCCATTTTTGACACCGCTTGTTGCAGCATTGGACCCAAACGGGGCCTGTCATGTTGGCCTTCATGCGCGTCTTGGCTCGGGGTTTCTCCTGAGAGGCAGGAATGCCGTCTGGACTAGATTGCTTCGAAGATACGCTGCTGGGTGAATCCAGCATCACAATTCCACTCTCTATCTCTGAGCTGGCCATCTCTGCTCCAAATGTGACATCAGACCTTGAGGTGTTAGAGTCGTCATGCCTCAATCTCTTCGCTTGTGTCTCTTCTGCTTTGGCTTCTTTAAGTAATGGTCGCTTTGAAGTGTTGGTAGTACCTATGGGCACTTCTGCTTCTGAAGAGCTAGGCAGACCGGATGTACGAGGGAATGGGGATGTACGATTAGAACTTGTGGTTGAAATATCACTATTAAATGCATCTAATTGCACTTCCAGTTGTCCACCAAAATTCTCTGGAGATACTATATCTGAAGTCTTGTGTGAAGAGGTCAATAATTTGGATTCGTCTATTAAAATTTTGGCATTTTGCAATGTTTTATCCGGAATGCTTTCTGATGTCTTCTGTTGAGCCTTAAACTTGTTCTTGTTCTCTAATTCAGCTTTTGCTTCTATACGCGCTGCTTTAAGGGCTTCACGCTTTTCCTTCTTTCTAACCTTCTCTTCTTCTTTTTGCTTCTTTTTCAGTTCTCTTTCGAATATCCTTTGCTCCTTTTCTCTCTCTTTTCCTTCCTTTTTTAGCTGTCGCTGTTTGATCATTTCTGCTCTCTCTTCTTTAGTTAGTACTTTTCGTGTGGGTTTACTTTCCTTGCTTGTAACATTGGAAGAAGCGATGTCCTCTGAAGTACTGCTGGTTTGTTTCTTCTCCTTGGAAGGTTGTAGTGATCCTGCTTCTTTTTCCAATTTTTCCTTCTGCATTTCACTGACTGATGATGTCTCTTTCATTTCAAATGCAGGATTATTAGAAGTACTGGTGCTTGAAGGGGTTTTCTTTAATAAAAAAGCTGGTTTTCTTTTCTTTGGTGGTTTTGTAATATTCTTCCCTAAATCACTTGCTTGATCTTTCATATTGGCATTTGAAAGAAATGATTTCTTCCCAGAGAATTCAGGCTTTTTTGGAATTCCTCTCTGTGATGTGAGCTCTTCAGATCTGCTTGCCTTTTCTTCTACTGAAGACAATGCTCCTTTCACTAAGAAATCTGGCTTCTTAGAAATCTCTTTACTTGAAGTCTGTGTCCTAGGATTGTCTTCTTGATCGCTAATGGCAATGTTCAGAGTTGATTTATTTACTTTACAAGTCTTTTCATTTAAGTCTGCTCTTTCATTTTTTTGTTGGTTTGCCATTGAACCAAGTGGAGCCTTATCTTCTTGCAACAAAGAACTCTTATGTTTTTTGGCATTTTCATTTGATTTTGGTAATTTGGATTTGATTTTGTTGGATTGTTTTTTCTTCATATCTTTACACAAATCTTTACTCTTGCTCGATTTCTTCACTATTGAGCTCTTTTGCTTCTTTATAATACCTGCAGATGCTGTAGCACCTTTCACTGAATCCTCCTGGCCTGCAGGAATGGACTGCTTCTTTATCTTCTTACCAAAGCTAGGTTTGACCTTGGGCACATTTAAAATAGTAGTGTTTTGAGTTGGAGGTGTTAATATATGTGGAATAGTAGACACCATGGAGTGAGCGCTCTCTTTAGGCGACTGTTGTACAATTACTGAAGCAACAGTCGAACAGGGTAATACCTCCTCAGCTTGGAACTGAACGTCAATATTGTTATTTTTTGACTTGTTCAGTTCCAAGTGAGGAGATTTGAATAGTAAGCTCTTACCCACTTCATGACCATGATCAACTTCACCTTCGTCAAGGGAATCGTTGAGTCTTTTGATCTTGTTCAAGCAATCAGTGGTGACCTTCTGCTGGAGAAAGCTTGGCGATTGCAGCTGTGATAGAGCGTTGAAATCTTCTTCATTCAAAGAGTCGCTGATATCTTCTGCCTTGTGGATGTTCTTCCTCCCATCTTGCACTTGGTTATATAGAACAAAAGGTTTCCCAAGTTCTTGCTTGATTTCGTCTTCACACAATGAATCATTTAGGTCAGCCATGGCGATCTGCATAAAATAAAGTATCACAAAAAAAAATTCATAAAGAGAAGGTGCAAGTCAACACCTTCACATTACAAAAACTGTTAAAACAGTTAATAAGCATCTGTTGTGTTAATAATTACATTCTCCCACTTTTGTAACTGAAATGACTTGCAATTATTCAATAGTTTTCTTTACAAAGATAAAGTTGATTGTGGGATGAGGTATGAAACATTTACCACTGCAAACCCTAAATATTTTACCCTATGTTATTCTTGTTAGTATTCAATTTGATTATTTTGTTATCAGATAACGGATAAGACATAAACAGCTCCTTCCACCACCACCTCTGAAGTGCCCCCTCCTCCCTTACTGATTGCCACTTCATCCAGAACCTCAGCACAAATCATGCTATTGTTGAACTATGTTTATGCCTAGCTGCACTGAAAATGAAAATAACCACCTCCAATTCCTATCATTACTCTTTCACTCAGCACACTAGGTAGAAGTTTAGAGGTCTTTTGAAAGAAACAAACAAGCAAAAAAAACCCTACTCCCTTTTAAGCCCATTATTCATTCTCAGAGGTTATAATGTGAAAGAAGAATTAAACTCAAACACTTTAGTATCACAGTTCTGCAGCAATTACCCCTTGCTGGGGATGAAGAATACTTAGTCAATGCAACCAAAGGTGCTGCTGACTTCAGCACTGTTCTATGGCTCGGCTGCACTCAGTGGTATAGTAGTAGTCCGGCATAGCCAGACCCTTTACCAAACCACTACACGGATAAAAGGGTCAAGTGCGGTCGGTCCAGTTGATTAGCAATAACCTACGTATTGATTCATTGTCTTCTGGTTGCACGGGTGTTTAAAACCTCAATTGATCATGTGATATGCCTACAGTGATTTTATTGGCCATGCATGAATGTTGTCGTTTGGGGAGGGTTTGACGATTTGGTAAAGGGTCTGGCTACGTCAGACTATTATAGTAGTTGCACCAAAATTACTTTTGGTAGGTAAAGGTTTTAAACGCAATAATACGAAAAGTAAAATTATAATCTGGCACTAGATAAAGTACTATATGAACCATTGCATTAAGCTTTCAAGTTACAAATAATAACTACATCAGCTAATGCCTCTGCCATGTAATCCATTCTTTGGAAACATTAAATGCAAAACTTAAAAACAAATAAATGAAAAATTTAGCCTCACCATAACTAGTTTAGTCACCATAATTAACGTATGAAACCACCTAACCAAATCACTAGGATATTTGACACATCATTTTCCCTGAAGAGTAAAAGGTGAATTAAGTTTGGGTTATATAAATAAAGTTACTGAGCAGGAAAAAAATTAATTTGGGAATAATATATTCATTGTTATGCAGCCTTTTCTCCTGATTTAAGTTTGTAACAACCAATTAATATTTTAGTAATTAAGTATGCATATAAGAAAGTTTGTAAATTGCATGCACTCTAAATAAAGTAAGTTTAATTTCTAAGATAATTATGTAATTCCCTGAGAAGTGTTATTCTTACTTTACTGCTCTTCTTTACTAGTGTTGACTTTACATCACGGAATTAACACAAGTTCTTCATAAAATGCTGCTGCTGGAGATATGCGCGGTTTCGCGCGCATGGGTGGGTGTGGATGGATGCCGAAAAATGTGCGCGTATAAAAAATGAACCGAAAGCTATGATTTCGGATAAATAAGGCCTATTAAGAAAAGTTGAACTACAGCCAAGATTGCTATGTAGCTTAGATTATGTACCAGCTCGCAGTGGTAGGGTGAGGAAAAGTGCAATTTCGGTTACGGAGAATACCTAGTGTATTCTTCTCGAATGTTCCTAGTGTTCAAATAAAATTTCCCGTGTAGTTCCTAAAAGTCTCTTTACACTCATTCTACTTGAGGAGTAAGGTGAGAAAAATGCAGTTCAGCAGATTACATTGAGCACTAACAATGAAAATGAGAAGTACTATTAACCTCTGCGATTAATTGTATAGATTTAATGTTTGAGCAAAATTATAGAAGTAGTACATTTGGTGGGTTTCAGACAGTATTGTAAGTAACTAGCAAGACTGACAAGTTAATTTCAATCTGGTTTACTCTTAGGAATTCAATAATCCATAATACTCTCAGAATAGTCACATTGGGAATGGCTCACAGTTCCCTTGAATGATTTCATTGCTGAGAGTCTATACACTGTATAAGAGCTTCGAAAATGTGAATACTTGGATTTTTAATCTAGTTATCACGGGATAGTTGCACTGAGCACTAATATATGATGGCTGCAAGTAGTTGCTTTGAAAGGGACGCAGGCATAGTTATGTAGCTATTATGATTATGATGACATAATGTCTAAGGTTGAGGTATGTACATTTGAATATCCAGCTTATCACGTTTGATAGGGGGCGTGTCAAGTAGTGAATTGGAATGAGCGGTTTTAGCAGCTATGCTATAATTGATGTAACATGACCGTAATTTTTTTTTTGCCGCCAGTCCTCAATGTGTTGCCTCTTTTAAAGCAAACTTTCAAATTGGAGGAATGTAACCAGGGAATGCAAACGATTTTTTTTCTGAAAGTAATTATTGTAAGCCAGGAACTGTGATTGAGATGAACAAGTGCGGCCCCAAGGTAAAGGTGGAAAAAAAAATGTTTTTTTAAATTTTGTTATACATGTTCCCCCAAGCTTCAACAACACTCTATTTTGCTCCTGGTTACTAGAATTTCCTTTCACTCCCTAATTTCAGCCCAGAATAGGCTAAGTGTTACAGATAAATGTCCAGTTCTGTGTTAATACTGCCTACTAGCCAGTTACCTTTGTTAGTGTTAATTTCACACCTCTTCTTTCGTTCCAGAGTATAGATTTATTCTGCAATGTTTGTTTTTGTGGGTGTTAATTAACCACTACAACCTTTGCCATGTATTCATTGCCAGTACCCACCTTTGTGGTCCATGCAATGTCTAAATCAACTTGGACTGGAAACACACAACAGACATTCCTCCATCCTATTAAAGTCTGGACTGGATTGGCTGCACCTGTCACTGGCTCCATGCCATTCTAGATGCAATAAGCACGAGTTACTCGTTGTGTGCAAAGTGTTAGTGAGTATCAGGTGATGATGATCTATATAGGGATTGCCAGTTGTGGAAGGTTAAGCATTAGGCTAGACAGTAATGAGGTAATCTCTAGAGCTCTAAGCCAACTATTGTTTTTTTTTGGACTTGTAGTTTCACACTCTATTACGATAAATAATTATTGAACTCACTAATTTGTATGAACTTTATTATTGTGAAAGTGTTCATTCTTTATGGTATCTTGCTTTTCAATGAATTTCATTATTAAGTAGAACTCAACTTCTATCACACATCCCTCAAAACATACGCATACACATCACACACATACACACCTACATACACTTTGTTGTAAGAACATAGTTAATTTATCATGTGACAGTCACTGCATATTTATGGCTAATTAATTACCGATAGCTCAGATAGCTACCATGTCACACTAAACACAAGCCCATGTTATAAATGGCACTTCTTATCATGAATCTGATTAATAACCCCCCCTCTCCCTCCCCCTCTCTCTCACTCTCCTTACTGGACCGTGTTATTTTCTGGTAGTAAAAGTTGAGCAGTGCTTTGGAGTGTTTGGATTAAATGCTTGCTGTTGTCACAGCTGTTCCAGGCTGTTCGAGGATTATGATATTGATTGAAGCAGCAGAGTGATCTCCAAGCTTTGTGTGGTATATGCATATGTATAGCATGGACAGACAGTTCCCCCACTGGGTAGGGAGGAGGAGATCAGGTGACATTAAGAATTTTAGTCAGTTCAAATAACTTTTAAGAATATGACATTTTAGCTTGTCATAGAAAGTGAGCATAAAGTAGATTTTGGCATGCATTGAATTTTAGTAATTGAATGTGGCATGTGCAAAATAAGTGAAAGATAATTTGCTTACAATTTCATTTTTACTTTTAAGTTCTTATCATTAATTATTTATTGTGCACATGATTGCAAATTCTTGCAAATTCTTGTTAGCCCTATGAAGGCTCGAGTTTGGAGTTAAGACTTGAAAGTAAAATAAGCTGTTTGGTTGGGTAAACTCTCTACAAAAAGCAAACAAACAAACAACAAAAAGTGTTCAGTGAATGTGCATATATAATTATGCTAACTACTAGTGCTTCCTTGATGTTGCTGTATAGCTGCTTGCTGGGCCAGCTCAGTTCCTTACTGAACACTATTTAATTCTCTACTAGTTTTAATTAGTGATAGAAATGATTTAGAGATTAGCAAAGTACAATAATGTCAACCGTTATGGCGTCCAAGTCACCATATATTTTTTGTCAGTTCGAAAATTTCAAGGGTTCTAATGTCTTTGTTCAATTTCACTCCCCTCCTCTCAG
>WLWI01002264.1_pt1 | contig 16631 bp, 10 predicted proteins | sample 6701501 | NCBI WGS metagenome assembly WLWI01 (sample SAMN12718690, study PRJNA515312) | sponge metagenome | isolation source: marine sponge | host: Mycale hentscheli | place: New Zealand: South Island, Marlborough, Capsize Point | collected 2014-11-01
TTCCTGGTGATTAATTTAAAGAATTGCACCCATGATGTTTCACCTGGCATACATTCATAAATGATTGAACTTAACTTAAGATGTCACATTATGTTTGGACAATATTTGGGATGAATTAAATATTATTATTGAGTATAGGAATAATAGCAATAAATGGAAACACAATCTACAATAGTTTTATTATAGTATAACTAAGTAAAAGTATAATAATTATTTGTCAATGCTAGGATAAGTGTAATGAGATGGTATATTATAGCAGAGCAATTGAAATATGGAGTTGAGTGAATTTTAAAGTTTCACATAAATAAGAACCAAACACGACTGTCTGAATGATAGTATTCTATCAAAAATAAATAAGTTATTGATGGTATCATAAAGATTTTGAACCTAGAGAAATTTTTTTACTGCATGACTTAAACATTAACTATATTCATTCCAATTCCACAGAAATGTTGCCTCCAAAACTTCGCACATGGTATTAGTGATTGAAGTGAAGTTTATATTAAATAATTGAAAATTCATAAAATACAATTGAAATTGAGTGTGTGTATTAAACAATTTATTACATAATAAAGGTAAACTTTAGGGTAAGAAAATAAATTAAATTTATGTAACAACTAGGACAGCACTTTCTGTTTCAATGTAAGTCTCAATAGAAGGAACATACAAACTTTTGCGCAGTGAAAACACTTTGGGGAAAAATCATCTCACAATTTATATACAGTTATGTTCATATAATTACAACAAATAATTTTTGGGAAATAATTTCTTACTATATTAACATGTAAAGATAATGACTTACATAGTCGACTGACAAGATCTCAATGATGACAACTCCGGGGGTTTTCTTATATCTTTGGTTTATGAAATGTAAGTACTACTTTTTTCCAATAGCTTATTATATGGTTAATTTAAATTATAGTAGCTGCAGTTAATGGAAATAACAGAGTGACACTAACATCTAGTCCTAATTCACTCTATTCTGAATGTCCTGGAGATATTGTGTTCACTTGTCAAGCCAACAGATTAGACATAGTATTCTGGTGGATCAACTCTAACACAACTCCAATAGCTAGATCTCCAACTTATATCAGGAATGATCATTTACCTGTTAATATCACCACTTCTGATTCTCTCCGGCAAGGACTTGTAATAATACTTACTAATGTAGTGTCACATGCTCAATTTCTGAATAACTATACTTCAATAGCATGTACTACTACACAAAATATTTACTATAGAAATATTTCTAAAATCTGGTGTGGAAGAAGTCTACTCAATGCTTCCCTGTCTGTATTTAAAACACATAATGGTACAATTGAATCATATTGAAAATATTCATGACCAAACTTTATGTTGTTTTTCTATATAGACACATCAGAAATAATTTGTTCAATAGTTCCAAACATGGAATATGGCACATTTAATCTACAGTTTATACGACGAAAGTATATAACATTATATGGACCTATTTTAAATATAGATTCACTACCTTCTGTTAACTGCACATATTATAATAGCATTACTGAATGTATTCAGTTACGTAATAATGAAGGATATCAAATATCTCTCATCATGTTTGATTATAATTCAAGTGCTCTATTCCATTATAACTTGTCAATACAAAATCCAGGTAACATATTATAATGTAAGAGTGGCAAAGAATTGTACTTAAATTTGACTCAGCTAAGAAATTTAATGCATCTTTTTTAGCATAATAAGTAATATAATATTCAGTGTTCAATAATTTTCCTATTCACAGTGTATTAAATTAATATCAGGTGTAATCACCCCAGTTGTTATCAATGGAAATATTGTGTCTGACATGAATCTACTCTCCAGCAATATGACACTTCAATGGACAGACATGGTGAATACTTTACTATTACCAAACATTACATTATTTTATGATATATAATTGATTGACTTTTTTAGGCTAACAGTTCCAATAGTGGTTTATGTCACAGAGTTGAAGATTACACAGTGAACATCACATCATTGACAGATTTCTCAGTGATTATCTATAATGCCACAAAAGATATTTATTCCAATGGAATACAATACTTTTCCACTACTCTATCCTATAGTCCTTATGGATATTCAGTGTCGATACAAACTGACCATGGCAATGCAAATACAATTATAGGTACTCCTACAATAGCACATATAGGTAAAATGTTAAAAATTTATAATTAGGTATTGTAATATTAACTACTTATAATTTTAATTAAATATCAACTGACAACATACTGATCAAATAAGTATTTAGCTCCATTGTACATGCCATTTAGTCAATAGAAAGTTTATGCATATAAAATATAAAGACTCATTTAATAAAATGTGGAAATCAATAATATCAATTTAGTAATTTTTGATACGCTGCTACTATTAGTACTGCTATTAATTAGTTCAAAATAATAGATTAAATAATGGTGTGATTAGAACTATTAATACACATTGCTACATTGTGTACTATTGTCCAGAATTCTCTGATCTAGCGTGCTATACAAAACGATATCAAGAAAGGCATTTAATGGTTACCTTCAAACTTCCAATTAACCAAACTTTCAATGATTACAATGTGAACATATTTCCTCCAGTAAATTGTTCAAAGGAACAAGAACTACTTGTTTGTAAAACAATAATTTCTTCACAAAATTACTCTGTGAGGATAACAAGATTATACTTTCGGGTTGAGACAGTAGCAGAAGATGTGTTATTTCTACAGTTTAAAGGTGAAAATACATTTCAAGTTGGTATCATAATATTACAAATAATTATTTATGTAATATTTTGCAACTGTTTAATTGTGGCATCAATAAGTATAGACATCTTATTGTGTGAATATATTCTATTTTACTAGCTCCAGCAGCACCAATGCTTCTTGCTGCACATTCTACAGATGAGTTGGTTAAAAACTTCACCCTAGTGGCTTTGCAGTGGACAACATACTATAAGGTATATTATAATAATTGTATAACTTGATAACATTCCTTGACTAATTAAATTGTATATTATATTTCATATGGTTAAGACTTATGACTCCTTAGTCATTCATAATGGGCAAAAGTTCACTAAAACATTTAGCTAACATTATGTCATAAATTTGTACAAGAATAACTTTACAAATGCTCAAAAATTTTATCCAATATATTGTACTTCATGTTAACAATTTTTACAGAATGAAGTAGCAAGAATGAGATGTGAATCAGGCAGAGTATATTACAGAATCATCATTAAATCTCCTACAGTAATAACACAAGAGGACCACTTTAATCATTCAAGATGTAGTAATAATATATGTTTCTATTTTGCAATACTAACAATTAGCCCTGTAGGATACAATGTAACAATACAGGCTGGCAATGATGTGGGACTGTCCTCACCAGTATCAGTAGAACTACATGGAGCAAAGGAAATGTTTGTATCAACCAGTGAGATGAACCCAATAAGTGGTAAGTACCATTAGCTACATATTATTAAGATACTGCAATGCAGCAATTATTCTGTAAATATTTGTAATTATGAGTATCAGTTAAAGTGCCAATAATTAGCTAGCTATTGTGATCAAAAATTGAGCTGTATTATGATGAGAAAAATAATTTTCTTTGCAATAAATATGAAAAAAATGTCCTTAAAAATGTCATACACATAATGGATTACACCATAAAAATGTTAAGACAGAAATTAAAATAAATAGCGATCAAACATATAGTATAGGATGAACCCAAGTAGCTATACCAGATGTTGTTGATGGTATAATTTAGATTATATTATACATCATTGTGTATTTTATTAATATCCAAGTATATATGTTTTATAGAGATTATCTCATCTGAAAACAGTGCTATTGAAGTAGGTATCTCTATTGGATCATTCATAGTTGGCATCATATCAGGATTAACATGTGGATTAGCGTGTTTAATAGTAATGTTTAAGGTTGTATTTAAAAAACAACTTGAAAATAAACAGACAACATCTGTGCCTATATATGAAGATATAAAGTTACAAGACCATGCTACAGCAGAAGTTGAGATTACACCAAATGTGGCTTATGGTCAAACAATGAATAAATAAACTAATTTGCACTATAACTGCACATTTTAGTAGTTTTTCTTATATTCTATTTCACTGGTTTGAAACATTATACTTTTAGCATTCCAAATTTTATTATAATACAAAAATGTACACATTAAAAATACATACCAGTTGTCAAAATATAGTTTACAGAATGGATTGTAATTATTTTAGTTTACTTTAATAGGAAATTAGATGCAAGTAAATAAACTCAGAATTGTGAGGAGCTATTATATTTATAAAGTTCATCCACAACATAATTTATTATTTTGTCTATAGCAAACAAAAATATTTTATTGCTTGGATTTGATTACAAATAAAAACACTTTAACAATTATGATTCTTTTATAATATTATCAAGGATATTTATTGGCACAAGGATATTTATTGGCACAAATTTTTTAATTATCATGAGAAAGAGTAAATAGATAGTAATGCCTTAAAGCCACTTGTACATAAAAATAATGAACTGCTTTTTTCTTTCAAACACTTTTATTATGCATTCAAAATAACAAACCTTAAGTACTAAATGGATCATTATGTTGACATTTAAAGTTTAAAATACTTATAGTTGTATAACCTGCATGAACATAATGTGGCAGAACCTCCCACATGACAGACCATACCCTTAGCCACTCCCACTTGAACCCTGAACATCTGTCACTATCGGCATGCATTATAAATCTATTATTTCTATCTAGTGAATTTCATGCACTCCAAATAATCTACATCACCTTTACCTCATTACTTCCTGCACCTGCTCAGTGTGTTTACTATATATTGGCCTGCTGGACACGTGCACCTTCCAGTGTTAGTTCATGAGTCTAACAATTACACTTAACTCTGGTGGACCTTCTGTTCTGCCTTAAACAGCAGCAGCTGGCTAGCTAAGGGCCTGTAATAGGGTTGTGTGTGAGCTCTTGACACTCTGGTGGCAGCTACTCCCTAGTTGTCTCCCTGACATCCCACCACACATAATAATAGCAAATTTTTTCATTCTAATAACCTCTATTATGTTAATTAAAACTTAACCCAACATTTCAACATCTTGAAAATATCTTATGGGAGTCAGACAATGAATATAATATATAACTTTCACTATCAGAAAAGTGCTTTATAATGTCATAATGCAATTACCAATGTCTTGTGGTAGATTGAGTTGAAAATTGAAAAAAAAAGTAAATTATCATGTTAAAAATATAAATAATGCTAACTACTCTTACTTCACAAATAATTTAAATATGGCACAACAATCTGAACACTTTAAATGCTAAGTGTATGCATGTGAGAAATTCAACCGTGACCTTCATCATTAAGTTTATAACCAAGCAGGGACTTCATTTCACTTGTTTTAGTCAATTCTATAAAAATAGAAGATAACTATAATTTCATGTCCAAAACAATAAAAAAATTCCCATTTCAAATACAATCACCTGGTACAGATTGCACCATAAACATGTTGTTTTACACTTAAGTAACTAATAGTGTACGACATCAAAGTCCTCATTGTATTTTAGAAAATCTATTGTACTTTTCGTATTGTGTTTCAGTTTAAGCAAATGGAGTCAACACATGTACTAATAATATAGCTACAGCAGAGGTGTCAATATACAAATTAATTTCACCTTACAAATAATTCTACGTTATTTTTTCAAATTTACTGGCAAAACACTGGTGAAAATGAATAAATTTGGTTCAATAGATCAATTTCAGTTTAGAAATAGTATTTCATAAGTCTCTAAGTTAAAGCAATCTTTAAAAAATCAGCCAGTATTCACTTCACATCCCCAATAACAATACTTATTCTCTCTGCTTCACAGGCTTTTTTAACTATACAGAATTGAAAATATTTGGTCACCAGCGGGAATCACCCTGGACTGCTTGTATAGCTATACAAGTGGTACTGGGTTCAATTCCCAGTGGCGACCAAATATTATTTATTCGGTATTTTTTTAGAAAGCCTGTGAAAGAGAGAGAATACATTTGATTGGCTAGCTATTGCGGTCAAAAAATTGAGCTGTATTATGATGAGATAAACAATTTTTATTGCAATAGATATGAAAATAATTCCTTTAAAATAGCATATGCATAATGGGTTACACCATAAAAATGTTAAGACAGATAAAAACAACAAAAAAAACATGCCAGATGTTGTTGATGGTGTAATTTAGATTCTGTTATGGTTTATTTCATTAATAACCAAGTATATAGAGATTATCTCATCTGAAAACAGTATTATTGAAATAGGTATCTCTATAGGATCTTAGATTACGAGTAAAAACAGTTTAACAATATGATTCTTTTTATTATTATCAAGGATGTTATATTGGCACACATTTTTTATTATCATAAGAAAGAGTAATTGTAATAGTAATGTCACATAGTCACTTGTGAGCTGATTTTGTGTTTCAATCACTTTGTAGTTGAGTTGTTATGTATTCAAAATAACAAAGCTAAAGTGCCAAATTGATCATTATGATTGATATTTGAAGTTACAAATACTTTTAGTTGTATAACTTACATGAATATAATAATAGCAAATTTTCTAATTCAACCAACTACTAATATCTTAATTAAAACTTGACCCGATGTTTCAACTTTTTGAGAAGAGCTTATGGGATTCAGACAATGAATATAATATAACTCTCACTATCAGAAATTGCTTTATAATGTATTAATACAATTACCAATGTCTGGTGGTAGATCGAGTTGAATAATTAAAAAAAATATATATCATTATGATAAAAATATAAATAATGTCAATTACTCTTAGTTCAGGAATAATTCAAATATGGCACTAAAATCTGGACACATTAACTAAATATATGCATGTGAGAATTTTAACCGTGACCTTTAGGAAATATATAATGTATTATGTGTGGACGTATAAATCATTTACAAAAATGAACATAGTGTATTATTGTTGGTACATTTTCATTATTAAACTCTACAATACCTATAATCATTAAGTTTATAACCAAACTACGTATGACAGAGCTTTCATTTCACTTGTTTTAGTCAATTCTATAAAATTGAAGATAATTATAATTTAATGTCCAAAAAAATTAAAGGATTCCCATTTTAAATACAACCACCAGGCACAGATTGAACCATAAACATGTTGTTTTACACTTAAGTAGCTAACAGTGAACGACATCAAAGTCCTCATTGTATTTTAGAAAATCTATTATACTTTTAGTATTGTGTTTCAGCTTAAGCAAATGGAGTCAACACATGTACTATATAAACTAATAATATAGCTACAGCAGAGGTGTCAATATACAAATTTAATTTCACCTTACAAATAACTCTATGTTATTTATTCAAATTTGCTAGCAAAACACTGGTGTAAATGAATAAATCTGGTTCAATAGATCAATTTCAGGTTAGAATTAGGAATTCATAAGTAACTTATTAACATATGACATGATAAGACCCAAAATCCAGAAGAATGTTCTGAAGTTCTTGATTGACCTTCTGGCTTCTATTCTTTCTTTATCTGACCAGTGATACTTGGAAGGAAAATAGCATTAAGTAGCAATGACTTTGCTAGATTTCATGTGGGTAAACTATGTATATAATTAAAATGTGTAGAAGCTAATGGAAAGACCTTAGTATGTGCAGTTAGTAATATACAATATATTCCAAATGTTCTTAGCACTTGTTCTATTAATGATTAATATACTTTTTGAGGATATGAGAAGTCTAGTAATATATTTCTAACCTCACAGTCACTAATAGGATTTCTTCAAGTGAAGTCGAGCTTCTTCTGAAGAGCCAACTATTGTCTATCCTAACATGCTTACTGGATTAAAAAACAAAGTCAGTTGAGGTGTGCAAAACACACTTGGTATTTAACACACCAAAATAAAGGAGTGCTTAACACACTCGGTATCATAAAAAAGTGTGCTAGAAACACTTTAAGTTGTGCACACATAAGGTGTGCTGAGTATTTTGTGTGCTATGCACACTTCCATTTTTACAGTGTAATACTCTGTTCAGTGACTGACTATACATCAGCTTTTACCATTTTTTGAAGAAATCTGTTTTTTAAGATAAGCCCACTTTAGCAATAGCTCTTCTCTTACATTTAGTTTGATTCAATGAGTGAAGTATTACACTTCATTTACGACTACCAAGTGCTGACTAGAACAGGAGTAAATAGCTGTAAATATCAAATAACAAATAATTTTAGTTGATTTATTTCCCAAAATTACCCTTCTTAGTTCAGGTTATAATATGTTGTTCACGCCTTGGATAGGTTAGTGTTGAATAATAACACATTGAAAATTATTGCAAAAAGTGAAAATAACAAAATTGTGATTTCACCGACGCTGCAAACTATGATCACTCCCAATGACACTTATTATGGGTCACGACATAGTCTCACTATTCATGTAGGTACGATTAACAATTGATGATAAATAAGATTTTAAAGGTGTATTTCAAAGACTTATCTCACATAAAAAACTTAAAAGTAAGTAAGAGGATGCAAGTTTATGTTACATTATAAAGGACTGTACTTTCTATTTGAATGTGGGGAAACAACAGTCAATGGCAATAATTAGTCAACCTACTCCTGTTCTGTTAACTTATTTCAAAATCAAAATTTATAAATAATCTCTCAGCTACATCAATACCAAATTGAAAGCACGATTTCACTTAGCTAGTATGTCTAAAATATTCCTCTGAATACAGCACAACTGTTCATCTATAAAGACCTTTTGGAGCCCTAATACTTTCTTTAGTGACTGACTTCATCAGCTTTTACCACTTCTTGAAGAAATATTTTCTATATAATAATAGCCCACTGTGGTAATATCTCTTTTCTTATGCTTACTTTTATTAGTTTCTTTGTAAATAAACAAGTTTGATCTTGAAATCACCCCCCCCCCTGGTTATTGATAACAAATTTAACATCTACTAGAAATGTTTTATACTCAAATTAGAAAATGAAATAGGCATTGCATCCAGCTGTTTTTCTCAGACTATATATATTCTAGATAGCTACCATTCACATCTATATATAGCATCCATCCTGTTTACTCTTTTTTCAACTTGTTTTTAACTATCACTGATATTGCATTCAAATGCTATACAACATAGTTGATAATGTTTGTGCCCTATATTCTCTTTGCAGAACTACTATTAGTAGGTAAGCTAGTGTATTGAACTAAGTGATGCTAAATGCGAACTGCAATTATATTGACATATTTTGTGGCAGTGAATGGAAGTGATAGAGTTAAACTGACATCTGGTCCAGATTCACGGGACTCAAAATGTCCTGGAGATATTGTGTTCACTTGTCAAGCCAACAGATTACCAGGAGTAGTGTGGTGGATCAACTCTAACACAACTCCAATAGCTAGACATACAGATGTAGAGAATATCTATTTACCATCCAATTTAACTACCCCTGATTCTTTACATTATGGACTTGTCATAATATTAGACAGTGTGTTACGACATAGTCCAACACTGAATAATTACACTACAATAGCTTGCATTAGTACAGAAAATCTCTTAACAAGAAATATCTCTCGAATTTGGTGTGGAAGAAGTTTACTGAATGCTTCATTATCTCTATCAACTAATCATGGACGTAAGTCTATTGACAATTATTTGTAATAATACTATTCCCTGATTGTCTAAACAAACTCTTTTAATATAATATGGTAAAAATAGAATAGCAATCAATGCGTACATAAATAATTTATACTTACTGGCTAAATTTTTATGATTAAACATGAATAATTATTTAATTTATTGGTGATAAAGATATGTAGTCCAAAACTATTCACAGGGTGAAAGAGTCCATTTACAACCATAACAAAATCTGTAAACTGTCTTGGTAATTTGAGTTAACAAAATTTTTTACAAGGCTGTAGAGTTTAACAAACTAGTTATCAACACATTCTTTAACTAGTTTACGATTTTGTTTGGGTTGTCAATGCACACTTTTCTGGCAGTGATTGATTAGGTAATTTTGTTATGGCTATTTTACACCAATAGTCAAACAGTGCAGAAACTGTAACTTATATAATTAGACATATTCTCTTTCTTTCACACCAATTGGTTGTCATAGCTCATAGCAGAGTATGTTTTATGCAAGTGGTCCTAGATTAGATTCCTGGTTTCCTGGTGACAGCCACATATTGTAAAATTCCGTTTTTTTTAACAAAGCATGGAAAAAGAAATTATATATATTAATGAACCTATTTGCTTCTCATTATAATATGGGAAATACTTGTATTTCTTTCAGATCTGTCAGAATTGCAATGCTTCAAAAGACAAAGTGTGAAAAAACAGGTCACATTTGATATAATCATAGAGATTCAAAACAATTCCAAAGAATACGATATTAAAGATTATGTCATTGACTTTTCTCCATCAGTGAACTGTTCATTATATCAACAAACAATAAAATGTAATGAACTTAACAATGAAACAGAATATGAAATAAAAATTAAAAAATTTAACGTCAGTAAAAACAGGATTATTGTTGATCGGATATTTTTTAATCCACAAGGTATACGCAATGACTTAAAATTAAATACTCACATTACTATAGAAGTACTTCATCTTTTTACTTTTGTTTACACATACACATAACTATTATACCTATACTTATTCATTTTTTGCTTTCTAATCAGATCCGAGCAATCATACTATAAGGGTTAATGCAAAATCAAACAACAACATAACCATAACATGGACACATCAGGTAATAACCATTAAATGTAAGTTAAAGGATATGACAATTGGTTTATTGTGTATTAGATGAATACTTCAGGAATTACTCGATGTATATATAGAATTGTCTACTACATAGTAAACATTACATCAATCACTAATGAAACATATAATCAAATACACAATGTATCATCGAAGAAATGTGATGGTGAGACGTGTTCATTGTACACATCACTGCCACATTGTTCCGGAGAGTACTTTGTATATGTTATGACTGCTCCTGATAAATTATCATATTTACCTGGTATGTAAGTACATTAGAGGTTTAATTATTAAATTACAAATTACTGTTTTAGCATCTTGCAGAGAAAATAACAATAACATGATATTTATTTTGTCTTATATTTTTGTATCACACAATAGTAGGTTGCCAAATACAATAGAAATTCATTCATCAAATACCATGAGGCTGAAATATTTTTTTAAACAAGTTGTAAATATTAATTGTGGCATACTACAAATAAAAATTTAAATGTTATATTTATGTACTGTAGTGTATAATACTAAAATAAATTTAATAGTTGTGTATTTTGCAGTTAATATAAATTTAGGTGGCCCTTTGATAATGATTGCCTGTCAGCCATCAGCATCAATGTTATCAACATCAGATAATTCTATTGTCAGTGTTCCAACTGCTCTCTCAGATGCCTCTGTTGCAAGTACTATGAAGATTGCTGCTACATTCAGTGATATTATACATGTAGTTGTATTGTCAATTGTGAGTGTATATAATATATTTTTAATTGGATTACTTATTGAACTCATTGTAAGGATCAAGATTTTAATATGCATAAACAATAACTTCTAAAGTCTTTGAAAGAAATTTTTGTAGTCAGACTCAAAAATTAACTTAATAAATTGTGTGATTAGCTCAAATCGTAGTAATTATTTTACATTTTATTAACTTAATAAATTGTGTGATTAGCTCAAATTGTAGTAATTATTTTACATAGAAATTAACTTAATAAATTGTGTGATTAGCTCAAATTGTAATTATTTTCATAGAAATTAATTTTTATTTTTTATAATAAAATCATAATGTCTTAATTAATTTTGATAGAATATAGTATAATGTGAATAAATATCATCCAAAAGATCTTCCCAAAGAAAAGTGTGGCAGCATACATTATTTTTAATATTGGATTACAATTCAAGTCAGAATTACTTAACATGTTTTAATAGCTGTCATTTTTACTATAAATTTTATTACATTGTAATAATTAATTGTATTAAGAAATTGAGCAAAAGTAGATGGCATTCCTTTAAATTGACATTGACTCCACAATAACAAAAAGTTTTATAAATATAAGAAATGGTGCACAATAAATGTATTCTATAGGATATAAAGTTGTGATCATATAACCTCACACAGTATAAATGATAGTAAAACTTCTCAATCACTTGTCACACTCTGGGATGCTCAGAGACTTAAAAATAGAAGGTTGTGTTAAAAATGCTAAGGGTATATTAATTATATCCTTCAGTAGTGTACAGAATTATCCGAGATACTCTCACATAGCACAATTGATAAGACTGTGGAGGTACTGGATGACGGTATAAATTCAAACAAAATGTAGCTGTCTTCATTCTGAATCATTAAGAGGAACTGCATAATGTAAACTTGATATTTACTTCTTGGAATTTACTAGTTATAATGAATACTAATCAGCTGTAAATATAACATTTTCTAGCACACAATCATACCTTGCCTCTACATGAGACTCTATACGTGTTTTTGTATTAACAGTAAATACAAAATGTCACACAACTTTGCATTTCTGTTAGCGTGCAAGTATCTTGACACTATGCAGACTCTTTCAGACATTAAATAAAGTTGTGATCATATAACCTCACACAGTATAAATGATAGTAAAACTTCTCAATCACTTGTCACACTCTGGGATGCTCAGAGACTTAAAAATAGAAGGTTGTGTTAAAAATGCTAAGGGTATATTAATTATATCCTTCAGTAGTGTACAGAATTATCCGAGATACTCTCACATAGCACAATTGATAAGACTGTGGAGGTACTGGATGACGGTATAAATTCAAACAAAATGTAGCTGTCTTCATTCTGAATCATTAAGAGGAACTGCATAATGTAAACTTGATATTTACTTCTTGGAATTTACTAGTTATAATGAATACTAATCAGCTGTAAATATAACATTTTCTAGCACACAATCATACCTTGCCTCTACATGAGACTCTATACGTGTTTTTGTATTAACAGTAAATACAAAATGTCACACAACTTTGCATTTCTGTTAGCGTGCAAGTATCTTGACACTATGCAGACTCTTTCAGACATTAATAATAACATGCTTACCGCTTCCATGATATACATGTGGTTGTACTCTCTATTAAGAATTTGCTTAAATATTTTAGTTATTATGGGTCAAGACCTTTGTATAAAATAACTTCTGAAGAAAATAGAATTTTATGTTTGCACAATTCATTGTGCATGTAATTAGTTAAATGTATTTTTTTATCTAGCCATCTATTAGATTATGAAGCAATACAACAAAATGGCTAAATAATTCAATGAATAAAATGTGACCATCTCATGACTCTGCACTATTATTTATAATATATTGAGAAAATAATGCAAGCAAATCATAAATATTAATTTGTATTAATATTATTTTCAAAATTGGTATATGTGATTGAATGATACCATTCATTTAATAAAAGTGTCACTAGATGCGCAGTTGAATGACAAAGAATAGACTCATTGTTTTATGTTGCTGCTGTTGACTACAGGACCCACTGTTAGATTTGTTGACTCTATAATGGTGTAAGAATTTTTCATCAGCATTATAAGTAATGATTAGAATTTATCTATTACATTACTGCTGGATAAAGAAATTAGTTTTAAGTGGGTAAATGCTGACGTATTTCCATGTAAAAAAAAAAAACATCTGCACACATAGTACAGTAATAATTGTTTGTAAGGAAATCTAGAAAGTTGATATTCGTTTGTATTCAATTCATGAACCAAAAATTCCCAAAAAGTAACCTCACTGGTAGTCTATAAAAAACAGTTATTGTCATCTAATGAATTTGAATTATTGGGAATGAAAGTAATTAGCATTATTGCAAGGACAAACACACTGTGTGCTGCAGCTGTTATACTCAATAGTATATCAAACAATCAAGCTCATGGCACTAAAGTGCTTACTTTGAATGGTATTATTCCCCAATTTCTCCATAATGTTGATGAGTTCATAATATGAATTCCAAATAACACACATAGGTTAGGTTCACGTTTGTTTCAGCTAAATGCGGTTTATGCGAAATTGCTTGGAATTTGTTTAATTTCTTGTAAGTTCTAGCACATTTTGTACAGGAAGCTTTAATAAAACTAAGTATTTGGGTTTCCACAACTTTCGTAACACAAATAATTCTGTTGAACCTCCAGACACAGTAGCCATCCCAATTGAAGACCAAAATTTCACACTAAGCAATTTGTAATACTCCAATTCACTGTCCAGTCCTAAAATCTCCTTCTTTAACTATGACCTGCTTACAATATTATTACCATTGTGAACAAATAATTTAAATTTTTAGTCTTGAGAGCTCTTCTCTACAATATATTTGCTAAAACTAGTGAGCTTATATTAACTAAAATTGCCATTAAAACAATTTTGCCTTTTTTAGCATGAAAACACATGTAATTAACATTTTACAATATGGGTACCTGACATATAATTATTATATTACATGATGAGAGAATTTAAAAATGTACAATATTGTATGATAAATAGTGATTTCTTCATTCCATATAAGTCTGATTCTGCAGAACCTGTATTTAAAAAAAAATTAGTATAATATGTACAGTTATGGCAAAATAGCCAACCAAAATAAGTTATACTTTTCACTGTGTTGTATTAATTATACTTCTGCAAAAAATAGTAAGCACATTATAAACAATTATTTGAGGTAAAAACTGTTGCTCACTTGAAATGGAAATGTGACCGTCTACAGGAAAACCGGGCACAACGCGGCGTGCGTAAATATCGAGAAAAGATCGATTGATTTCTTAAAAATGTATTGTTTCAAGCCGACGGAAGGGAACGGTTAGGTCTATTATATAGTGGGAACGACTTAAGCTTCGACGATAAAACTTGGAGAGCTCAATATCTGGACGCCGACAACTCTGTAAGTGCAAAACAATTTTTTTCGAAGGGCGCCGCGTTGTGCCCGGTTTTCCTGTAGACGGTCACAAATTATATTAACCAAATAAATCTGGATTTTGAATAAAGTATATTATATATATTTTTGGTTGATTGACTATTTTTTATTTATAATTTACTCCCAAGTGAGTGAAGATGTCACACCACAGATACAACTAACTGGTACTAACTAGAACAGGAATTAACAACTGTATAGATCAAACAAAAAATATTTATAGTAGGTTCATTTCCCAAGATACTATTCCTAGTACAGGTTTTTATGTAGTTCACACCTTGATATGTTAGTGTTGAATTACAGAATTTTGGAAACAATTATCGCAAGAAGTGTAGCTAAAATTGTGATTTAACTGAAACTATAAACTATGCTGACATCCAATTACACTTATTCTGGTCATGATAGTGTCCCATTGGGAAACAGCAATAGTCATGTAAGTGAAGTAGCCAATAGCACTCTTTCTCACTTTCAAGTTTTCATGTGAAATGAGTCTTTAAACACACTTGAAATACACCATAAGCTAAATCTTGCATGCAAGATTTAGCTTATGGTGTATAAACAACATAATTATAACCTGAACTAAGAAGGGTAATTTGGGAAACAAACCAACTAGAAATGTTTGGTTGTTTGATCTTCTGCTGTATAACATAAGAATTTACCTGCCCATTTTATAACCTATTAATATGTACCTTTCACTATCACATTATCAAAGTGTAATAATCAGTGGTTTGTGGTAGAATGAATCAAACAATGATTTTGTCGATTTTGCATTATCCACCCCTAATACTGTCTCGCTCGCTCCGCTCGCTCGCCAATAAAATATACCCGATTTTGCATTATCCACCCCCTAATACTGTCTCGCAAGCTTCGCTCGCTCGCCAACAAACATCCCCGATTTTCAATTGTGTTACCCCTGTAAGTGTCTCGCTCGCTACGCTCGCTCGCCAGTCAGTGACATCTACACGTATCCTCTTATAAAACTTAAAAGTGAGAAAGAGGATACGTGTAGATGTCACTGACACATTAAAATTATACTTTGCTATATTCACAAATACTTTAATCTTGTTCATTATAATGCTATTCCATGTGGCACATAATTGGCGAGCGAGCGTAGCGAGCGAGACACTTACAGGGGTAACACAATTGAAAATCGGGGATGTTTGTTGGCGAGCGAGCGAAGCTAGCGAGACAGTATTAGTGGGTGGATAATGCAAAATCGGGTATATGTTATTGGCGAGCGAGCGGAGCGAGCGAGACAGTATTAGGGGTGGATAATGCAAAATCGGGTATATGTTATATGTATATATGTATATATGTATGTATGTATGGATTGTACGTATGCCCTTTAAACGCGCGCAGGAAACTTTTTTCTTCAAAAAACACGGCTTTTTAGACTTGACCCCAGTTTATTCTGAAACTACAGCATTAATCAAGCCTTACTTTATACTTAAGCTCCAAAGTGTGAGAAAATTCCTTCGAAAATGCTTGCTTTTCAAGACACAAAAAGTTGATTCGACAGGTTACTATGACATTGAAGACCCTTTTCCAGACTTAATTTCAAAACTTCGCCGTTTTATGGGGGGATACGGAGTGCCGGTTGTTGGTTGTCA
>WLWI01002266.1_pt1 | contig 16624 bp, 6 predicted proteins | sample 6701501 | NCBI WGS metagenome assembly WLWI01 (sample SAMN12718690, study PRJNA515312) | sponge metagenome | isolation source: marine sponge | host: Mycale hentscheli | place: New Zealand: South Island, Marlborough, Capsize Point | collected 2014-11-01
AAAAAAAAAAAAAAAAAAAAAAAAAAAAAAAAAAAAAAAAAAAAAAAAAAAAAAAAAAAAAAAAAAAAAAAAAAAAAAAAAAAAAAAAAAAAAAAAAAAAAAAAAAAAAAAAAAAAAAAAAAAAAGATTAACAATACCCATAGTACAGTATGATGAAAGTAAATGAGTCAAATATGCATAAAATAGATTATTTTAAATTATAGTAATCCAAAATACCTGATAATTAGAACAAAGCTGCCAAATTGACCCCTACCCCTTAAAACCACACTCACACTTTGAAATATTGTAGTTTGGCTAACCCTTTTACAGCCGATCTGTGTTACTCAAGTTGTTTCTTTGAAAATTTTAGAACAATTATTGCTGCTCACAAAACCAAAGCTCAAGCATACTAATCTATTTTACACAGGCTAATAAAGTAAACTTTAATGGATGACTTCGTTTTAAGCCCGTGCAATATAACTTCGCTTATAGTCATAATAATTATTATGATTCATAAAAATATTTCAATATCAAAACCTCAAAATCTATATATTCGATAATCTCACCTGCTCACTAATCAGCCCTTAGTGTTCAGGTTACCAAGGGTTCTACTGTGGGTTTATAAAAAAGAAAACTCACCTTCTATTTTGGGTTTTTGGAAAATTGGTTTAGTGTCAGTAGCTTGAGTATTTTTTGCTGAACCATGCTTGGGTGAAATATTAGCTGATGGAGACTCATCTGTGGAGTCACTGAAACATTAATGAAATACAGTGATATATATATTTGAGAGCATACCACTACCTGTATCTAAATAGTTTGTTCTCAGTTGTCTGTAGTTATAATTAAATATTTTAAAGGGCAATTACATGTAATGCCCACAGGAGCCGAAACCTAAACTTGTGACAATATACAACATGGAAGATACGAAATGTACAGAGAATAGAGGGATTATATAAGGACTTTACTTTAGGAGCGGAGTAATATTTGTACCTCATTTTGTTCTGCAAAATATTTTTTTTCTTCATGGCACTAGTAAATATCCATCATTCACAAGAGCAGAAAGAATGCACTTGTGACAATACATGTCATTGTTTTAAATTATAGAGCATTCTAAGAATATGCCAACACTTTTATTATAACTTGTATTGGTACATGAATATGCACCAAATAATGAGTTGGTGAAAGTAAGGTTTTATTTCTGCTTGATTGCAGTCACTCCCAGATAATCCTCAAAATTTTCTCTATGAATGATTTCCAAGACAAGACACTCTAAAATACAGTACCCAATAGTAACCTTGTGCCACTATTAACTAGTTCGAATGATCAAGTTAATTTCCAAAAATAGGTAGATGTAAACAAGAAATAGTGATTACTAGGTAAATTGATCTCGGTAACCCCTGAAGAGACTTTAAGTTTAATTCTCAATTGATAACTTAAATACAAAATGGCCCAGCATAACAACAGGCATCCAATTTACTTGATTTCTTAAAGCCACAAAGCATGATTATACTCACACAACGGACCAATTAGATTGCTCACATGTAACAATCACATTCATTAACATAAAAGTGTACTTCGTGGAATATCTTCTTTTTTTTTTAATGTAATTGGTCTTATAAACTTACACAATATTAGGAGAAGTGAAAGGGATATGACTAGGAGAGGACATGAAACTGTTAATAGCTGAAGGAGATGGTACTGCAACTTCACGATTTCTAACTGAACTAGGAGTAGGATAATCCAGACCTACACCATAAGTTGAAAACAATACATGTATACAATACACTAACAGTACCAGAACTAGAAGAGTGACAAATTATCAATTGCTGACTTCCACTTATTAATTAACAGTAACCAGTATAAAGATATACTATATATATATATACATGTATCATTGATTTATTGAGTGCCACTTATGTAGTTAATTATAATGGTGAGCAAACTCTTTACTTTTGTTTGTTACTTTAGCCATCGCTACATTCAGTTATATTTAGATGTCGTGAATCAGAAACATTTAGGATTCTTTAGCCTCAAGTACATAGCATCCTTGCTGTACTCGGGCATCACCACTTGAGGCCTCAGATTCCAAAACGCAGCCAATTCATTGTACCTTAATCTATGAGGTAATGGTACAACAGTTAGTACATCCTGTATGGCAGTAGTATGTTTGCACTCTTGACAAAATATACGAGTAAACTTCGGTAACGGTTTAACGATACTATGTCACTACTACAATGCAAAAACTGGAACGTTGATTTGATGTCTGCTATAAATACATATATATTAATAGTACGGCGCGTAAGTTGCCCATTCAAAAATGTATGGGAAAAATCGCTGTTCCATTGATATCGCACGGGGAAAGTGAAATAGCACGTAACTAATTGAAAAACCTCAGTAACTAAGTGGAAACTGAGTGAAATACCTCGGTAGTTAAGTGAAATAGTACGGGTAAGTGCGCACGCGTGCAGTGTTAACCTTGGAAACGTACAGTTCGAGTAGTTTTTAGTTGGAGACATGATGTCCTTCTTTACCACAGAACCTCTACCCGTATTAGACGGAATGTTTTACAACAGATTAGGAGGAGCCGCACGTTGAAAAGAAAGTTCCAGTGGAAGCTAATCCTGAAATAAGGAGATAGTGAGTGAACAATATAATATAGCTACAATTGCAAATGACTTTTTAAAAGCTGGCCTACTATTAGCGAGTGATAGCACGGCTAACCTGTGCTATTAGGGTTCAATAGCACTTGTAAAGCAATTGAAATAGCACTCGGCTTCACCTCATCACCTCATACTATTTCAATCACGTTACTCGTGCTATTAATCCCGAATAGCACGGTTACCCGTGCTATTACTCATATATTATAGGTGTACCTGTAATAGCGTAATAATTTTGACATACTAAAGCTTTCATACATAGCCTTAAAACAGACTTAAATGTTTGACCGGTTTATTTTTCAACAATTGTATGCACCGCATCACAGCTTATAAGTATGTGCTGAAATGCATTACTTTCATTCAGCAAGCTATGTTTCAACTTCACTGCCATTATAATGGGTATAGCCTTGGACTTGGTAGAAATTTAGGGCTTTGTTAATGACTTCGCATTTTAATTTTTTGTTGTAGCTTTTTAGTCAGTAATATACACTTATTCTTGACTATTATTTACATGTCAGCAGATAATTCTAGAAGTTATATATTTACTTACAGCTATTCAAACTTGAGTGAAACTGTGTTTGCATTGCCAAGGAAAGCAGTCACTATTGAGCAGTCATGTCAACAGAAACTCCACAACTGTTTTAACAGCCTGTTGACACCTATTTTAGGATCATTAATGTCCTAAAACTAAGGATTTAAAAAATTTTATCCTTTTTTTTTTTAAAGAAAATATTGCTCTTGCAGGGTTTATTTCAGGGGATGGTTTTCCCCCTCACCCCCTTGGAGTTTGGGTATTTAGTGGTAAAGCTGTAAAGTTAAATCAATTTACTAAATCAGTAAAAACAATATAAATAAAAAAGTCACAAATTCATGTGACTACATAGATATTTTTCTAAGTTTTCTGTTCTAAACACCAAGAAGTGGTCCTACAAGTCTTGTCAGACAATTGCTCAGGAGATACTGCAGATATTCTCATCAAGTGAGAAAAGCTGAACTCAAACCGCCTTTACCGCAGCCATACCTTGATTACATCTCATATGTGAAAAACTTCTTTCAACAGATGCGATAACATTCATTGTGAGGCAGATAGCGCAAGCGCCTTGAGATTTGAGTACACAGTATTAATCATCTCAGAAGTAGTTAATTCTTTGAGTTCGTGATCACTGATTGTAATTTTTTGTTGTTGTGGGCAAGATATTGTTTGTAGTTCTCCCACTCTATGATAGTTTTATTATATTAATTGCTTATTAGACGAAACTGAATTGTGTAGCTAATGTAGTAGCAGGCTTAGTTACTCCTAAGTGTGATATCGGTGCATCAAGAAGAGGTTCATGTTATCACATTAATTGGAATTTACTAGCAGCTGCTTTAGCTGATGTGTGCCAAAGGTGCGAACCCTCAGCGCTAGTATACACTAGCTAGCTACTAAATCTTTGTCAAACTAATCAGGTATTAATATAACTGTGCATTGAAATGTAAACGCTATATTCATTAGAGAAACTAAACATGCCAGGGACACTCATCGCTAGTTTCAACGCAAAACTTCTATTCAAGCATTCGGTTAAATTCTCATCATAAAGCAAAAGTACCAAAATCTGCCAAAAAATTATTGCTCACGTGATTACGTGACAAAGTGAGACACTATTAGGGGCTGATTGGTATCTTTAGAAACGTGTGTTACCTTTTCTTCTAAAAATACAGCATTTCAGCATTTGTACCACATTAAGGCGCAGCAAATGGTTGCCATGACATTGATAATCCTTTCCCTTCAAAACACCTGACCAGTTTACAGGAACTATATATCATGACAGAATTAATACAAATTTTGTAATTCCGGGAAAATAAATTGTCAATTTGTACTTCTCAAAATAAACTATTATACTATTATGATGTCATTTAATATCGTGATGATAAATAGGAGCTACTGTACGTCATTAACTTTAGAAAAAAATAAATCATAAATGATTATTCAATAACCCTTTTCTAGCAGAAAATTTGTTTCAGATATGAACTGCAATTTTTCAATATTAATTTTTAAAGCAAAGGTATCAAAAAATATGTAACCATTTTCGAATAATAACTATGTAGGCTGTCTTGCTCGTCACTTGTGCACAAGCACATGACTAGTTGCATACTTTATTATTATTTAGAAGAAGTAATACACATGTACAAGTTAACTCTGCTTGGTCAAGTATTCGTAAAATTCAAAGAGCTGCTAATTAAATACTATTTGTTAAGAGAGTTCTTCATATATGCAACTGTGCTACTACTAATGCCTCAGCAATATTATATTATATTTTAGAAACAAAAAGGTAACCCATAAAAATTAAAAGTTGGAAAAATAAAAGGTTATTCTGTTATTCTGTAAAGATGTCTATAATACGGGAGTTATGCAATGTGACATTACTCAGCAAATGCACAACACACTAGCCAATTAACCCACCAAATCATTTTACAGAGCTCAAAAAGAATGGAGATGATGCACCTTCAATGTTTTCAAAGTTTTAATAGAGCAGGGGAATTGACAGGGCAAAGACAATTTTTTCCGTTAATTTTTTCTTGTGGATAAGAATTAGCTGAAACTAACAAAAATGATTAAAAAAAGTAAATATAGCTTTAAACAAAAGTTAAAACAAAACAACAACAACAACAACAAAAAACAGGGACAAGGATGCAAAAATGAGTGAAATTAGCCTATTAAAAAAATAATCTCAACAGCCACAACGAGACCACATTTAAATTTATATGTAGGGTAATTACAATTTTTAAGATCATGATAATCATTATCACCACAATTTTTTTGGTTTTAATTCAAAAATCAATATTATTTTACCAATTCTACTGCAATTAGATGCTGGCCCTGCTGCTGGTGAAGGAGTTGGTGTAACAAATGAACCAGCTGGTGATGGAATTCCCAAAGCTTCAGGTGTTTGGTTAAAGTCTTCACGCCAAATTGGTGAAGAAGGATTATAAATCTCTTGTTCAAGAAGACTCAAAAACCTACATGTACAAAAAAAATAGCAATTAATTTATTATGACTTTTAAAATAATGCAATAATTGGAAACAATGAGTTCATAAGGAATTTAAAACATAATAATTCCTTTGGTGGTGGTGTGTTGTTGCAATTTTTTGACTAATAGCTTTAATCATTTTTTGTCTAATTAAAATTGTCTCAAACAATTGTAAAACTCATCCACCGACAATTATACACTACCAATTAGCCCGCTATGTATCTCTGGTTCTGTTAGAAGTTAAGTGCTACCAGTTGTAGTCTATAAAAAGTACCAGTTGACAAGAATTGTATATAAAATAAGAGCTAATTTTAGTCCAACCCGTGGCACTTAAAAAGTTTGTCTTCTCTAAATAGCACTTACTTTTATGAAATTTTTTTTTTACCAGATGTAGGCACATGCCTACACTTTACACCAAAATAGAACTGCCTTGCAGTATTCATGTTGCTTGTAAATAAAGTGTAGATATATTGCTGTATTCAGGTTAGTGTTGATTGTGTAAAAGTAAATTTGTAGTACTATGCACTCATTCAAGGTTATGTTCTACTCATCCCGCAATTTCTTTGTTTTGGATTCCTTTGTTTTGGATTCCTTTGTGGTCATGTATTCTAAGAGTCTTGCTCAAGGGGCAAGTGAAGAAAAGCACAGAAACTGGTGGCAGCGCATTACCCAGTGGTTTTGACTATCTGTGCACCCACACCAGATTTAAATAGTCATAAGCATTGAAATCATGTGCCTGAAATTAGGGTTGTCCAGTTCAACGGTGTACTGTGCTTACATTCCATTTAATATTATCTAAATTTTACGGTAGGCCTAAGAATCAGTTTCACAAAGCTGACTATGAACATATACACATATTTCTTGGAATACTATAAAGACACTCAATGTGAATGTTAACCTATAAGAACTGAAAAAAATGGTATATACCAACTGACACATGGTTAGTAGCATGGTAATTAAGTAAAAAATAATGAATGAGATTGACAAAGAGTTAGCCAGTATAAACTATTTGAAGTACTGAGAACAACTATAGATAAGTATCAATTGTTTGTCACTATCACTATTACAAAACTTATACCTTAGTTGCTGTGGTAACAGCCATGGATTAGTATAGGTTACACCACGACATGGAGGTAGGTACATATGGGAATTACATAACTGAAGGCTAAAGACCTGAGGATAGTTTAATTCCTATACCGACCAATTGGAAAGGTGCAACCGACTTTTACCATGGATATTTTTTAAAACTATTTCTTTTTTACTTGTACGAAGCTTTCTTTGTGAATGTTCATTACATCCCCGTCTTAAAGTCGAGCGACAAGGAGAATTATTAGAGTAAACAGTCTTGTCTTGTAAACCTCACAGAATATCATCGCTCTATCACCAGTTTTTATTTGAAGGCAGAGAAAATGGAACAAAATGTATTTGTTGCTATTTCAGGGTTACCCTTGCTGCATTAACTGGACATACTTTTTCCCCTCAAAACAACAATATTTTTCTGTTTTTGTCGTCTTACATGGCTCAAAATGGTAACTATGGAATAAAATAGTTAAACAATGGCAACTTTCGGAATTATCGCTAGATTACCACCCTCGGGATCATGCGATTATAAGCAATAACTCCTTGAAACCTTGGTTTAACTATTACATATTCTGTCAAAAATTGCTTTATAATATGGATGATTAGTGTATAGCACTTGAAAAGTAAATATTCTATTTCACTAGAGTAGTAAAAAAAAGTGTAATGATGGCACTACTATTCATAAAAACACTATAAATCCAAACAGACTATCAATTCCAAACAAAACTCTTACTTAGGGAAGTGCTTTATCACCAATGTTCTTTTTTCTGGTAGCATTTTGTCTTGCTCGGCTGTAAATCTTTCCATTAACTGCTGCCTCAAAACATGAAACACGGAGCTCAAAAATTGTCGACCAAATATAAGTGTTGTATCATACTTCTGGAAACTTTCACAAAACACTGGCACATGACAAAAACAGACCCACCTGGAAACAACACAAAAGATGTCACAACCACAAAATGTCTACTAATGACTACAGCCTACAGAAATATATTACTCTAAAGTAAAGATTTTACTACGTGCAAAAAAATACTAATCCATTTTGGACTATTTTGGAGATTTACTTAAAGTGTAAGGGGCTCTGAGCCTTACCATGTTACAAATCATCTTAATCAAACAAAATTTATTTATATGATTTCAAAGAGTCATTCTTGACGTGGTACAGCTAATTTCAAGACTAAGTTAATGAACCACTCACGTCCGTTTTGATTTTAAATCACGTTTCGATTGAGGTTGCTCGATCTTTCTCAGGTGAAAATATAACTGAAAATCTTAGTCTTGAAATTTATTTAATTAATACACGTACCAAGAATAAGCCCACAAAGTATGTATAAACTTATATCCAATGCATGGACCAATATAGATGATATATGCTGCATAAGCAATTCCTATTACAGTTTGGTTCATGCACACAATAGTCTCACGCTGTTGCCATGCTGGCTGTGTAGAAGTAATAGTATACGTATAAATCTACAATCAGTCAAAGTCCTGAATAATCTTCAACTGGTTTCAATGGGGCTTAATAAAAGGTGCTGCATTGACTATTGCAGTAATTTCAGTACTACCAATTTATTGTTAATAAACCTGTATGCTCTCAAATTTCTTAAATCCACTATCTGCAAACTTGAGAACAGTATAAGGAACCCTAGCCTGAGGACAACCTCAGTTGTAAGGCAAGGCTCTTCATTATCACGATATCTAGATTCCTAGTGCTGATTATTCTGGAGTCACAGATTGACATACAAGCCATATTATTCTTCCTATGAAATACAAGTAAACATTTGTGACACACCCAATAAGGGTACGTACATGTATGTGCTGGACACAGTTCAGCTCCCAGTGCAGACACAACATGGTGGATTGAAAGATAGTTCTCATGAGCAGCTCGGGCCAAGACTACCGGCAATTCTTTTATCAAAGCTAATGCTTAATGCACATTTGTACTGCGCCATTTTCATGACTACACAATCCTTCTACTCCCTCATTGAGTGTAGGATAACCTTTGTATCAACTTGATATTGAGTAGATTACAATGCAGCTACTTTGACCACTATTAACCCCGTGAAACATGGATTGATCATTTCTTTGTTGAATCAATCACCAACTATACATCTTGGTTCTCTATTAAAACAAGTCCTGTGTAGTACAGTGACTTCAAATTTGCATGCTTTCATTAGTTGCTCTGATGACTTTATACTAAATGAGCTAAACCAATCATAACAAAAGAAATAAAATTAAAATGTTCTCAACCACCCCTTTCCCGCTAATTTCCTCCTTCATCTCATTAATTATGCACAAAAGTGGTGCTCCCTTTGATATATAGCACTCTAAATCTCACCCCCTAGATTAATCTCTAAATAACGCCTGCACACATGCATGGAAAAGTCCCATTCAACCCATCCCAGCTAAAGCTTCTTCCTTAAACTTACGCTCTAGTCTATACTATATTTGACATTTTCCATCTAGCTGGTTAACTTTTTTGTCCCCTATTATTTTTTATATTCTCCTCCGAGCTTAAAGATTTTCCTTTAATTGAAACAGAAAATTTGACAGCACCTGCTATGTGGATGGATATATAAAATAATAAAGAAACCAACAATGCTTACTTCTTTAAAGTGCAACTGTTTATTTACCTTTTAATAATGTTATGTATTTCTTCAAAGCCAAACATTCCACTGCTAATTTCATTAAATATTCAAGAATATCTGCTATCTTTTTCATTTCACTGAAAGATTGACAGCGTTTTATAGAATGGAAGGAATTCAGAAGACAAAATCCCCCAATCCCCAAAGAATTACTAATTTAATGAAGCACCAAAGGTGTGAACCCTCAGTGCTACTATATGTACTAGCTATTACAAAATCATCTAAGACCAAAAGAAAAATTTAGGTATTGGATATTTTAATCGGGTATCAATTAATTAAAACAGTACATGTAAACAATGTGTCCAGAGAAGCTAAATAGGACAGAGAGACTCCCTGTATACAATTTTCAACGTGAAACTTCACTTCCCACACTCTGTTAACTTTACAGCATAAAGAAAAACTGCCACAGGCAGCCAAAAAAAATATTAGTTCATGTGACTACGATGTGATGATAGGGGGGGTTGCACTAAGGGTTAATTATATAATTACAAACATTAAAAAAATACATTGTAATACACACATGTAGTATAGAATAACAAGATTAGTTTTGCTAAGGCTCTAATAAATAATTTAGGCTGTAAAGACTCAGTTTCAGCAATTCTTAACTAAACAGCTGTTCATGCAGTGGTCATGTACTCTTAACCCTACTAAGGTAAACTATCTTAGAGGTCCGGAAAAGGGCAGTTCTACTGGACTAAATTTGTGAGTTCAGTTTGAAATCTCCAATGGCAACTCCCATCACCCATGCCAGTTCTGTTCATCAGACTGTTTCAGATTCTAGGTTTGCCATGGCCCCACCAATTAGTAAGAAAAAATATATGACACTTCATCACTTAGTAAAAGAACAAAAAAAAACTAAAAAACAAAAAACAGTGACGGCTGAAGAACATTATATTTCTTTCAATACATCTAGAAGCTCCAAGTGACATATTTCATAATCTTGTTCTGTCTTCAGGACACTTCATTTGAAGAAAAAATAAATAAATAAAAAAGAAACGCCCACTTTGACAATGGTTTATGTTTTGTGGTTGTTAATTCTTAGCACGCAAAACAACAAACTCAAGATTTGGTCCATCTAAAAACAAATCCTGAATGAATCCCTGGATATGAATGCAGTGCACAGCTAATGTACTTAAAGAATGCTATGGAATGTGTGCATATTGAACTAAAACTCATATGTGTAGTCACTAATAGTTACCTGGAATAATTCTCTTTGTAGAGCTTTAAATCATCAGATGGTGTACTGCTGCTGTGAACAGATGGTGTCTCTAGTTTCCAATGATTGAAGCAATAAAGAAACATTTTCGCCAGATCATACTTCATTTGCCACTCGGATTGTTTCAAACTTCCAAATTTGTACATAACAAAGTTGGTAACTGCCTAGATACATCAAATATGAAGTAGTAAAGTAAATATAAAATATCTAAATATTGGGTGTTGGTTGCTATAGAATTTCCAACTAGAAAATGTGTAAAAAGGATGTCATATGACTAAAATAAACTAGTGATGTGTTCCAGCAAATGGCAAGAGAGCTAGTGTGCACTAATTTAAAACATTTTTAAAGATAATTCTGACTATCTAAATTATCAGCAGCTCCTGACAAAAAACATTGAACTACATACTAAAACAAGGCCAAGTTTGAATTGTGTATGGGAAAGGGTTTCAGTGTCATAGTAACCACTCGCCTCAACTTTGAAGGACAGAAAACAAGCATTTATAAAAATAAAAATAAATAAAAATAAAAAAAGCAGTGAATGTATTTGTTTGTTTCAAATTCAAAATGTTTTTAGCTAAGCACACACACACACACACTCTTGCTCACAGGGTATACCAATATGACTTATATTACATTCTCTTGGTGACTGGACATGTGGGGCAATGGGTTTTATTAAGAACAGCTAAGACAAGTGCATAACCAATATAAAGTACCACCGCCACTACTTCTAGAAAATGAACTCAGTAAGTTAGTAAGACCTAACTGCGTCCTACAACATTCAGATGATTAGAGACGGCCTAATTTCAAGGGGTAAACAATTAAATTTCCTTGGATTATAGGGGGTGAAGATTGTTAACAAAAGAGCAAACACAAAAATGTAATAATTAAAATTGAATTCTAAAGTCGCCTGAAGTGAAGAAGTTGGCATCAAAAGGGTTAAGAACAGAGGTAGAGGGATATACATATGTATGTGGGGGAAAGAAGAAAGGGGATTACTTTCACTTTTTGGCTTAGTACAAGAAACAATACTGGCCCAAAATATTCAGGAGGAAAAAAAAAGGCATCACGGTTTCTTCAGCATTTCACCCAAGGGGGAAAGTCTAGAATTTTGGGAAGGGGGAGGGGCAAGTTATTGCCTCCATAAAAGAAACCTTGATTATGCTATAGTTATTAACTCATGGTATTGATAAATTACAGTCCTGATCCCAATAGCTATTATCAAGCGATAAATGTGTGAGTTGCCATAGTGTAAATAAAACTATCAAGCTAGTCAGCCTTAAATTTATCTATCCTTTTTAATCCATTGATTTTCCACTGAGTAATACCTACACAAATTATGTCTAGAGACTCCTTTGAGAGGATACCACACAATGGCGCCTGACGTAGTAACTTTAGTGCAAACTAGGAGTGCAGTAGCATGTGATAGTTCTATCCATGGTGTCCCTCTCTTCCTCTCTTTAATTCTTCAGCCATCCCGGCCCCGTTTTTCTTATTCCTCTTTCCAACTCATTCCCTTCTCCTGTCTACCTCTCCTGCTTCCCAGTATATCTGCCTTTCCTGTGTTTTTTCCTTTCACTTCTTCATTGAAGTAGTTACATCACACAGCTCTTTCTCAACTGCTTCTATATTTATTAACCCTTGCATTCTCCTGTTTCTCTGCCTCTCTTATACCCCTTATGTGAGCAGAGACTCAGTGTTCAGTTTAGGATACAATAGGTGAATAAAACACTTCAAAATACTCGAAGCAATTAGGTCACAACAGTTTAACGGCTTGTGTGCGCACTTCACTATCAACAGTCGCAGCTTTGAGCCACAAGGTAGTTTTTTTCTTCCCCCCGCCCCCCCAATCATGACTATGCTTTACCAACTCTGATCAGTCCATAAATTGTTCATGATACACACACTGTCATCAGTTACCATTGTCATCATTTACTGACACACAAACGTATCATTGTGTACACATTATCATTTATTGAGGGTGTAGCTGACAAGCAACCATTATATATACAAGTTAAATCCTAAACTTGAGGGATAATCATTGATCTCGCAACAAGATGGTAACTACTCAATGAATTAATCATACATTGTAGTAGTCCATTCACCCAGCAGTTCGCACTGCAACACACAGCTACAGGAAAATAGCATTTCCAACTTTGAAGTTCCAGAAGACTTTTACAAATGTGCTGACCCTGTTGTCATCAGCAATGTCCTTTCAAGATACATTGTACATGCTTTGGAATCGGAAGAAAGAAAAAAATGGGGGGAAGGGGGAGGGGGAAACTGTGGGATACTAGTGTTATGGGTACACAATGGATTTTCAAGTGTGAACAATTCCGTTACATTCGGCATATAGTTATGACAAATAGCATTGTACAAAGATCACTTACTAGTCTCACGTAGCCAGACCCTTTCCACCCATTACCCGCTAAGCGGGTGGCGGAAAAGGTCTGGAACACTGCCATTGACGCAGCGGTTCTAGTTCCACTCAAAAGTTGGTGGAGGTAATTAGGCTCTAGCACTATGAATAACACTAGTGATGTGCTTGAGCACAAATGGCAAGCGAGCCTAAAGACTACACTATTTTTGTACAAATGATTTTGACTTCTAACACTGAAGTTACTTAAAATAAGGTCGAGTTTTTTTATTACGCATACACGGTAAAGGGATTTCAGTGCTATAGTAACAACTCGCTGCAACTGTTTGAATTGAAGGGAAAAAACAACAACAAAACAATACACATAATTTAACCGTTTTCCTTGTGATATTCTTTAGCTAAGTAGTGGCTGTAACGCACAAAGTTTTGACACACAACTGGACATACACCTACATGAGACTTACCTACACAACTGGACACACACCTACATGAGACTTACATTCGCAGTTAGTCTAGTGCATTTTCAAGTAAATACTGTTGCGTACGGCTTATAACCAAGACAAAGAGCGCATTGACTTACCACCGCCACTAACTCGAATAGAAATGGAAGTCCCGTAAGTTTTCACGTTTTAACAGCACCCGCAAAATAATTCAAAAACGGTAAAAAATTCAATTTCTAGGGTGATACGGGTACTGATCGATAAACCAGAGCATTCTGTTTAGTGAAGTTTGGGACGGGATCGACCACAGAACTAACACAAAAACGCGAGGGTCAAAGTACAAAAATGCCTTGCGTACGTCCAAACATATATATAAACTAGTGGTGTGCTTGAGCTCAAATAGCGAGCGAGCGTGCCTAGTTAGGTTGCAAAAAACTACAGTATTGTAACATAATTAATTTTTGTTTAGTTCTTAGTATATGAATTGTTAGTAATTAATGAACAAGCACTGGACTCAGCTACAAAAAAATATGTTGAAAACATACAAGATGAGTAATCTCAGTTTTACCGAGAAATAGTAACTTCTAGTATTTAGTATTACCAGTGGCTCTCATAACAAGCACTCAGATATCAGATACAAAATTTTTTTTGGACATAAGCACTTAGACTCTGAAAAAAAAAAACATTAACGGCCACATATTATAAAATAGGTCTGGTAAAGGGTTTCAATATCATAGCAACCACTTGCCCCAGCTTTGTGACTTGAAGAAGACGAGTGATTTCTAAAAAATAATGACACAGCTATGTTACATTTTACTGCTCTTGCTTTTGATCCTATACTACTATCTCATTTTAAAGTTACAAGTATATAACCATTAAGAATTTATTGTAGCTAACTACTACAAGTACTTCAAATTGCTGGAGTAATGGTAACTTCTGCAGTACTATAATTTAGCTGATCTTGCTAAGTGAAGTACCAGTAGCTCTTGAAAACAGGCTCTGTTTTACACCTAAAGTACGAATATACAGCTGACTATTACTTTTATCTAACAAACAAGAAATTACATTCTTACTTGAATGAACAGTAGCTTTTTCTGACAGTTGTCCAAATGACCAGTAGATCCCGACAAAAATCACTCCGCTACTAAGAAACGGCCGAGTATAAAAAAATTACGTCTGGTAAAGGGTTTCAATTCTATAGTAACCATTTGCGCAGCTTTTTCGGATCCGAAAAAAAAAAAAAGAGTAATTCTTCGAAATTATCGTATAATTTAAAGTCTATAGTTGAAGTTAGCCTTACTTGATCCTGTAGTACCAGAACAAGCTAAGGGGTAGCCTAAAAAGTCGCGTTTTGGGGAGAAAAAGGGGAACCCGCACGCGCGTTTAAGGGGCATACATACCAAATATACATATTATATAACATATACCCGATTTTCAATTGTTCACCCCTAATAGTGTCTCGCTCGCTCGCCAACCATCGCCACCAATAGAATTGAAAATTAACTCCACTAAGTTTGTAAGACCTAACTGCAAATGTCTCTCCTCTCTGTATTTCTTTGCCATTTTTTTTCCTGGCATTATTTCAGTCTTTTGTCCTAAACTTCATGTGCCCACACTAATGTTAAAGTAGCCTCCGGGGGTGGATATACATAGACCTACTTTGAAGTTCTCCATATATACATACATACACATCTATAAATACACCAAAATCTCAATTGAGATTAGTCAGTGAGGGGGCTCACTTCACTCGTCCAAATAGCAGAACCCAGTAAAAAATTACAAGAACATATTTGTTCTTGACCTTTCAAGCATGATAAGTTGGTCAAGTGTAAACAATGGCTGATGCTAAAAAGTTCTCTTCCCCTGATGGCCATGGAACTCCTCATGACAAGAATTCTCCTAGGTTCAAGCTGTGTAAGAAGCAAGTTATAGCAAAATAAGCTGCAACCTACTCAAGTCACTTCCCTTGTGCACACCACCCAACAGTGAGGTCAAAAAAAAGAGAAAGCATTTTCAAGAGCAGCAGATGTACCATCTTCAAGTAAACCTTTACAGTGATTTCTTGCTTCTATTCTTAAAGCAATATCATAGAAGGGGGAAATAAGGGAACTTTTGCCATTCTCAAGAGTTTCCATTTAAGCTATTCTCATAGAAAATATAGAATATGAATTCCATTTAGTATATACTATATCTATATGGTAATAGCTCTACTGTTTGTAATTGACACAGTTATATTCAATTGCATAAGATGTACAACGTACTATTGAAGGGCAATTCTGTGGTGACGGACATACAGTCCTCAAATTATATTTGTCTCGAATGTGTAGTGCAAAACATATAGAGTGAATTTATAACTAAGTGTGATAAGTTTTACTAGTATTCACTGATGTAGAATACAAAAAGTATGATTCAGGCACTAAGAATTAAAATGGTTTCAAAGTAGTGTGACGGACGTAATCACAGAGTTGCTTAAATTGAGACCAAGCATGTAAATGTTGAAAGGTCTGTGATTTGGCATGGAGACATGGGTTTATTCTAGTATTTTTTTTAAACATTTATACATAAGGCTTTTGTTAATTTACCACATTGAAAACATTCATAATTGAGAAATATTTTTAAATGTTTAAATGAGGCTATAAATAAATTTTATCAAATCAATATTTTTAAGTAAAACACAATCAAAAATTAAAAAAAACTACAATGCTTTAAAAGAAAACTGTCCCCTGTTTCCAGCCACTTTTGGGGGTTAATAGTAGTATGAGCAATGTTCTTCCGCTCGTAGTAAATTTTGGCCGTTTCCATGCATTGCTGGTGTCACATCAATGCATCACATTTACATGTACTTTGTCAATTTTGGGGTTTATTATGTGTTATTTCTCCTGGAAACTGCTCTGAATCATATGAAACAAGAACCCAATCACCGACTCTGAATGGCGCAGCACATTCGTCAGTAGGAGTCAAAAAAAAGTTTCGAATTCCGTTCCGTAGAACGGCCGTCGCAAAATTAAAAAAACGGGGGAAAAACGGTACGCCGTTTGTTGAAAAACGGCCGTTTCATTCGACCGCGTTACCATTTTAATCTTTCTCGTTCACTGTATGTCTCGCTCAAAGAAATATAAAAAATCGTTTATCCAATAAAACGTTCCGATTTTTTGTTTACAGGCTCCAGAGGCGGAGCTTTTCGGGTTAAAAAAAATTGAAGCCGTCCTATTCGAAGTTGT
>WLWI01002267.1_pt1 | contig 16622 bp, 8 predicted proteins | sample 6701501 | NCBI WGS metagenome assembly WLWI01 (sample SAMN12718690, study PRJNA515312) | sponge metagenome | isolation source: marine sponge | host: Mycale hentscheli | place: New Zealand: South Island, Marlborough, Capsize Point | collected 2014-11-01
TAATACATTAGCAGTACAACACTAAGCCTCAATGTCCCAAACACATACATATTATTCACCTTGAGTTTGAGTGTTTGGCTAATACCACAGATACCCCCGCGAGTCTCTCACTTGGCAATCGGATGTATTGGAGGTATGCAGAGCTATGCCAGCGCCCAAGGGTTTGGATGGTAGAGTCTTCTACTCCCGCCATAGCAGCCGTCGTGGCAGCGCCAATCCTAAAGCTATGTCCAGCATACTGATGGCGAGGAAGACCCACTGCTGCCAACACGTCCCGCAACTGATCTACGAACCAAGGCTTCAAGACTGGTTCTGAGGGGGACTTCCTGAAGAACACCCCTGGCGAAGGGCCTCGAGCTTGAATGTACCGAAGGATTGCGGTAACGGGACACAATGGCTGGCCTGTTGCACCCAGAACAATGTACAGCTGTATCACCGGGTGGTTCTCTCGGCTCTGGCTGAATGACTGACACCACACGAGGATGCCGGCCTCACGTGCAGTTACCGTACGTGCGCATGTCAGGAGCCACTGCTCCCACAATTACATCACCCCCTATTCCTGCCTAGTCATACCCCAGGCTGCTGCCTGGGGTAAGTATGCGTGTACTCTACGTTAACTACGTTTAACTACGTTAAACTACATCATGTAGCCAATAAGCAGTATTAGTGACTTATGTATTACACATTTATACACACTTTAAGTTATGACTGGGTTTGCGATATCGTTTACTTCTACATTTTTGGATGTTGGGTCAAATGTGGCAGAACTTATCATTCACATCCATTATTGTAATTGCAATCAGTGAAGGTACTCTCACAATGCATTCAAGAAATTTCCACGAGATTCTTGTATATCCCAAGAAAGCCCCATACAAAATTTTAGAATTTTTGGAATATTTCCACAACCCACTGCATCCCCACCCCCATGATTCCTTGATACTGTCACAAAAGTGTGCTTAACATTGCATTGTGATCAACTTCTTTCTATGAGCAGATCCCCATACATTCAATACTCATAGCTGACATTATGGAAGGCCAGTTTGTTTCTAAACACAATCCATCGTAAATTATATGGGGAAAGGTAAACGCTAGTACCTGAATCAAAAGAAACGAGTTCTTTCCAGGTTGGTCTTATAGAATAATATCTCAGTATAAATTTATTTGATCCTACTTTATCACAATTATTTGCTCTGGGTTAGTCTAGACAATCAAATATTTCCCATTCTCATGCTCTTGTTATCTTGTTCTTGCTGTCATAGTACAGCCAATTGGGATATTCAAAGGAGGCCATGTTTGCAGCTCCACTATTGAGTCTGAGTGGTCAGGTGTAGAACATCTGATCATTATGAAACAGTGAATCATGTCATTACACCAGATCTCTTATGTAGCAATCACTGGCTGCATTCCTGCTAATAACAGGATTTTTTTTTCTTACGTAAGGTTATTCTATTGTAAATAAATGATACGTCCATGTACATTAGAAGTGTTGAGTATGGTTTGCAGAGTACCCATTAGATTGTTCTCAGAAAATTGTTGAGCAAATTGCAAGGCTTTTATTAGCACTAAATGCCAATTATAAGCCACTATTTTATCCTTCCTACAAACTGATAGCTTAGCAAATTACAGCAATGTACTGTTATGTAATTAGGGATTGATGTGTGTGTGGGTATTTCTTGATTGCTTTCTTGTGTTAAATCAAAAGGTTCTGTGATACCATTTTTTAAAGTACATTTTGTATATATATATTATATGTTTATAAATTAGGTAGCATGATTGATTTACTGTCACAAAAATAGAAATAAGTTAATAGAGCATTTCAAAGTGTGCTATTACAGCACGAATAAAAATGAGGGGTTTTCTAGCACAATGACTGATGAATGATGCCATGACAAAGAACACAAAAAAATATAGTTATTAAAATAGATGCTGGAGCAGATTAATATTATATACATGTGTTGGTGCACTTCGTCTCTCCACGCTAAATGAAATAATATTTTTCATTATTATAATTGCTAACAAGTTTAAGTAATACACTATGAGGCCATAATTGGAATAATCATGAGTAGAAAGATATTTTCTAAACATACACAAACCTAATTAATTCCAAAAGTACAGTTTACAGTGAAATGAATTTAGCTTTACTCAGTGCTTAAGTAAGGGTCAGTTTATGAGTTACCACAAAGAGTTATTACTTATGGCTGTGACTTTATGAAAGATGGTAATGTAGGACAGCTTCCATGGGAAACAACTCTTCTCGTGCTACTAACAACTTAATCTTGCTTTGACTTCGGCATGTAAATAAGTAAATATCCATGTTGCAGACTTGCTCTCGCTACATCACTTCCTGCTTCATAAGACAGCTACCACCAATAATTGAGTTGTCAATGGCTCAGTTGTAGACATCTTGACACCCTTCTAAAATAAGGCTCACATACAGGTTTGCTGTCATCTTAAAACCTGTGAATTTACTCCTTTTTTTTTCCACCTTCCTTGATTTTATATTTCTGGTACTAAATCTTGTATTTGAGCCATTGACTTTTGTATAAACATTAGGCTTATAAGTAACAAATATTATAGAGTATCAAATTCAATGATCATTAGGTAAAGATCAGCTGGCTTGCTAGCTGTAGACTTTAATACTTAGTCTTAAAACCAACAAACATCATCAATTGCAGGTAACCTAGAGGACAATTCTATATCTGGTTCAACATAGGTTAGTAGAATATACCTCCATACTTCCACATGCTGCTACTTTGATTAGGGTATTAAAACTTAGGCTTTTTAACTTGCCTTCTTGCAAAATGCAAGGACAAGTCCAGCTTTCCCTATAAAAAGCAGAGGTTCAGTGTGACGAGGGTATACCATAATGAAATACAGTAGAACTTCAGTTATCTGAACTTCAATTATATGATAACCAAACAACCAAAATCGAATAGTAGCATGTGCAAATACAAAGAATTGCTTGACCATGCCCCTTCATTAATACATTTATTCCCTATGGTGTTCAGTTATTTGAACACCTCTCTGTCCCAACGTGTTTGGATAACTGAAGTCCTACTGTACTATATGGGGTTACATAGAATGAAAAGTTCAATTTATCAATATAACTTTTCTGTGACTTGAATTTTATAATCTGTATAAAGTTGTTTTTTTTTACATTAATACTGGCTAGCCAAAATTAAGGGTGCTGTGACACCGCCCACGCAAATATTCACAATAATTGGATTTTGGTTGCTAGGGATTACTAACTTTTTCTTGGTGTTTGTAGAGCTCCAACTAAGGGTGGACCCTAAAGAGTACTACTAATGGAGACTAACTAAATAAAAAGAACGGGCCTTGGGAGCCTGTTTCGCTCAAGTTACGAGCTCCTTCATCCTCAAGTATATAATCCACAACTCCTCCGCGTCGCTAACGAGCCCATTCTTCGTCTACTGCTACATTTTTTGATTGTCTTCAAAACCTTTGTTGTACTTTTTCTCAATTCTGCTTTGTTTTGTCTAGTTGATTGTGCTCATTTGATCCTCACGGCAGCGCGCCCGAATTTTTTTCTTTCAAAAAAATTTCAACGAACATTTTGTAACTAAGGTCATAGTCAGCCTTCGTACGAAATTTGGAGTCATTTCTTACGCATAGTTTCTGAGAAGTAACACAAAATCGACTCCAGGACTAAAAATTAGTCCACGCGATTTTTTGGCAGAGACTTGATTGCATTCAAACCACACCCACAACAGATTCAATTGATTCCCGCGGGAAAGTGAGTTCCAGGTGCTCTCTAACTTTCGGGCACCTACCGGTTAGCAAACCGGTTTTCTGGCCGCCTCTCCCTCAGGATGATAAGCCCTACTGAAACGAGTGTGAGGAGATTATTGTAGTCTAATAGTGTTTTTCTCGGCATGGTCAGGTAAGGGAAAGCTTTTATCAAGCTAGCTAGATGCATATTCAGTGTGTGTATGTACCTATAATAGATTAGTGAACCATTTTTGCTGCTGGAAAACTCTACAGTTTCAGTTTATGTACAGTTTTCGTACTTAGCTATTCACTTCATTTGTTTATTCATCTTTACTTAGCTATCTACATCACAAAATAATCATCTATATATAGCTGGCTATTTCAAATTTTTTTTATATAAAATAAGTATCATTATATTATATACATTCATAAAAATTATCACTGGTCATCACAATACTGTAAAAAAAAAAAAAAATCATGAGTGATATATCAGGAAGAAGTTTTGCACAAGAATAAAAAATTAAAATAATGGAGTTATTAGTGAGGTATTATTTACCTGTCAAAGCTTGGAGACAATCTGGGAGCCAGTGTCTGCTCTAGGGAGAAACAATACTGATAAAGTAAGCCAAGAAATACAATATCAAACAGCTGCGCTCTTTACAACTTATAGCGGGGGCGGGGCCTCGGTTAGTTTTATCAATTGGTGGACGGGAAGCTTTGAATGTAAGCTAAGTTAGCGGTCGTTTTTACTATTGCAAACAAGGCAGATTTTTGTGGTTATTTGTGGTGCGTGCGGGTGCGCGCGCGTTGCTATGTCACAGCACCCTTAACCTTTGTCTGTATCCACAGCAACCCAGCTGCCTACGTTCCAATGTGACTGTGGGTGTCTTGCTTCCTATTGTAAATGACCATCAATTACTTAATTGATGTCAAGGGCAACTCGGGTAAGAAGAACAGTGTACGAATCCATAACAAGATGAGGCTTTTATAACCTCATTGTTGCTAGTTGTGGTTACATTTATTAACTACAAGCAAAGCCTCACTCACCTGACAGACACACCAGAAACAATTGGATATGCTCCACGATTGGCCGGATTCATACACAGAACCATTGTAATTACATGTCCTGATCTGCACAATAGGAAATAGTTTGAGACCAACAGACTATTATTAAATTTAAGTTGTATACCTTCTTTTCAATACTAGATATTCTTCTGTCTAATTCTGCAAGAGTTGGTGAAGACTCTAATAAAACAGACCGGCGAGCACGAAAACTGGGCACTCTGCAGTCTTCTGTAAAGAAATGGCAATATTTAAGAAGTATCTTTGCTATAATGAAACTATACAATAGAGGGAGAAGACCAGAGAGCAGTTTTAGGTAATGCTATGCTACAGAGCCACAGTTCTCAGGATGTTTAGAGATACTCAGACCACCCAAAAAAGCTAGGCCTACTATTTCTTGGAATGATTACAGACATACAAGAGTTCCCCAGAAAAGTCAGAGCCAAGTGGGCTCAAGCAATCATAGTTCCCAGGGTATGGTTACCTGCAGCCAAGTTCAAACCAACCATTTCCTCCGTGTAATTCCATAATTGACCAAAAAAAAAAGTGTTCTAAAGTTAATGGTTCTGATTATTTCACTTCTAAAATATGTTACCCTTAGAGTGAGAGAGAGAGAGAGTGTGTGTGTGTGTGTGTGTGTGTGTGTGTGTGTGTGTAACAGGAGATTCAGAATATGTGCATTCACAAGCTAGTCGTTACAATTCATAGATTTCCTCTCCTTTGAACGATAATTAAATTAAACTAACCATATTACAAATCATTTGATGAGGTGTTGTAATTTATCCCACAAATGACTCGGCATTTTCTGGAAAATGTAGTTGTAAATAAATTTTGTTTTGACAAATTAAATACACTTAATTGCCAAGTGTGCTGTAAAGGTGTTGTCAATTTTAGAATGAAATGATGAGTCTGCTGTAAAGATGCATGCATTGCAGAGGATTACTGGAAATTAAATCAAAACTTACCTGTGTACTCTTTCCAAAGAAATAGGTCTACAGCTGGAAGTTGTTCACATGGAGTGAATTGTGCTACATCTTGCAGTACAAAGGCATCTACTGGTACTTTACTTATTTCATCTGCATTATCACATATCATCCTAGATAAACTAGCCTGTCTGATTTCTACCAGCTGGTCAGGTGTAAATTGACCTTCTCTCTCATAATAAAACCTATGATCACACATAAAAGCGAGAATTACACATCATAAGTACATTCTCTTCCTTGGTGTAAATATTTTCCAAGACAAAGGAGTTACCTTGTTTAGGAGCATTTATAGATTGGCAGGCAAGTTTATTTGATGTATTGGTAAAGACCTAGAGTAAGTAACTCTTAACATACGCACTATGGAAACTTACTTCTACACATACCACCATTTAAACATTGTTATTAATTTATTATTATTAATGGCTAGTGAGATGATTAAAGAAGGTGAAGAATGCTGATCAATATCACATTGAAAAGTGTGGATTTTTTTCTTATGGAATGTTGTTTTGCAATGTTCAAATATCAATTATCTCCAATTAACCCACCTGTCTCCGCTGCGTAATCGTTTGAACTGGTCTCCAATGATACATAGAAAAGTTGGTCCCAGTTGTGTTCCCGGGATTACATCTTCCAGTAGGCCTCCCACCCACAAGTCAATGTTGTTAGGGTCGTCCCCATAAACCTCTGTAATGATGGCTCTGATGCTGCTATTGCTGATGTGTTCACTCAACTCCTCAATAGATGATGGTACTGAGAGGTTACAGAAGGCTCTCCATTGGGTATAACTGGGCAGTCCATGGTCTCTACCTCGTTGGATATTGAAAGCTGCCAAGTCAAGACCAATTTCATGTGCCTAAATAAGAGGTACAACATTAGACTCAGTACACATATACATACATATTATATATATTTAGTCCATGGGAAGAATGTTATAATAGATTTATATCTCTATGGTTGTTTGCTGTGTTCTAATTAATATTTTATGGCAAGAAAAAGAAAGTAATTTGACATATTTGCAAACTTTAAACTCATTAGTGTAGGGGGGAGGGACATTCGGACAACACTATTTCACATCCACACACTTTGCTTCAATGGTTAGATTAGACAGAAGTGGGAACATAATGGGTTCAACCAGAGTGCCAAGAATGCATTCACATATTGCTCAACAAGCACTTTGAACGCAGTGAAGCAAGCACCACAGACGATGGTCCACCATGCAGAGAAATATTAACCAATTGACTACAGGTGTCACTATGTGTTAGCGTCATATGGTCCATCAATTGTTCTTATTGGACTGCCCAAATTATACTTAAAATATAATTATTGGTCTACTAAATTGTATTTCTGCACCTGACAGATTAATAACAACATTTATATTATTCTGACCTTTTATATTAGTTTAAAAATTTGACCCTGTTGTAATACTATTCAAAACTTCTTAGGTTCACCTGTTTGAAGAGTGCCTCAGTGAGATTGTTGTTAAGACCTTGGTGGGACACTCTCATCTTCACTGGGCTGGCCAGCAAGCCTCGAATTAGAGGTTCAATACCACCTTCTTCCACAATTCTGAAAGGAGCAAAGAAAGCATCCTGCAGCTTGAGAGGGCCAGTTGGAAGTGGGTTGTATTCTGAGTCCAGACGTTGGAAGAGAGGCATAATCTGACTGTGTCCAAATCTGTACGCAGCTGTGGCAAACCCATTGGCAATACTGGCATCTATGTTGGAGTCGTAACCGCTGTACTCTCCAAGATAATCCTGACCTAGTATTTTAGGGAGATACTCAGAATATACCATATGTTGCCATTCTGCAACAAGTATCTTTCTAGTCTCTTGGTAGAGTTTTTCTCCATTCCAGTGTGGATTCAAGCCCAACAGAACATCAGCTATGCGGTTGTGTTCACGCATGAAAATAGTGTGCATGGTGGTCAGTCCTATTTGTTCGTTGGTCCTCATGTCTCCACCTAAGAAACACTTGCTGCGATTGCTGTGAACACCTGTGCTACATTCTATGAGTGTGTCATTATCAAATGGGAGCAGAGATTTAGCTGAAGAGGTGAGCTTGATACCTTCCTTTAACTTCCCAGTTCCAAGTGCACGAATTTTCTCTGCAGTGGATTCTATGGGGCTGTAGACCATAGAGCCGTCAATGTAGGAAGACAAAATATTTATCTGTTCCCTCAAGATGTGCTTAGAACCTAGCAGCACTGATGGGGCACCTGTACCACACACAGCACTGGACCGAGTGAAAGGCATACATTGTCGTTTGATTCTGGTGTCGTTTTCTGGGACTGGAATTGGGAAACACGGAGCATCATTGTGACAAATTGAACTACAACTGGACAAGGCAGTTGGATTGTTTGTATCGAATACTATGTTGCTAGGGGATACTGGAGCCAGATCCAGATCGTGGTCTAAAAACTGCCCCATCTGCATGAGCATGAGAGTGAAGTCATTGGAACCTTGTACTTCCTTGGCTGCAATGATTTTAGAGCTGATAAGACGGGCACTTGGTTTGCTACCGGACCAACCGACTGGAAGTCCCACACCATCTTCATAACTTGGTTTAAGAAGTCGTAGGAACGGTGTGTTTGCAGCTCCTTGCAATGGACGTTCCAAATTATTGCACGTGCCATCTAAGCTGCGGTACTGGCGATGGAAACAAGTGGAACATTGAACCTGTTTTGTGTGTTCTTCACATCCACTGAGCACGCCCAAAACCTCCAGCTCACAGGAGGAGAGATCTAAAGTATTATCGTCAGAAACAACTGTACCATTTCTAATGAGCTGCTCTCGAATTCTCTTCACAGCTTGATCAAATATTTCTGCTGCTTTGAGGTGTTCAATTATTCCACTGCTTGGGAATCTTAGTTTCCGGAGGAGTGAACTTGGAGAACTCTGAGAAGATCTTAACTCTTGTTGAGTGAGATTAAATGCTAAATCGACCTTTTCTCGCAATCCCTCCATAATCCCGGGCTCAAGAACACCTGTAAAGAAAAATGGTGATAAAAAAAAAAGAAAAAAAAAAGAACAAAAAAATTAGCCAAGTTTGCTCACATGCATTTTAATTATGCCAGAGAGAGGGGGGAGGTGGAATCAAAATTTAATCTCAAAGTTAGTTTACCTTCACAGGTGATAACTGAAGTCGTGATATGAACCTCAGCACTAGCATTGGCAGTTCCCATTTCATTCATGGCAACACAAGTGTAAGTGCCAGTGTCATTCTTTCTCGCCGAGTTCACAACAAGACCCAAGCCGGCTTGAATAGTAAAGCTAGGGTCTGCAGTGATGTCTTGGCCATCTTTGTACCACAAGTAGTTATCTGTCACCTCATCTGCTTGGCAAGGAAGCATGAAAGATTCACCAACAAATGCGTGGATTACTGAGGGGACTCGGTGAAATATGGGAAGCCTAGTTCCTGCAATATCCCATCAACATGTAATTATATTGCTCTGCTACATGAAGCAGAGTGAAATTAACGCTCAAACCTTCCAACTATTTGTTTACCTCCATAAATGAGACTGACTGTCTGTGAAGTTGCTCCCATGACGTTCTCTGCCATACATGAATAGTTGCCAGCCAATAGTGGCTGCATTACAACAATAAATAGACTCCCATTATTAGCCAGTCGATAAAAGAGGTTCTCTCTTATTTTTTCTCCCATGTAGTACCATGACAACTTTGGCTTAGGATCACCAGAAACAGTACAGGAGAGCTCAGTGCCTACTTCACCTTCATAGGCTACAATTCTTCGTCTAATAGGATCCACTGTTGGCATCACTAATAATAATAATAATAATAATAATAATAATAATAATAATAATAATAATAATAGACTGCAACAAGTGAAACACGTGGATTAATACATCGTAAAACATGCTTTCATTTCATTTTAGCCGTCAAATGTCACTATATTAGTGCTTTCTTCGATCTAACAGTGTAAGAAACATGAATATTATCATGAACTATAGTATGATATTCCTTCAATTTTAGCTTCTATCTTGTTGCATTCATCTATTAGCAAGAAATATGTTGTGATCACTCATAACCGTATGAAGAGCTCGTTCATTACAATCTCCCAGTGAATTAATTATTAATGTTCTGTGCCTAGCTAATAAAATAACACAATGCTCAACAAACTTCAAACTAAAGCACTCCTAATCATTTCATACTTGAGACTGCTAAGTGGTTGTTTGGCATAGTTACCTAGGAGTGAATAGCAAGTGATGTAATGACTCTTACCACATCCAAGGTCTTGGTAGGTGAGACTGTTGATAGTCTGACCAGCCGCTTGACTGGGGGAGGAACACGTAACAGAACCCGACAAAGGACCAAAGTTCTTCATCCATGACATTTCACAATCACACGTCATCTGGTTTCCAGAAAGATCTCTGCAAGATTAGGAGTATGCAATGTGAGATGTGAGAGCATGTGTGCATGATCGTGTTACACATATATCAAGTACAGTTGGAATCTTAAGCCACAAATAGTGGGAATTACGAGTAGTGGATTAAGAACTTCAGACATTCTTTGAGGAAATTTACTTATAACTTAACCCAACCAAATCAAGACATTATAATTCACACACATTGGCTGTTCACTACAATGAATATAGCTGAACAATTTTAATACAGTGCGTTAAGTGCACTATAACGTTAACTTACAATGTCTTCAGTGATTCCAAAGGTTTTAGAGAGGAAATGTGCAGCTTCTTCAAATTGTTATTGTTTAAATACCTTACACAAAGTAAATACAATGATTTAAAATTTTTTTTCCATGTAGCGTAATGAAACACTTTACAATTCTGTGAGACTCTTAAGTCCATTGAAGACGTCATCTCGTATCGTTGTCAAATTGTTACTCCTTAGAGACCTGTACAAATATAGGAGTGATAGAAATATAAACTGTATTTCCCTCCTGAACAAACTCAAAATACATGCAACTGAAAATTACAATAGTCACTTATACTTGCTGGACATGCCTTTCTGAAATGATGGGCAAATTAAGAAAATTTGATTAGAAACAGCATATCTGCAACTTTTATTTCTACTAATAAATGTGACAGGATCTGAGAAAACAGCCACTTGGAGCACTCCATCAAAATTTTATTTTTGTATTTGCTATGTACTCCTTAAAATTAGCTTCAAAATGAGCCATAAATAATTAGCAGGCTATCAGTAGTTTTCGAGTTATGAGCCGTTAAAGTTTTGCCTGTTCTACCACGTAATTTAGGAAAAATTGAGAAAAACGCGTTTGAAAGACCGCAAGAGAAGGAGTGCGGCATTTCTAACGACACGCTCGCCATGAAATACTTGTCGTTGACACTTCAAATTTTGTCAGAAGGTAGGCAAAGGATTTTAGATTGGTATGAACAAATAAAAAATTTTTCCAATTACTATGCCCAACTCGATGTTTTTGCCTTTATCTCAATTTCATGTTTTGCGCGAAGTGGGCTGTTTTCTCAGATCCTGTCACAAATATTTAACACTTTCCAATAAAGCACCAAGACTACTTCAATGATGTTGTTATTTAATCTTAATTCATTAGCAGTTCTAAGTCAGTTGTCACCCATATCCCAAAACTTGATGCATTGGGTAGGCTAACCTACACTGCAATTGACAACGTTTGGGTATATAAATGTTTGGTATTTATCTCAGTGTTGATACTAATGGAATGATTTTTCTAGTTTAATTTGAATAAAGGCTATGTAAGCAAACTCAAACATTTAAAAGTATCGATCAACATATTCCATCTAAAACTCACAAAGAAGTTAGTAGATTTAAATTTCTGAAGCGAAACGTATCCAATTCAGATATATTGTTAGAGTTAAGATCTCTAAAGAAGAAAAATGCAATCATAAAGTAGGAGTATTGTGGTAAACATGGAGGGGAAAAACTTACAGAGATTTCAGCTTTTTGTTGTTTTCAAAAGCAGAATATGATATAAATTTAATATTAGCACCACTAATGGATCTAAACAATAAATCACAATAATGTAAGTAACCAGCAAGTGAAAATTCATACTTACAAAGACTCCAATTCTTCCAAGTTGCTTAAATCATTGTCGGAAATATAAGTCAATGGGTTGGAGATAATTAGTCTGTAAATAGAAATCAGACTTATAAAAATTAATCCGCAAATAAATGCAATAGCTATACATGTATCCATCGAAATCTTACACACTACGAGTAGTGTTCCGAAGGTTTGGAAAGCTAGTTAGTCTTGCGGCACCGTAACAGGAAGAATAGGTAGCAATGCACAGGCATCTATTCGGGCATTGAGTAGCGCATCTGCTCGGGAAGCAGCCGAGAAACGCAAGACCAGCCAACACTAATTGGAGCAACATCTCACCAAACCTCTACTCCGGCTGGCGGAATCTGTCGTTTTATTCGATTGTGGAAGCCGGATATGCGCGGCGGCCGCGTATGTTTACAATTTTTTTTTGTTTAGGTATGTTCGTATATGCATTTAGCTTAATCATTGAAAAAAACAAAAACAACAACAACAAAAAAAAAAATGCCATACAAATTGTGAGGTCAAGCTAGGCTCTTCGTACCGCGCGCTGGGCGGGCGCGTCTCTGGATTAGAAATGATTAAAATTCTTGTTGGTAATAGAGTATAAAAAGGTACATAATTATGTTTATAATGGAAATACTTGCGATAAGTCATGTGATAACGCGAAACCCTTCTGTTGTTGTCGACTTTACTTTGAGCATAATGAAGTCGCTTAGCGTGTTTCTAATTCTGTGGACCCTGCAGTCCTGCCACTCTCAAACTCCAGTTCCAGCTAGACCTAAGGGTGAGCTAATATACTTGGGGCTGAGAGGTCAGAAACGCGTAGGCGGTGAGTACAAAAAGTTCGGTTTTTATGTTGCAATTCAGAGTAGTATAGCTGGTGAAGGCTGTATTGTGTTGGATCATACTTCTCACAAGTGTGAGTGTAAGCTGGTCAGCCTTCATATTAGCTCTGCTAGTTGGCTCTGCCTCTCTCTTCTGGAATGCATGGGTTCTTACGTGATCTGTGGGTTCTTACGTGATCTGTGGGTGTAACAATTTGAATTGCAGCCAGATGTACATGTAGACTTGCTTTTATTTGGGGGCATGTCCTAATATTTTCACTTCCCCCCTCCCCTCCCCCTTTAACATCACAGGGCATGCAGCTTTTATGATGGCAGAGACAGGGTTTCAAGTGTTAAATTTCTGTGAGTCTTACTGAAGAACTTTTGTAAGGTCAACATTCAGCTGAAATAATCCGGTGAAGAGTTTAACATCATGAACCAACCCTCTCTCCCCCCTAGTTTTTTTTTTCCCTTTCTAAAACAGCATGGGCATGCCCTCTTCAATGTTGTGATTAAAGCTAGAGCTGGGTAAGATGAGCACACCTGTGGTTAACTTCGTGTGAGGTGATTGGAATGCTTGTGAGGTGTTTGTGAGCCCAGCAAGACAAGTTCAGTAGGATCAAAGGGTGGTCAAGTTTCATAAGAGGCTAATCTGCAGACTAAGCTCATCACATACAAGTCAAGTACCTCCCAAACTATAGAAGCACCAGTGTCTCTATTGACTACTACAATGTGAATACTATGAATAAGCCTGTTAGTGCATCCTTTTCATTTTTTTGAGTATGGCACTTACAAATAATAGTCTATGATGTATAATAATGGTTTGATGAGGCATCATCAGTAACGACTCCAGTGGTGGTGTGAATACAGCTGATATGGTTGGTAAGGCATTGTCAGTAATGAAGGTAGTGTAATAGTGGATTAAATATCTTATGCCTAGCAAAAGTTAATGCATTAAGCGCCACTGTGTGACTGGGCACTTGCTAGTTAATAATGATGATGATGATAATAATAATAACAGCAACCATAAAATAATAATGATAATTATTATTTATTTATTTATCATTATTGTATTGTTTTTTTATTTTTTATTTTTTTATTAGGATATCTCTTAACCCCTTGGCCTGCAGAGCCTCCCATGATAGTTGTGGAGGCATTTTATGACCAGTGAGTTGTAGCATTTCGTTATTTATTATGTATATTTAATTATTTCATCCCAAGGTTATTAGGCTCTAGATTACAGCCCATTTTGATTGATACTGTAATATTTCAATGTAAAGATTTTTAATAGAAATTAATATTTATTTTTGTATCAATATATTTATCAATGAGTAAAACCCTTGTGCTACATAATTCAAGCAGTATATTCAGTGATGAGGTAGTGAACAATCTTCAGTAAGGCTACATATATTGTAGAATTGAGTTGAAAAATATTTAACTAATTGTTCCTGGGGTAGGGGTGAGGGGGGGGGAGGGAAGGTGGAGGGAGAGGAGGTGAGATTTTTTTAAATTGAGATGATCCCATTATTAGCCAGTTAATTAAAAGTAATGAGGTTGGTTGAAACTTGCCACACCTTGTGTCACAATATCTGGGTTAGTTTAATTAATGGCATCTCAAGTATTACTCTTCTCACTTCAATACTGCATTAGAGCACATTAATTAGAAACTGATAAGAGATGCATGTTTTTTTTTGTTTTTTTTTTGAGAAATAATTATAGCATGCTATTGTAATTGGAAAATGCTTTTTTCTAAAATGTTATAAAAAAATTCTAAGAACAGAACATGTATTATTTGGTCTTTTTTTATTCATTGAATCATGTATTTTAAGTGTTTTTGTTTGTGCTGTACCTACTGAAGAACATAACTATCCAAATAGAGAATAATAAATTATAAGTTGTACAGATGCTTTTACATTTTAACTCCATCATCTTTGTGCCTTGTTACATACTTCCTTAACTTTCTGATAGTCCACAAAACTTGTAATTCCTACTCCCTGGCAGCCCTTTCTTGCAATTTCTTTGTAGTTAGATGTGGTTTATTTCATTTAGTAAGACTAATCTAAAATGCGCAAAAAACAAAACAAAAAAAACGGCAGACACTGTACATGCTTTTTCTTTGTATAATATTTTCAACATAAAACTGCAAACAATTGTGCCGTACATTGACACAATATTTAGTGTTTTGATGTGTTACACTGAGCTTGAGCCCAACAATTTCTTCATTGCTTTATTAAAGTAGAATTACTCTTTTGACATTTTGAGACACCAAGTTTTTCTGACTGTTGTTTTCTTTGTTTTGTTGCTGTTGTTGTTTCAAATCATGTCTAATAATTTTTGGAGTGATGGAATACGTTTTAGTGAACCAATCGGACATTAAGGATTTTGGAATCTCTGATGTGCTTTATTCCTTTCCTTTCCAAGATATACATTTCCTTACCAAAATACCCTTTCTAACTTGTTATAGCTGTATCAAAGATAAATCATACTTTTTATGAAGCCATGGTAAATGTATTGCAGTGTGAAGTCGTTGTCATAACTGTTAATATACTGAGGATATTGCAACCTTTAAATTGCTCCCTCCATTTCTGAGGCTCGACTAATATGAGCACATGAGGATTAGTGAACCCTCAAATCTATTAGAACACTATCCATATAATGAAAGAAAGCTGTCCATATTTGTAGTCTGATTTTGACAATGGCTGGGATTACTTTTATATACCAGAGTCATTCGAAGCTCAAAAACATATATATATGTATATTTATTGCAGCTTTGATATTTTTACTTGAATATTTCCGCATCACGCGAGCGTTCTGTATTCTCCCATATTGTACGGTTTATATTGTACGCTACTTGTAGTGCGCGCGTAGCGAGTAAAATCAATGAAAATTGTATTGTAACCGGTTGAGAAAAATTTCAAAGAAGCAATAAATCACTTATCACACTCGTCGTACAATATGGGAATGATATTTTACTCTCACGCCACATTTTCACTCGCCTTTGGCTCGTGAAAATATTTTGCATGCTCGTAAAATATTTTCCCATATTGTACTCTGACTCGTGCTATAAGTATTATATATATATATATATATAATATATTATATATATATAGAGAGAGAGTTGATTGTGCAGCTACCCTGATTATGCTTCTTATAATTTTGAGCTTTGGAGTATTTGATCATACTGCACATGTACATCCATAGCTATATGTACTTTTTTTCTTTTTTTTTAAAGTGGAGTGTGAAACATAATGGTTGCTGAGGAATTTCCAGAATGTTGTGGTTTAGTCACTTGTCTATTGCATCAGATAAAAAGCCAGGCTTCTGTGACCATGTGATCATGTGACAGTACTTAAAAGTTATCCATAACTGTCAATGTGCTTGTAAGTAGGGCTGTATGTGAGGCTGGTTGGTTTCCCAATGTTGTATGCAGAGTTGGCTGAAAGGGTGTCTAATGAATACACCAAACTTCACTGGTGTTAAGTCCCCAAGTTATACACATTTACTGTGCATACAATAGTAATGATAATATTAATTGCTTAGATGGAATTCAAGCAATTATTACTATTATTTGTCATTATTATTATTACTATTATTATTATTATTATTATTATTGTTATTATTATTTTACATATATTTTTTATTAGACAATTTATGTTGGACTCTTTGTTAGCTATAAGGTAAATAATAGTAGTAGTAGTAATAACAATAATAACATCAGCAGCAGCAGCAACAATAACAACAGCAGCAACAACCACAACAACAATAATAATAATAATAATAATAATAATAATAGTAATACTCTAATAATATTGTAATAATACTAGTTTGCCTATTGCTGTTCAATAATCATCAGTTTCCTCTATTCTGTGATGACGATAAATACACCAATATAATGATGATATGCCTTCATTTGCATTTGATAAGAACCTGCTGATCTTTGCAACTGCACTAGATAATGTTGCAGTGGATATCTAAGAAGCCTGACAAGCACTAAGTACAGTCCGTGACAATATA
>WLWI01002268.1_pt1 | contig 16618 bp, 9 predicted proteins | sample 6701501 | NCBI WGS metagenome assembly WLWI01 (sample SAMN12718690, study PRJNA515312) | sponge metagenome | isolation source: marine sponge | host: Mycale hentscheli | place: New Zealand: South Island, Marlborough, Capsize Point | collected 2014-11-01
GCCTACTTTGTTTATATTTAACAGTTGACACGGTGAATGCATTGAAGAGTTGTGTATAAATGTGTGTAAGCACGTGTGGTGTGCTTTGGTTTAGATTTTTAGTGTTGGGTTAGGGGAGGTCGGTGGGGTAGGGGAGGTCGGTGGGGTGGGGGTAGGGAGGAGGTGGAGGAAATTGAAAAAGAAAGAACTTGATGGATATAGTATGTAAATGTTTGAATACACCTGCCCATGTGAAGACCACTTACCCAGTGCAAGAAGTGAGGAAGGGACTGGAGTTTTGTCAGGCACTTGTGGGCACTTGTTTTCAAAACCATGTGCGGAGTGGAGCTGTGTGTGATTTCAATAATCCTCAAGATATTTCCAGTGTTGAATTGAATGTGGCATTGGGTGGAGACCATGGATTGCATGCTGGATGTAGGTCAGCGTCTAGAGGCAGTTTTCTTGAATGACGGTGTTATGTCTTTTACTCACTCACACACAAACACACTACTACTGCTATTACTACTATTACTACACTACCACATGGAACTTATCGCCACCGCTTCACTCCAAATTGGGAAGGAAAAAAACTACTATTTACACAAGTACACACACGCACATGTGCACACAGTTGCCACAACCAATATAATAATATCACTGCCAGTGAACCGCTCCCAGAGTTTATTCTAAGTGAAGCGATTCAGCAAATTTATATCATATGCCAAGTATTGACTAAAACTGACCAATCGAATGGGTGTGGTGACAGCTACGATACATACACTAGAGGTGACAAGTCATATTAGGAATGTGGGAAAGGAGGAGAAGCTACCAGTTGTCTGTATGCCACGTGTGTGTGTGTGTGTGTGTGTGTGTGTGTGTGTGTGTGTGTGTGTGACCAAAATATTTTAGTTGGGCACCTGCAATTTCTTAGCTCTCACGTGTTGGGAGTCATTTCAATGAATATTGTTCTGAAAACCACATGGCATATTTTTCTGCTTACTCAGCACACATGTTGGTCAAGGCTATTTTAATTAAGAATTTTTTTTTAGTCTTTGTCATAAATAACACTTTAAATCTTTAACATCATCACTTTAAAAAAAAAAAAGTTGATTATAACTCTGCCAAAGGGAGGGAGGTGTTGAAAGTGAAGTGTAATATAAGCAGGCAACTGCTGCCGTTGTTGTGTTGTGTACCTGTTAATGGTGTCTGGCATGAATAGTGATATGTCACGTCTTAGTCTTTGGTTCTATTAGCTAGCTGTTACTCGGACTGGACTACACACGCCAATAAACTTTAATTCTAGTACAATGTTTCGACCAAGTTTGCTGGTCTTCTTCATGTACAGAAATAGCAAGAAAGTCTTTGGTTGTGGGATATTGTGTGGCAGTTCTAGATTTATTACTTTGATGAAGGTAGTGGGAATTACGGATATGTTTGTACAATATCTGAGCTAGTGTGCTCAAACACCGATAGTCACTATTGACAAAAAAAATTGAGGATTTAATACCATCTTGCACATGGGCACTGAGGGACACTTGAATTAGTGCACCATTTTTTAGTTTTATAAAAATATTGTCAAGGAAAAGATTGTTTTGTTGGTTGACAGTTATCTCCACTAATAGCCAATATTAGTTGTTGTTGTTATTGTTGTTGTTTTTTGTGCTTGTTTGTTTGTATTTTTTGGTGACTGGGAAAGTATTTAAAGCTATAGAATATGAACAAGCAGTGCTAAAGTTAATTGAGATATGATAATTAGAGGGAATGGAAAGTTAAGAAATTAATGTGAATTCTTTGCTCTCTCCTTCCTTTCCTTCCTCAGATGCCCCAATGGCTGGCATATCTAACTGGGATCGCAAGCAGCATTTCGCAGACGGAGAGTCCATTACCTTGTATGAGCACAAACACGGTAGTTCGAGCCAACACCATGGCGACCCCATTGCCGATGTCTACTCCGTTATCGTGCGGCCAAACAGCTGCATTATCGCAGTGGCAGACGGTGTGAATTGGGGCATCAAGCCGAGATTGGCGGCTCGGTGCGCCGTGCATGGTGTCATCGATCACCTCAACCGTAGCCTTTGCTCGCTGCAAAAGAACTCGCAACATCAACCCAGCACCACGCAGGACATATTCCACTGCATTCTACGGTCCTTTGACTCGGGTCAGCGGTTGATCATCGAACGCGGGGGGACAACCACGACTTTGTGTGTGGGCGTGGTAGTGGAGCTCCGAGACCACCATCGGGGGGCGTCGTCCCACCACCACCGATGGGGGCTGTGCGTTGTGAGCGTTGGGGACACGCTCTGCTACGTCTGGAGAGACGACGCCCAGATGGCGTACGAGGTCACGTTTGGTGTTCACGCAGGTAAAGAGAGGAATCCTAGAGACTGTGGTGGTTGTTTGGGATGCAATCTTGGTGACCAGCCGGACCTCTCCAATCTCCTGTGTACGTATGTCCCCCTCAGCGATAACGACATTGTATTCGTAGTCAGCGATGGCGTATCGGACAACCTTGATCCCGTTATTCTTCGTGAGGGCATGGCAGAGCCGTCTGGTTCACTGTCCCCCACCCATCATGAAGCCAAACTGCCTCACGCTGCTGGGAGCGCAGAGCCTAAAGGAGGCGGGGCAGCGGGTGCTACACTGACTGCATCGGGGACATCCAATGGTTCCAACGTGTCGCTTCCTCTTCTTTCTCCCGATCAAAGGCAAGCGCTGAGCTTGATGAAGCTGACAGGGGTCATCAAGGAGAAGCTGACCTCGAGCAAGTACCTGGATGCACAGCTTATTAACGATGCGGTCATAAGCTACGTCATCGAAGCCACGGAAATGAAGAGGGGCTACTTAGAGCAATGCTGGAAAGAACTGGATAAACCCGACCTGACGACAGCCGAGAGACGGGCAAACGACCGCATGATCTCGCAGCATATGAAGAACCTTCCCGGGAAGCTTGATCATGCAACCATAGCAACGTACAAGGTCGGGAAACTCAACATGAGCTCTGAGGGGCGGGTCAAATCTCCCACACACTCGTCGTACTTCATGAAGAAGGCGGAGCCCCAAGCACGTAAGAAATCTCACTCGCAGGTTGGGTCTGTTTTTTATGGCAGTGCTGTGGAAGGGAGTAGCTGCACGGTAGAGGGGCAAAGTAAAGAGAAGAAGAAAGGCCGTAAGAATAAGGGAAATATGTTGAAATCACACTCAGTAGACCATTATAAGACTCTGTCAACTGAGGAGGAAGCCAGTAAGAAGAAGTTGACACCAGTGAGGGCACCTTTGAAGAAAGCAGCTACGGTTGCAGAAGATCTCAATGATGTAGGTGTCGTGTGGCAGGAACACGGTGAAGAAAGTATATGTGCTCCTTTACTGCATGACGACACCTTACCCAACACAACTTTACCTGACAATGAAAAATCACTGGATAAAGCACCCTTATCAGATGCCACTACTTTACCAGATAATTCAAACTTGCCCGACAGTTCCACAACTGCAACTGATGACCCAACAGCTGCAGCTAATGACACTACATCTCCAGATTCTGCAAAGGAATAGTCATTGATTTTTATTGTTGTTGTTATTGGTTTTTAATGTGTGAGATAAGGTTGATTGTATATAAAATTATTGGTATTAAAAATACGTGTTTTGATTTATTTGTTATTTTTGCCTTAGGGAATCACAAGAACAGCGTGACGTAGAATTATCGCGTACGTGTGTCTCATGCTCCTCTGTTTGATCAGCTATCCAGTCACTTTTATTATATAAAATTTGTGCACAAGTTTTTTGATGGTTTCTATTTCACCTTACCAAATTTGTATCAAGTACCACAATTCAATTATTTTTGTCACTTTTAAAATTGGAGTTATCTGGTGAGAAACTGTCCAATCAGATTGCTCAATTCGTGGTGAATATATCTCATACCCACCTCCTAGGAGGTGAATAAGTGAACCGTCCAATCAAAATTAATTTTTATGCGTTTCCTATAGCCTAGAGCCATGGTACAAGTCGGGTGCAACCCTCCGTTTGGTTGGTATGGAATTTACACAACCTCTGGCCTTCAACCCTCGGTTGTGTAAATCCCGTACAAACCTCCACGTCGTGGTGTAACCGGTACATATTATGACCAAATTGCATTACAAAGAAACAAATTTTTCATCACACCAGGTCACTAATATAAAGAGAACAATAATTAATTCAACTGACATTCTCTATCAAAATATAAAAAATTAATGAATAAGACTAGTGCATGTAATAGTAGTATAAATAATTTGCATTGTCACCGAAACTGTGATCTGATCAACCTTCTTTTCTCTGTGGCTTCTTTGTTCACCTTCATCTTGTGCTCAGAAACCTTCTTCCTCAACTGCTTCACCTCATCGGAAACTTGGCTGTAAACCTGTCATTAATTAATATTGCATCAGCAAACACGTAACCATGCCCCCAATACAATATAAACTTCAAGCAGGCGTTAAAGTCTTCAGTTCGTTTTACACAGCAAAACTAAATATCACTGAAAGCATAAGCTCAATTGTGCGGCCTGATTGATATCTAAAATATGATAAAAAAAAGATGTTGTAGCAGTGTGTGAATTGAGGTCTGGCTAGTGGCTGAAAGTGTGAATCAAGAGTCTTTGCAGATTCTCAGTTCTCTCATTGTAAGGAAGGTGGAATATTAGACCAAGACAAATTTTTATAAATGAAGTTCTTGATCTCCTATGATAACTCACCTTTTTCTCCTGTTCTAGTTTGAGTTTGAAGCGATTCACATCTGCTCTTTTGGCATTGACCACTGCTTGCTGCTTCCTGATACAAATCTTCATACTTGACTGCAATAAAAATTGTCACATAATATTGTACACAGCTTATCATGCCAATATATCTCTCAGCTCACTGATGTGATATCATAAAGGTTACACACACACACACACATACCACAACAGCTTCAGAGGGATAGGAAACGATAAAACTCTCTCTCTCTCACACAAACACAAATGCATGTTCTCTTGTTACCGCTAGGTGGTCAGGCGCACCTGGCAGAGCCACGATGCCTCTGCGCTAAGCAGGCACTGTGAGCCATGCCAGAAGAGCTCACAGGAGAACAGGCCTTTCCTCACAGCAAGTGATGTGTCACCTGAAGTCTCACCTGGAACATTGCTGTTTCATGAGAAATGGCAAATTGCACACAGCTGGGTGGACTGATGGGAGGTAGAGGGAAAAACAAAACAAACAACAAGAGAAAATTATTGAGCGGGGCTTGAACTCAGGACCACAGGAAGGACACTACTAGTGTCGTCAGATTGGGTTGGTAAGCTCTGTCACAATGAAATGGTAAAGCGTCAGCATAATTGGTTGGTAAAGTGTCGTCAGAATGGGTTGGTAAAGCGTCGTCAGTAATACTGCCGACCGTGGTGTGTTTTGTGTATAGGTCGACCTTGGTAAATGTAGGGTGTGCCTAGCAGGTGAGCTTGCACTGATGAGTATTGTGTTAGGAGCAGATGAGAGGTGAAAGTTCAAAAGGAAGGCAACAGTCTCAAAGCCTTAGTCTAAAATCTGCAGATAGAAGGACAGTGAGAGACTGAGAAGCAGGAAGAGGTAGATGAAGGAGTAGGGAATCCATGATTCAAGAAAAAGGAGCGGAAGAGAGGAACGGTTCAGGAAGAAAGAGTGCAGGAGAGAAAAAGTGATGAAACTAAATAAGCTGTAAAAATACTGTTTGCTGCTGCAATCAGTACATCAAACATTAGTACACCAAGCGCCACTGTCTAGTGGGGCAGTGGACTTCATAAATGTGGCATGTTGTGAGCTTCTAAGGCTTTGAACAAGGACATTATTAAAGGGGCTGGGGTGATTTTCACAAAAACTGAACAGCCCGTGTGCTATCACTGCAGATCGAACTCATGACCGCCTGCTAAACACAAAATAGCTTTAACCGCTGAGCTGCAACAACCAACGGGAAACCAAATGAATTATGTTACTTATAGCAATTGCAATATTCATAAAAGCAATATGAAATAAGTGCTTTAATCATCTTAGCACTTACTATATAAGTCCTTTATTTATTCTATTAGTTTATTATTGTATGCTGACAATATCTTTCATTCATTCTTATAGACTTACAATATCAGAAGGAGCTGAGCGTCTTCCTGTAGGTCTACCTGGATAATTAGCAACACAATAAACAATATAACATCATTGAATACACTTATTAGTGTGCACAATATTATTTTAGTATTGCCTTATAGAAATAACTGAAATAAATTATGAAATATAGAAAATCTGATTTTTTTGCTAGCTGAGTAAGGGTGCACGATGTGTCTCCAGTTAAACTATTACAAGAAAGGAGAAAAAGGAGTGTGGAGACCGAGATAGATCTGATGCATACATTTCTTTAATTGTGGAGTTAAAAAAAAATGTGTGCATGACTCTGACAAGGCATTTTCAAAATATTATTGTGATAAAAATTAGTTGTAAGAAGAGAAAACAAGAAAACAAATATTACTTGAAATCGTTTTAAAAACTACAAATTAGAAGGGACAACAACTGCAAGGAATTTTCTTATTTGTCAATCATGTTCTTTATGGAGTTTCCAGTGTCACAGTAACCACTCCCAGTCATATCTTTGCCTTGTGGTCTTGTAGTACAACTCCTTCCCCCAGTAACTAATTGACTGTGGCTTGTTCAGGAATTAACAGAAGGGCTTCCACTCTTCAGGAAGTAAGGCCATTGTATCAAACTGCTCAAGACCACAAATTTCCTACCTGTGTATTAAGCTAACCTTAATGCAATGCCACAGTTGCACTATTTGACAATACTAGCATTGAACAGACTGGAAAAAACAAGGGTTTACATAATAATTCCAATAAGTATATTCCATATGCCCTGAAAAAAAAGAAAAGAACAGAAACCATGTCTCTGCCAGACAAACGAGCAGCCCTGAGTTACATAGGGTAAAATGTATTTCTTGTTGGTCACTAAGGAGCCTGGAAGGATATAAATAGTAGAACATTGTACTCAATGCAAACAATGGGGAATGTGCTTTGATTTTTAGAGTCGGCATTGGAGCATATAAAAGGAAGAAATATTTCTCCTCAAATCAGTTGAAGTCATTTCACACAATCAGTGCAACAGAAGAGAAAGGATAAGGATATACAAGTTCCTTGGGGAAGATCCGAAGATGAACTTCTTTGTTCATTGTGCTCTATTACTCTCCGTAACTGCTACATTGGTAGTAGCACAATCTTTACCAAATAAAGGTAAAACTTAGTTATGTCTTCTGCATTTTCCCTAATATTACGCACCTATGTTATTTTGTTCAGAATCAGAAAAAGAAAAGGTAATACTCTCTGCCATTCAAGAGTCACTGGAACAGTCCAGGCTCCAGCAGGAAGCTGTGCCACTTCTTAACACGACAAGCTTGAAGAGAGGTTCACCAGATGCCATAAAAAACAGCAAAAGCTACTTTCTCTACCAAGACATGGTGGCACGAGCAGAGTCCAAGCTTCATGAAGCCGGCTTAACAAATGGCAAGGAGGAGGGAGAAAGTGTATTGACCGCCCAACAGCTTGCTACGATGTGGACAATATGCTGTGAAGAGGTGACTGTCGTTCCTTTGTCACGCTGTCGAGGTATCTCATCCCAGTTCAGGACCATTGATGGGACCTGCAACAACCTCAGGAACCCAACTTTTGGTGCCCATGCCACAATCTTTCAGCGATTGCTGCCAGCTCTATATGAAAATGGAATAGACTCTCCACGAGGAAGAAGACAAAGCCAGCAAGGTAACTCATTCAAGCCCCCAATTCCGAGTGCTCGCCATGTCAGCCTGAACATCCACCCAGACAAAGCCCGCAATGATCCACGCTTTACAAACTTGATTTGGCAATGGGGACAGTTCATTGACCACGATATCACTCTCTCCCCCGAGTCTGAAGTGGAATGCGAGGGTTGTAAATTCACAGGCAGCTGCGAGCCTATCCGAGTTGCCAGGGCTGATCCTGCCTTTGGAAAGAAGAGCAGAAATGAAGCGAACTGCCTTCCATTTCGCCGCTCTATTCCAGCCTGTCCTATCAATAGGCGACCCCTTCGTGAGCAGATCAATGACCTCACTTCTTTCATTGATGGCTCCATGATTTACGGCTCAACTGATAGTGTGGCACGGGCCCTGAGGCAGTTTAAAGGAGGTCTTTTGAAGGTGGGGCCCAACTTCCCAGGTAAAAACCCCTCTCTTCCCCGCACTACTCCTGAAACTCAGAGGCTGGTGATTTGCATGAGACGAACAGACTGCTTCCTTGCTGGAGACATCCGAGCTAATGAACAAACGGGACTTCTGATAATGCACACAATTTGGGTCCGAGAGCACAATCGATGTGCAAGAAATATCGCCAGAATTAACGGGATGGCCATGGATGAGCAAATATACCAGCTGTGCAGAAAGATTGTGGGTGCCATTCTCCAGAAAATTACCTATGAAGACTGGCTTCCTCTGTTATTTGGACAAAGAGGACTTGCAAAGTATGTGGGCACGTACAGAGGCTACAATCCAAACATCAACCCCGGCATCCGTCATGCCTTCGCAACAGCTTCATTCAGATTCGGCCACAGCATGGTCCAGCCGATGTTCAATCGTCTGGATAGAAACTTCCGACCACTTCCCATCGGACCTCTTCTTCTCCGGAATGCTTTCTTTAACCCGCCACAGTACAGAAAAAGTCTAGGCACTGATCCAATTCTCAGAGCTATGTTGACCGGGCAGACAAGGAATCTGGATACTTTTATTGAAGCCACCCTGACTACTCGCTTGTTTCAGTCCAAAACCAACCCTGGACTTGACTTGGCAGCTCTCAACATTCAAAGGGGGAGGGATCACGGACTGCAGCCATACCTCAATTACGCTAAGCTATGCTTCAATAAATTCCGCGCGATTCCATTCTCATCGCGAAGTAATATTCGAAAATTATTGAGAGTTTATGGTTCCATCAAGACAGTAGATCTGTTTCCTGGAGGATTGAACGAAATTCCATTCCCAGGATCTATTTTCGGACCCACATTTGCATGTTTGAATGGTATCGGATTCAAATTCATGCGAGATGGAGACAGGTTCTTTTATCGTAACAGGGGAGTTTTTACAGCAGCACAGCTTAACTCCATCAGGAGACACACTCTTTCTAGAGTGCTCTGTGATAACATGGACGACCTTGCCAGAGTACAAAGTAATGCTTTCTTAGTTCCACGAAGACGAATTCTATGCAAATCTATTCCTAGCTTTGACTTTAGGCCATTTAGAGTAGATAAACTTGCAGAGAAAGAAGACAAGACAGAATTCCCTAACAGTGACCTGGAATCTGAATTTGAAATAACTGAGTCTGAGATGAACGAGGAAGCAAAATGGAATGGTGAAGATCTCATAGATGACATTGAGAATCAGGATACTGTGGAATATATGGAAGAGGATGGTGTGGATGTACTTAAAATGAACGAAGCTGAAGAGTCAAAAGCAAGCGTGAAGAATGCAGAAGAAATAGAAGAATTGATCAGTCAAGAGGATGACGAAATGGAAGTTGGTGAAATGAAATCCAATCATGGAGGATGCTCTGGAAAATGAGAAGAATAGTAATTGGTTTCTATATCTATGAGAACAAATAACAAATTTAGCTTTCAAATTTAAGAGCTACTTTAGCTCCCTTTTTTATTTTTTGCTTAAATTTTTGCTATCAATTAAAAAAACAAACAAACTGTTTTTCTTAAATGTTAACTAACTGTTGAGGATTACATAATTCCATAGGAAATAAACAACCCTAAAAATGACAATGATAGATGTAGCTAGGCTTAGATTTAACCCAACAAGGCATACTGCTACCATATTCACTGACCAAAACATCCTAATAAAATTTCAACGACTTTTTAATAACACTAGTGATGTGCTTGAGCACAAATGGCGAGCGAGCCTCAAGTTAGGTACATAAAACTGCAGTATTGCCACTACATAATTGTATTAAGCTTAGTTCCAACTAAAAACAGCAGTATAATAGCAGTTGAACATTAATTTAACATAGAAATAAAAAATTACTCTCTTACATGAGTAATGGTAACCTCTGTATTACCAAACTTAAGACATTCTGACTATTTCAATTATCAGTAACTCTTGAACAAGCTCTCAGCTACAAAAAAATAGGTCAGTGTTATTTTTGTAATTCAGACAACAAATATGGAGTTACTACTTACCTAAATTTCCTGAGTATTGGTACTTTCTGTAGTATCAAATTGAAGCCATTCTGATTATCTGAATTACTTGTAATTCTTGACAAGTTCAAAGCTACAAAAACAAAAGATCTTAATTATTTAGCAATCAAATACAAAATTACCTTCTAACCTCATAATCTTGAGTAGTGGTAACTTTTGTAGTATCAAATTGAAGCCATTCTGACTATCTGAATTTACCAGTCACTCTTGACAACAAGTTCTCAGATACAAAAAAGAATGGCCAGAGTTATTTTTGTAATTTTAGCTAACAAAATAATATGGAATTACGTATTTACCTCAGCTTCCCCCGAGTATTGGTAGCCTCCTTAGCATTAATATTAAGGCATTCTGACTACTGGTCTGGTGGGTCTTGACAACCAACAATGGGCACTTCGTAGCCTCCCAAAACGGCGAAAATTTTGAAAATTAAGTCTGGTAAAGGGTCTTCAATGCCTTAGTAACCGGTCGCAGCAACTGTTTGTGACTTGAAAAAACAAGCGTTTTCGCAGGATGAGCCCAAGACGTACCATCCATCCATACATATACATGTATATATATAACATATACCCGATTTTGCATTATCCACCCCTAATACTGTCTTGCTTGCTCCGCTCCGCTCGCTCACCAATAACTATGAAATAATAACAATAAGTAAAGTATTATTCGTACTTTTAGCAGCTTCCCTAGCCTCTTTTCTTGGTTCAACTGACTCCTGAATCCGTTTCAATTCTCTCTTCAAAATAAATGAAGATTTTTGCAACTCTAAGGTCCTAGATTTCTCTCCTTCATATCTCATCTTCCATTTGTCTCTGGCTACATAATATTGAAAAGAATGGACTACGTACAGCAAAGCTCTTAATAGTAGTCACCTTTCTGGTCAGGTGTTGATGATTCTTCAGGTATTGATAGAAGCAAATCCAGATCTGAAGTCTTTGACCTGAGGCTATCACTGTATTCATTTATAATATAAAATAATTTATCACATCAAAACACTGAATTCTTATTATAGAACAATACATTCAATTATTGGCCACAAATTTAAGGTTTTGCAAATAGTACTTAATTATATCTTCAAGTAATATACTTACAAGTTTCTAAATATTGTAGTTAGTTATAAGACTTATTAGAATTCTCTTACTATTCTTTTATAATTCTTTGAAGAATAGCAAATAGTTTCTCTCCTAAACAATTGAAAAAAAAGAAAGAATAGACAACAACAACATAAAAAACAAACAAACCCCTAAATAAACCATGTATGAACTATTGATGGCTAGTTGTACAGCCATTACATATTAACTACACTAAGTTGGATTGTATTACCACAATGAAACTATCACAAGAAGAGCTAGATTACTATACTACTGGAGTCTTTCAGTAGCAGTGCTAGAATAAACCACAAGCACAGCACATGCGTAATGGAGTACCAGAATTAAAGTAAGACCCAAAACTTTAGGCTTACCTGATCATTTAATTAATTTAATCCTAAGAAATTATTATTATAAAATAAAAGCATGAACCTAGCACTAGTTCACACTAACCCAAGAAGTAGTTTAAAAAGTAAATATATATGTATAATACCTTTTAAGTCATAACCTTCTAATTCGCTAACTTTTATTAGAGCATCTTCTACTGATTCTCCTTTATCCTCTGCATCAGCAGAATGTCCCAGTATCTTGTGTCCATTGTTTTGTGTAAGACTAATCTTGATAGGTGCAGGTTTCTTTGAAATATTGATATCATTAATAGTAACATTCTTTCTTTCCTTGGACATAGCCATACTATTGTTTTTCACTGCTCCTTGTTTTGGTACATCTTTCTGAAGTTTTTTCACAGGGTTTTCCTTAGTGATTTTGTTTGCATTTTCAATTTTATTGGCTTCTATTTTCCTGTCATCATTGTTGTAATTATAATGAGCATTTCCATTCTCTTTACCTTCATCTAATTCTTGACTAGAATCAGCATGGGAAGATGTTTCTAAGTGCTTATTTTTTAACCTATTGTGTGGTGCATCTTCTGTGTTCTGACTCAGAATCTGCTGCTGTTGAAGTAGTTGCTTTTGTTGTCCATGCTGCATTTGCTCCTCTCTCTGAAATTGCTGACTTTGCAGAGAAACGAGAGATTGACCAATCCCTGATTCATTTTGAGTGTGGTCCATTTTCAATTGATGTGTGATTGATTGCTGCTTCCCTTGCAAAAGTTGCTGCTGATGATACTGTTTCTGGTCTTGTTGGGGTTGTTGCTGTTGATCTTCTTGCTGCTCCTGCTCCTGATTTTGCTGTTGTATCTGCTGATTTTGTCGTTGTATCTGTTGGTTTTGCTGCTGGTAGTCCTTTTGCTGTTGCTGATTTTGTTGCTGCTTCTGCTGCTGGTTTTGTTGCTGCTCTTGATTTTGTCGCTGTATCTGCTGGTTTTGCTGCTGGTAGTCCTTTTGCTGTTGCTGATTTTGTTGTTGCTTCTGCTGCTGGTTTTGTTGCTGCTCTTGATTTTGTTGCTGTATCTGCTGGTTTTGCTGCTGGTAGTCCTGTTGCTGTTGCTGATTTTGCTGCTGCTGCTTCTGGTAGTCTTGTTGCTGATACTGAAGGCCTTGCTGCTTCTGATGCTGATGTTGCAGCTTTGGCAGTATCTCCTGATCCTGCACAAAATTTGGATTTTGTTGTCCTTGTTGAATTCTCGTCTGTTGACCATTGAGTTGCTGCTGATGGTGAATTTGTTGATGATCTTCAGAGTGGAGCAGTTGCTGCTGCTGCTGCATCTGGTTCCTGGCTTGAAACTTGCTTGGCTGCTGCTGTTGGTCATGCTGCAAATGTACCATTTGTTGTGTCTCCATCTGTTGACCAGATTGCTGATGTTGAATTTGAGATTGATTCTGAACAGCCTGGGATGGAATCTGTTGCTGGAGATTTTGCATCTGTACTTGCTGATGAGGAGCCTGAGGATGTTCTTGATGATGCTGCTGTCCCTGTTGATTAGCCTGTATTTGCTGTGGAAGAGCTTGAGGCTGTACATGCCATTGAGCCTGAGCCTGAGGTAGAACTTGGTGCTGGATAGCCTGAGGTAGAATTTGCTGCTGGAAAGTCTGGGGCTGTCCTTGGTGCTGTGGCTGTTGTTGCTGCTGGTTATTTTGAAACTGTCCTTGCTGTACTTGGAGTTGACCTTGCAGCTGGGCTTGCTGAGGTTGTAGTTGCTGTTGGATTGCTTGGGGGTGGGGCTGTTCTTGAAGTGTGAAAGAAAGCTGCTGCTGCTGACATGGCTGATGTTGAAACGATTGCTGCAATTGAGGATTATTTTGTCGTGAATGATTGTTTTGTTGTTGTTGCTGGTGCATCTGCCCATCATAAGATAAATACGGTATACTGCTAGGCATATTACCTTGGAAACTTGTAGATGGCGATGATGAATTGTTGGAAAAGTTAGGAGACCCTAGTTGCTGGTTAGCATAATTTGGTAACACTGCGGACATTCCATAATTTGTATTAATGCCTTGCCTGTCTATGTTTCCATTGTTGCTTTGGTGGCAACCATCATGAGGCGAATTAGGACTAGCCACTTGAACTTCCTGCCTAGATATACCTTGCAAAGGATTGTGGAAAGTCTGACTGACTTTCGCTGCTGGAAATCTATCAGGTGGCAAGTTGGAGTGTTCTAATATGTTTAGATTTTGATGCTCTCGAACACTATTTTCAACACACAGTGGGTGCATCCTGTTTTGATCTGATGGTACATTGCTATTAAATGAATGCTGAAGTCCATTGTATCGTGCGCTTGGTGAAATATATTCCTGAGAAGAATTCTGGTGCTGAATGGATCTCTCATATGACTGACCATTTTGTTGAGCCATAGGGTCAGCTTGGAAATGCATTTGTAGTTTGCTGTTGGGGGAACACTCAGGTAGATTTACATCCTGATGTTGTTGTAATTGCTGCAATGGTGGACTACTTCTGTGGTTGTAATCCTGAGTGGACCAATGTCTGTCTGGAAGTGGTGCATTCCTGAAGTCTTCCAGCAACTGGGATCCTGGTCTGGCCATATGGTCTCTTCTAACTTGGTGTGTGTCATTAAAACACGGCATCTGCTGCTGCCCTAATGGATAAGAAACTTCATTTCCATAATTATACTGAGGAAAAGAATGTCCAGGTGGTCTTGTAACTTCTTCAGGATGAGACCTGTGGTTGATATTTACTTGCATTGGATTTTGGCTCAGCCTATTTGCTGAACTATTCTCCCATTGTGAAGGCTTGTAAGCTTGAGGCTTAGGCCTGCTTTCCCAAGAGTGAAGGTCCCTGAGTAAAGCCATAGGAGTACCCTGCAAGGCGTGGTTATGTAAGGGTTGACCATGTCTCCACAAAGGAGGGAGTTCCAGAGGAGGCAGTGAGGGAACCTCAGCCGGCTTTTGAGGATAAAGGAGTCCCTCAAAATTTTCACATTCAGAAATATCCAATATGTATATTTCTGGATTGGGAGCCTGTGGATATACGTATAGTTTAAAATAGTATAATGTACAATACATATCAATATCCTTTTGTATCGTTCACTGATTTAACCTAAAAATGCTGCACTGATTAAAACCTATCAAGCCGACTATAAAGAAACTGCTTCATTTTGCTATAGCCTCAGGCTAAACTGCAGCCTCCGCTGAGTTAAGCTCATACCAATGCCACTCACATATGGTGGAGCGAAATGTTTCACTTTCAACATGTCCTCTTGCATTTTTGATACCTGAATAAGAATTGCAGTCAATGAGCAAAAGAAACCTTTGATGGACTGATTATTAAATGTTTCACTCACCAAGGTCAAGAAGTCTCCTACTCTTCTAAGGAAAGTGAACATTTGTGGGAGTTGAGAGGTGGTGTCAAGCTGCCGTTTTATTTCATCACGAACATTTCCCAAGGACATGTCCACTCGTATCCTAAAAGTTAAAAATGAAAGTTATTTATTGTAATAGCAAGCCATATCTCAATGAGTTACTTTACCAATGCTCACTCTGACAAAGCTAATTTGTCTCTTATTGAAATTTGTAGATACATGTGTTTTATTATTATGTTTGAGGTAGACAATGAAATATTTATTCACGATAAATATAGTCTGCCTCATTGGTAGAAATATGTGTATTTGATTTTTAGTACTTCATTAATTAAAACTAATGGAAACATTTATAGTTTTACAGAATGAGGTAAGCAACCTTGAGTCTGACTGTTACATTAAAGTTGCGTGTACATGCATAATTAAATTCATAAATACACTGTAGAGATATTTTTTTTATACCTCTGTAAGTGAAAAATAATACAGTAGGACTGCAGTTATCTGAACACGCTGCAACCGAGAGGTGTTCAGCACTAATGAAGGGGTGTGGTCAAGTAATACTTCGTGTCTGTACGTGCTACTATCACATTTTGGGTGTTTGGTTAATTGAAGTGTTAAAAAAACAACAACAACAAAACAAAAACAAAAACTCCAGCAACTATCTATAATTATAATAATATGCTTGTGTGTCAGTAATGACGACGACGACCGACAATGTGTGCATTGCTTTGTATTGTTTGGTAAAGCATCATCACCCTATTATAGGTAAAGTGTCGTCACATTCAGTAGAACACGCTGGTTATTTCTAAAAAGCGGGTGCAATAGATGATGGAAGGTGGCGTAGGTTAAAGGAAGGCAACAGTACAGAAGAGAAGGTAAAAGGTGATTAATTGTAACTGAAAAAGCGGATGGAATTGGCGAGGGTTAGTTTTTAAAAGAAAGGCTAAAGTGTGAAATAGAAGACAAAAGTTTCTCAAAGTAGGGGACAGAAATGCAGGAGAGATAGACAAAGGAAAAGGTGACCCCATGACTCAAGAAGAAGAGCTGAAGATAGGAGAGGTGGGGTAAAGAAAAGCTCAGATAGTTTAGAAAAAAGAGAGCAGGAGAGGGAAACTTATGTAACTTTAACCAATGGTAGAGAATGATAACTGAGCAAGATAACTTGTGCTACTGCATTCTTACTTTGTAATACATCAAGCGCCACTATGTGGTGGGGTACTTGCTAGTTAATTATAATAGTATTATGTTAGAAGCTATTGACCTTTCCATTCTCAGAAAAATGTGCTTACTTAGTAGGGTGGGGATATTTTCTGTTCACTTGATTTTTAGTTTATAGCTATGTACATCATTAAGTAAGATAAAGTGGTGGAGATATGATAGAAGGAAGTATCCCCAAAAAGCCATCATATAGGTGTAGGAACTAAGAGTGTGTGCTGTCCCTCTCTCCCATCCTCCCCACCCACCTTGCCCCCCCCCCCCCCCCCCCCCCCCCAAAAATTTCCCCCCCCCCCCCCCAACCCCCCCCCCCCCCCCCCAGACACAGCTGTTTGGCTTGGGCGTAGCCACGAAAACTCTCTCACCTGACGATTGCAATGCTGTTTGTTCTC
>WLWI01002270.1_pt1 | contig 16609 bp, 8 predicted proteins | sample 6701501 | NCBI WGS metagenome assembly WLWI01 (sample SAMN12718690, study PRJNA515312) | sponge metagenome | isolation source: marine sponge | host: Mycale hentscheli | place: New Zealand: South Island, Marlborough, Capsize Point | collected 2014-11-01
CGCGGGGGAGGGGGGGGGGGGGTTCGGGGGTGGGGGGGGGGGGGGGGGGCAAGTGAAAACAGAAGGTGTCAAGAAAGTGGAATGTTATCAGCGTGAAGCTTTCATTCATGTAAGCAAATATTTTTTTTTGCATTATGTAGTAGTTTTGCTTTATGCTAAGAATTTAACCAAGCAATTGAATTGAAGTTTCGCTTTGAAATTACCGGTGAGTGTCCCGTGTCTAGCTTCTCTTATGAAGATAGCATTTACATCTTGGCTAACCTTCGAGAATTATTATTTCTTATATATACAACATTTTCCTCATAATATAGGGCATTTAGTCCAAATATTCTCTAAGCAAGTGTCCAATTTATAGAAACTTTTGAATAGTTGTAGTTGTGATTACTACTTGTGTCAGATGAAAAATCATAACTGGGAGACCTAAACAAAAATTACAATCAGCAATCAACTCAAAAGAATTAATGACTTCTGAGATGATTAGTGCTATGTACCTAAATCTCAACACGCTTGGTGCAGCTATCTTTTGCCTCACAATGAATTTTACTACGGCATCTGTGGAGAAAATCTTTTCGCATATAAGATGTATCAAGGCACGGTTTCATAACAGGCTGTCAGAATTTAGCTGTTCTCACTTGAAGACCATATCTGCAAAATTTTCTGACTATTAAATAAACAAAACTCCAAGGGGGCAAAACAAATCCAAGAGGGTGGGAGGGGAGGGGGGAAAGCCTTTTCGCCCTTTTGAAATAAAGCCTGCCAATGTTATATTCAAAACAAGTACAGTAGATGTCAAAAAACGAACTGCCGGTTTTGGCATCGCCATAGTACGCACAATAATTCCCGGGGGAAAAAAGCTAAAAAACGGAATAAAGACACCTGTAAAATGACCGAAATGTACGAACCTACAACAGAAGTAGCATTTCCACAATTGGGTAAATTTGAATTCCCACACCAGCTTTCTATAAATGTGCAGACTAAAGTGTGCTATCAGGTGTTGAAGTAACCCTGGCCTTGTCATTCGCCTGAGCTCAAAATAAACTCTGGCTATTATTATTAGTTTTCTAGTTACTTCCTTAAAAGTATTAGCTATTAAGATAGAAAATGCAGTGTAATGATTGCAATGAAATAAAACTCATTTGTGATAGCAGAAATGAAATAAAAATATTTTGGCAATTGCATGTTCATAAGAATTGTTCTTTTTTCAGAGTTGCCAAGATGCCAGAGGAAATATCTTCAAGTCCATAATGTGCTTCCCTGCTTAAGTGAAGAAAAAAGATATTTTCTTTTATTTATTGTAACTTTATATAGTGCTGATTTTGCTACTGTTCCTGGATTATAAATAAAATAAAAAACAAAACAAAATAATAAGGTTGTTTGCTCTGGCCGCTGGTGAAAGCATATATATAATTCACATTGAAAAACATTGGCGCTAAAACCGCTGTACCTGTCATCTTTTTACCGGTGTAGTTTGAACTGTGATACCATGTTCCATAAAAGTGTTACAGTTGATATAGCTATATTAACATTTACAACAGTAGTGCAAATGTAATTGTTTCCAGATACTAATATTTCGAGTTACGGACAGGCTCATATGAGGTAGGTTTAAGTGTACTAACACTGGCTACTATGTACAACATTTGTATAGGCATGTGTCAAATGTGCTATATTGTAATGCCTCTGCTAAACTGACATTCAATAATGCTTGAATTTACCTAACAAATAAATGACCTATATTTTGAACACCTTTACAAGAGTTGCGCCATTTCATTATGCATTGAAACGGGTACGTTTTTTATTTGAATAAAAGTTTCTGAATTGCCTGAATAATGCGATTTTTTCTAATTAAAGTAACTCAAGATCAGGGTAAATACTTTGAATAGTATTTAAATGCAAATACAAATACAAATACTTTGAAGAACTCAAATACAAAATACAATACAAATACATTCTTAGATGTAGTATTTCACTTACAAATACTTTTGAATTGCATCACAATTACAGTCGATGAAGTGTTACATGGAAAAATAGATTACAACTGACAAACATTAGTTCTTTAAAAGTTTTGTCCTTTGAACAGTATTTGTTGAATTAAAACATCTTTCCCGCTATGCTATAGAATGTTTGAACTGGCACTAAAGATACAGGACTGCATAAATACACTGGAACTAGTGTTGTAAGTATGTGGTGGTTGTAGGCGTGACTATGATCCAGCAGGCTAAGTGGTTTTTCTCTATTATTTGAGGGAGCTGGTTTGATTCACATTGAAGTAATTTAGACGCAAGTATGCCCTTTATTCGTTTACATTCAGTTCATTTAACAGCAACTTTTCACAATAGGCGGTGGACGTGGAGCTATTTTGTTATTACGATGTAACTATGCCTGCATGGACCAAGCAACACTTGCTTTTGTACTTTTCAGAACTAAACAGTAAAATGAATCTGTCCAATAGAAATATGTTCACGAAATCTTTTATTTTATACTTGATACTATTACAAAAGCTTGCATTCCTACCTTATGATTTTTTAAAAGTATTTGAAATACAAACATAATCACTTTTTAGACCATCTTCAGTTAAAACTAGATTACAAACATGCCATAATAATCAAATGACTTAATTAAAATTGCTAATACAAAACTTCTCAGTAAAATTTAACTAATTTAACAATATAAATTACCTTTCAAAGAGCTTGCAAGGCATTTCAATGTATTGCCTAGTTCTTCCAGAGAGAGATACTTTTTTTCTGCTTTTTCATCCCACAATATGACCACTTCGTCACTATAACCATAAAGTTAGAAATCTTAAAATACTTAGCCTAATAAATTAAGTTCAAGAGCAATTAAAACAGGTAAATTTGTTATCTGAATACAAGTGCCTGAATATTTCAAATCAATTTTAGTGAAGTGATAGCTAATACTAGCAGATTTTGTCCCACCTTAATCACTTTATGGAATTATTTTGTAAATTTTGCTAGTATTATATAATCCTGCTTTTAATACCTGGTTCTCCGATTGAAATGATTGCTAGAATCTTGTCTACATGGTGGTTGAATCAAAGATGGTATAACACCACTGTCTTCAGTTTCTTCCTGGTCTTGAAGGTGCCAAACTGCAGATGCTACATCTTTGGCTTTGGTTATTCTAACTGCTTCAATGCTTTGCTCTTCTGTATATCCAGCTTCAATTACTTGTCGCACTATTACATTGGTAGCATCTACCATTTCTGGTATTGGATCATGTTTTCGAACTATTTTCACTATGTGAGGGCTCACTCGTTGTTTTGCAACCACTTCTGCATTGAAATTTAAAAAAAAATTGATTGAAATCCTATGCACAAAGGTACCATTATACATTGAATTAGAGTAACTTTAGAAAACATATATTTTTAACCCTCACCACACATGCGCAAGAGAGTTACAGTACTATGTTTATCTGTCAGTCAGTTGATCAGTGTTTTAGTCACACAACAAGACTGTGGCCTCTTGAAGACTGAAACAGGCATCAAAATATTGCACTGGACTATTTTAAGTCCCTTCCATTCGCAAGAATTTGCTTTTACTTTATCTGGAAAAGATATTTATTTTTTGGCCACACAATCTTAAGCTGATGTTAGTAAGTCCCCTATTGTCACACCTTACTCACATGAGCAAATAATTTCTTGCAGTCCATGGTAGTTCATTATATTCTCAGTAGTTGACCGGAATGCTGGGAATGAAGTTCCCCATCGTTTGATTGAAACTACCTAGTAGGAGAGTGTCTCTTGACTGTTTAGCTTTTTTTATTGAGACCATTTACGTCTACTGTTTCATTGCATGAGCTATGTATCGACTTACACGATCTGCATATTGACTTGCATGAGCTACATTAATACTACACCAAATAAATTATTCATTGGGTTTGTAATAGCTAGCAAAATACTCTATAGTGACACTGAGGGTTCACACTGCATTGGTGCTCATACATCCAGTAAGTACATCAAGCAGAACCTATATAATACATATGTGTGTGTGTAAGTATGTGCATATATGTGTCCATAGCCTAGCTGTTCAAACTTCCTGCATTTTTATCACTACACCTTTCTCTAAAAAGTACCCACACGTAAAATATCTACTGGGATTGTGGGGATCATCAGTGGAGTTATTACAACCAACCTTACATATCAGATATCCGGTTTTAGAATCATATCCCAATACTTATTAATTCGGATGAGTATCCAAATGACCAGATATTTGTTCCAGCTCTACTGCCCTCCTTCTATTATGATACTTAACACAAAATACCAATTGATGCGCCACTCAAGAACAGACTATGGCAAGCGAGCGAAGCGAATAATATAGTATTTAGGGTGGACACAGGTATGTGTTATATATATATATATGTGTATATACATGTATATACAGTACGTCCAGATTAAAGAGTAGAAAGTGTGGACCCTAAATGTTAGGCCTACTACTATCACACTGAGCTTAGGTATACCATTTTAAATTCTGTCTATAAAAAGCAAGCAAATTTATGGAGAAGTATGAGAACCGATCTATTCCCATTCACTTTCCATACATTGAATGCCATTTATATTGACATCAAAAGTTCTCCTTCACTCGTCATAATCGCACCTGTAGCTCGGCCCTATACACTATGATCTCCGTTCGGAATTTTCCTATTTCTAAGTTAGTATTAAGTACCAAGTAAGATATGGTTACTTGGAGAAGCTGATATAAAGCATATTTCCATATTTGTTAGTTAAAATTGGGGGAGGGGGGGGGGGGACTCTGGCCTTTTTTTTATTTTTTATTTTTTTTATTGCAGCTGAGAACTGTTGTCAAAGTTACTAGTAATTCAGATAATCAGAATGGCTTCAATTTGATACTATCGAAGTTATCGATACCCTGGAAAATTAAGGTAAGAAAAAAGTAAGTCTGTGTTTGTATGCTAAAATGGTCAACTACTACAAATACTTCTAGAAACAGAATCCACTTTAGTCTTCACGGAGTATGGAAATAGAAGCTTTTTCAGGTAAAATACATCATAAACAATATTCTTTCAATTGATTCGTATTTAGGCCGATTTCCCCAAAACCAGTCACATATATAGTCTATATCTTACAATTTGTCTAAGTTAAGCAAACCAGAATATAATTTACATTAACATCATACAACAGTTTCCTTCATCAAGAATTTATGCATTTTGTTTATTCTGTGTTCTCTCAAATTATCAGGAAGAAGTAATTTTATAAGCCTATATGAATAGAAAGGTTTTCATAAATAAAATGTAGTTTCTTTTCTAATGGCTTCAAGTTTCACATTAAAGCTGCAAGCCTCAAATCTTACAACACAGTGTTCTCTGCTGATGCTTACAAAGGGATAGGACAGACTGATATGCACGGATGTAGTCTCTGTTTTACAACAAAATCAAATTTACTATGCAGTATAGTCTAATAAGCTTGGATTATAATACAGCATTATTATAGCCCCATTTTTCAAAGAGCTTATTTGAAACGAGCACATCAACTTGTGTGAATTGTTACAACTCCAGTTTCATTTCCCTCAAGTTCATGAGCTGCAAATACATTTACGTACTAAAGTATAGTACTGTATCACTTGTTATATACGTACTTATACATACATACATATATATATATATATATACAATGCACACTTAATCTATTCCTATTTGTAAGACAAATAAGATAACATGATTGATGAAGGATAATTCGTACATGCACAACAAATATATACTGAAAGTTTCTATGTACCTGATGAAAAGCCATATTCATCATGATCTTCATCAAGTGTTTCCATATCTTCAGAGAGATTTTCTGAGTCAGAATCTGAGTGGTCACTGCCCTCACTAAGCTTGTCCAATTCCATATGATTACAGCACCATTGGACATAATCATGATGTTGATCATACTCATTATCTAAGCTTTCAAACGCCATTAAAACCAATTTCTGTGAACAGCCGACTCTTTTAGTGACATGAGCTACAATGGCTTTTTGATCTTCTTCCAAATTGGACACAATAGCCTTGACTGGCTGTAACACATTAATAGTGCTAACTTCTGAAGGATGCTCATGAGATTGTATAGAAGGATCAGCATGTTCTATTGCAGCCAATGGTCCAGTTTCATTATGATTATTTGAGCTATCGTCATTTAACTGACTATTAGATATTGCTATACATACTGCTTTTTTGACAATTGATTGATCAACTTCAGGATGAATGCACTGCAACAAAGCCAAAACATCAGACGAAACAATAGTATCTTTATTACAAGCTTTGAACAGTCCAAGTTTCTCTCTTAAGGTTAGCAGCTGGAGCGTAGTATAGTAATTTAATTCATAACATTCTCTTCTTGCAGACAAAATGCATTCTCTCCAATTATCTAACTTAGATTCCATCTCTTTCGCCAGTTCTTGAAGTTTATTTACAATTTCTTTGTCAAAACTGCAAGGTACTTCCAGTCTCCATCCTGAGTATTGAATGTTGCCAATTTGTTGATGATACAAAAGAACTTCAGCAATGTGACAGAGACTATGAAAAGTCTGAATAATAATCAATTAAAATAAAGTTTAAAAAAACTAGGTCATTAAATTACACACACAGCATGCAAATAACAGTTCAATTTTATAACACTGAAAATACAATTTTAACCATAGCGAAAGAACGTTGATAAGCTATTATGTAAGAATCAATTTAATCGTGAAAAGGACATTTTTACAATTTCATAGACAAAGATAGTGTTAAAATAGTTCCCCACCCTCAGGGTTTCACCCAGAAAAAGAAAACAGAGCGGCATAATAAACTACACCTTAGACCACACCCAAGAAGATGCTAAAGAAACGGTCATGTTTAACAAAGTAATTTATAGCTGTAAGTGTACTCAAAAGCAGAAAGAAAATGAAATGCAATGTTTTTATACTGTGACTCTTCACTTTTTTAATTGAGACCATGAAGTTATACTTCTTTCAAATCAAATTAAATTAGAGGTGGGGCTTCTATTGAGACACGTATACAATGATTCAAAGTGTCATTGGTCATATGATTGCAATCCTTTTCATTGTAGAAAGAGGACATTCACAATCAGATGTAGATATTGGAAGGATTAGAAAGATTTGAGATAATATGCTGAAGCTGGGGTATATAAATGAAATCGTTGTTTCTTTCTTCTCAAGCAGGCAGAGGACAACTTTTGTATGTAAAGTTGAGTAATTGAGGATTAAGCCATATTAATTTCCCTAATTTTGTACCTTGCCTCCCCATATGGGCTTTCTGCAGCTTCTTCGGCTGTTTTGGGGAGTTTTTAAGGATTCAAGATGTCAAACAAGCTAGTATCAGGTAAACGCTTTTTAATCCTCATAATCTGAGCACGGAATGCTTGCTCAGCTTCACTACTGCAATGGGCAATGTCGGAAAATGCCAAAGAAGTGGTCAGATCATTATCTAATTTAGCCATGTGCTCAGCATCTGTATCAAATAAGAGCTAAGTGAATCTATCTATAGCTGTCTTAACAGACTTATGTAGACCAGACGTGATGGTACAAATCTGAAATACATTGCTTAGCCTTGACACAGTGGGTAGCACATCACACATCATATATACACTGGCTACGAACTTGTAATGCTTGACAACCCTACCCAAACCATTAGCCAAAGCATCACCCTTTTCTGTAGCCTTACGTTCAAGGTTGGAATAACTGCTAGTAGAATTCTAACAAAACTTTTACATGCACAATCATGAGAAAACCACCTGGCATCAGCATCCTTCTCAAGTTTAAGCTCAGGTAACAAAAAATTGCTCTATGGCCTTTAAGGTTAGGGTAAAGGGTTACCTTATGAATATTAATGAGTTGCTCTTTTTCCTATCATTATGACACTAAAAGTCCAATTAAAAATGAAATCAAAATTGAAAAGTAAATAAAATGTTCAAATCTTTCTGGGAAGCTATTAGTTAGCCTTAAATCTACAATATAGGAAGCTACCTCTTTATTCTTGAGCTAAACTGAGGCTGCGTCAGTTTTATCCCACAATCCTTGATCAAGTTCACTATTTATTTTTACCTAAGAGAATTATACTCACTGCAGGTCCAGATAAATAAATACTGCAGTAGTCATTTCTAGTAAACTATTAAATATACCAACAACCAAGCTAACCACACTTTTTCCTTCACAGCCACCGTGTTCGCAACTCTGTGCACTTTCTAACACTATTTCTTGGAAAACATTTCCTTGGGACCGCCCCTTGACTTAAAATAATAAGATACTCCAAATTTATAGTTTTGTCCTCTCAGTAAGTACAGTGCTTTCAGCTTAAAGAGTGGATTTTTTTTAGCTTTTTGGTTAAGGTTGCTATAATTTCTCAAGTATGTGTAATAGAAAGCTAAAAATTTGTATAATTATACATTAATGTCATATAACATACAGACAAAACAATTTTGTGGGTTTGTTGTTATTTTTGTGGTTATGGGGGATGGAACTGGGAGCTTCAAGACAGTGAATTTGGAAGTGTTTAAGCTGAAAAAAAGAGAAATTATTTTTCCTTATCTGTATAACTTGGTATACTGATACTTTAATACCTGAAGTTTCATATGAGCCTGATTTTGTGGGCACACGAAATTTGAATCTCGAAATATTTTAAATTTTAAGAAAAAAGTGTTTAAGCCAGGAGTTTTGAATTTATTGAATTATATTTCTAAAAATTTGACACATGATGTAAAATTGCCTTAAAATTATTATGTATAACTTTGGTAGCTATACCTTGAAAATTAAGTGAGTTGTGACTGTTTTTCACCAAAATATTTTTTACGCACGGTAAGGGTCATCAATTGATGACATTTAGAGCGAGTTGTGGGCCTTTAGTACACGTAAATGCGACGTCACAAAACAGCGCATGCGTATTTGTGTCATAAAGGCACGAGGGCGCCAGTTTACCGCTAATTATTGCACAGGTATGGCTGATTTAGCTACGGTTGTATCTCATGCCCTAGGTATCAAGTTTTACGGCGCTACTGCCTATCACGGCCAGCGTTTTAGCTGCCGTCTGGAGCTGCACAACCCGTAGGACTCTAACTGCATCACCCTGATGTTGTCAGAATACGGAATGCTGGGAGTCTTGGGAGTATTAAACTCCTTCAGCTTTTCTTCAGCTCTTGAAAAAGAGGACCTCTTGGATAGGCTTGGCTCCAAGTAAGTAATACCAGCCAACAATTCTGACTGATTTCAACTTCGCTTACTGCTGCTAGTAGAATGATGAGAATCCATACAGCCGCTTGCAGTTAGGGAAAGTCCCGTCTTACCGCTCAGGAAAATAACCGTTCGACCTTAGCTCGTTAACTAGCTACGTTTAATGACGAACTACCGCAAAATCTTGACGTCAACAAAAATGGCGTAAAATATATTAGAGTGAATAAGAAAAGTGTTGTTCTTCATTTTCCATTCTCTAAACAGGCAGTTTTACTATTGCAAACATTATAGGGATGATGAAGAAAAGGTATGTGTATGTTAAATGACTGTAGTGAGGGTCTATACAGTAGTTTCAAAAAAATCCACTCTTAAAGTTGGACGCACTGTATAGGAAAAATGACACAGAAGTTGCTTATCCTTGGAAACCTTCAGCTGGTTGGAGATCACACGGGAATCCCCTATGCAACCATGGTGAATGATAAATTTTCCCCACGGAAAAATATATTCCACGCTGTCAATCTGATAAGCTAGCGGTTGTGCTTATGGGAAATAGCAAAACAAGAGGCATCACAGGAACACCTACAGGCATGTGTTCAGGAAGAGGAAGCCACACAAGTTCAAGAGTAGCCCTGGGGTGAATATTTTCATTCAGCAGCCTGCGAACACAGGAGCACGTAACATTCAAGAATTATAAACGTTGTCAAGCTTTAACAGTATACCAGTGAGATAAATGAACATGCATCTCACTGTGATAGTTCCATCACTTTGATTGGTGAAGTTAAACAGGGGTTGGCATCGATTTTTTCTGGAAAATGTTCCAAGTGTTTGCACACAATCACTCAGGAAATGTCTTCCAAAGTAAAAGGTCCTGACAAGTGTACAAGATGGGAGTACAATAAAGGCTGCTGTTTGGGGGCAGATGGTAACGGTGGGCATAGCCATCTTGAGGAAGCTATGTGTGAGTGGGGAGTGCCAGTGATGAGCAAGCCTACACTGAGTGTGACATAGGTGAGTAGCTTATGGAGTCCATGTTGAAGGCAAGTAGGGAAGAGAAGTTGTGAAGAAGAAGAGAGTGGGTTAAAAACCCGCTTACCCTAACCTTATTCCACTCATTCACACAGAACTGTTCTCATAAAAGTTAAATAATTTCCATAATGTAGGCTTAAAAGTGGTAGAAAGATATGATACCTTTTCTCCAGCTTGACTAGCTGCTAGAGCCAGTCGATGGGCAACACAATGTACACTAGTAAGAATTACTGGTATTGTTTCTGGAGTTGCTACTAGACTAAAGAGTAGACAGCCAATTCTTACTAGTGTACATTGTGTTGTCCATCAAATGGCTCTAGCACTACCAAAACCAACTAAACTATAGATGTCCAAGTTGAATTGGTACCACCACAAGCACGGTAAATGAGGAATGCATTCAGCACTTAACCTAAAGCAATTTAGTCATGTGAATTCAAGTCAATTAAGCGCGCAAACGTCAACGTTGCACGTGAAAAAGGGGCGGTTATGCAGATGCGTATTAATTCTATAACTATTGTAAGAAAGAAATTTAGTGAAGTTATGGAGTTTTTTGGGTGCTGTACAGCTCATCTCATCTGTTTTCAACTATATTTATGTTTCTTACGTGCAGATAATGTACAGCAGATGGAAAACACAAACTGGTGAGACGTTATTCTAAAGAGACAAGATTAAAAGCAGTTGATTCTACCTACTGTGTCCCAAGAAGTATTCTGATATTCACAGGATTCAGCAGTACAGCATTGTTAACTAGTAGCTAAAGTTATTAGTTGTTCTTGTTAAATAAAATTATCAATTGTTTCATTTATTATAATATGATAAAAATTTCAGCTGTACACATACACAAAATATAGTTGTGATCCGAGTTGAACGTGGAGTGTAGCCTGAGTTGGTCCTAATTCTCACAATAAACGGCATCTAGTAGTGAAGAAAAAGGATTTGGCATACGCACAGCTTTGACAAGCACACAATTTAACGGCAAAAAGGCTGTTTTACAAGTTGCTAGCTAAATGCTAGCTATATCATTCTGAAATGTATTTGCTATATGGCATTTGTTATTGAAAAGGTAGACAAATAATCTTACCAACATCCTATCAGGTGGTCGTGTACCCTCTGCATCAACAGGACACTCCGTCTATCCCGTTTCCACACTCGCAACCTAAACTAATCGCGATACAAAGCTAGACTAGCAGCAATTTGAGAAGTCGCTCATTGTTTACAAAATTCTTAATGAAGACAGTCCGAGTGATCAATTGAGCCGTACTGCGTGACTAAAAGCGAGCATGTTTTGAGAGAATAACCTGTGGTTTTTTTCTATTCCCATAAACTTTTGTATTGAGTTTTGGAATAGCACTTTCTCTCCGGTTTTGGAGTATACTGAGGAAATATTTTTAACCGCTTCGGCGCGAGCTTTCTAATGGTGCAAACCCCGGATGCGTAGCTGCTTCTGTTCAAAACTTTTTCTGGCCAACTCAACTTGGACATACTATAGATAAAGATATGGAATTATCTTGAAGGTAGCGCACTCTTTCGATGGTTTCAGCTGAACCATTAAAAAGCTAGACTATTTTGAGAAAGGATGTTTTTATAACAGCAGAACTATTTATACAGCGAGCATATATTGCCATTTCATTGTGTACGGAAATATCTGTACACTAAACAATCATGATGGAATAAAAAGGGGATTTTTTTTCACATTTTCAAGCTGAGCTCGCCCTAATTGATCACCCATAATCTGAAGGAACTCTTGAGGCACTAGCCAAGCACACTCATCTTTCCACTTAGGAATATAACCAACTCACATGCTTAGAGCTACTTCTTTCAGTTAAATTGTCAACACTATCAACCTTCCTCTTTTTGCTATCACTGCTTTCTGCTGCTCTACCTGCAGTTTCATTCCCTGCAGTCTCACTTCCACTACTCTCACTACTTCAATTGAAAGAGTGCCTCAGATCCATGATCGGCAGTAACACCACCAAATTAAAATCATGTTGCTACTGAGCACATGGCATAATACATGCAACATGGAAAACTTTTTTTCAAAATGAAAGTCTTAATTAATTAGGTGTTAAATAGCACGCCACAGCACACCGCAGCGCCGCGCTAGTACGCTCTGGGAAAAACCCTACCCCCGCTCTCTCCTAGCAGAATCCCAATAGGCTTTAACTACAGCATAATTCCTTATTGTCTCTACTTTGTATCTAAATAAAGAATTTATTGGATCCTCTGAGATAAAATTACTTTGCTAGGTGTTTCTCAGATATACAATAAGTAAACAATTTAGAGTGCTGAAGATAGCATTTTTTTTAAATATGTATCACTTCACAGTATAATTTAAATACTATTTGTACTATATGTACATTACGGCATACACTAATTCAATGCACGTCAATTTATGCAATCTTAATACAGCACACTTTGACTGTACTACTATCAACCACGACATTAGTTCTATCCCTAGTTGCTTGAACAAAACTTACATCAAGAAAATAATCCACTTTTTTTCGATGATCTGCCTTACTTCCAGTGATCAAAACTAACTTACTTTCCAGATCACGCAGTTCTTCCAAATTATAATTCTTTTTTACTAATCTCTGGTCTCTTTCTTCAAGTGATAAATGAATAACTTCATGAAGATTATGACATACAGAAGTGCTCAAAGAGCCTATACAGTAGCAACCATACTTCAAAATATTATTCATTTGCCCAATGGAAGTCACTTCAACAGATGCTTGAGTGTCTTTTACAGATTTGAACCATTCTAAATCTTTATTACAGTACTCCTAAAATACACAAATACGTATATAACACAAATATAGATATAACCAGGTATGCAGTTAGTATTAGGAATGACTCAGGCTGAAGAATTCCAGTACAGTTTGTATTTATAAACTATTATGTATATTATTTCTATGAATTAAATAAATTCAACTCTAAATAAAGCATCATATAGGTGCAAATGCTAAGCATTACTATACAGTGCTAGCTAGCTATTACAAAAACTCAAAAGACAATTTACTTGGTGCAATATCAATGTCTATATGTAGCTCATGCTAGTTGATATGTAGCTTATGCAAGTCAATCCTCTTGCAATGAAATGGTAGATGTAAATTTTATCTTCATAAAAAAAAAACATGCAAGAGACACTCAATGACCAATGGGGAATTCTAACTAGTAACCACTGAAACTATGAAGCAAAACAACAGAGGGCAGCAAGAATTTATTAGCTCACATGCATGCAGAGTGACAATAAGAGGTGTTACAAACAATTGCTCGCTTACGATCATACGGCTAATAGATAACTGGCTTTCCAAAAATTAAACTGATCTGTTTGTGTCTGTTTGTCTGTCAGTCTGTCACACTCTAATTTTGGAGATTACTGAAATGAACTGGATATTAACATACTCAGATCAACGATTGAAGACCTATTATTGTGCTACTTTCAAATTTCAGGCTGAATTCTTGGGAAAATGTGAAGTTTTCAGCTCCACGTAGCTACTAGCTTTTGTGAGTAATGCCCCCTATCGTCACGTCGTCATCACGTGAGCAATTAAATTTCTTGCTTCCCGCGGTATTTTGGTTATGTAGGGAAAGTTAAAAGAGTGCTGGAAGTGGAGCTTTGCGTTGAAAAATATATACCAGTGAGTGTCTCTGGTCTTTTTTTATTCTTCCTTTATTACATCTACCATTTTCATTGCTCGAGCTATATTGGTACCTGATAAAAATAGCCAATAAATTATTCTTTGGGTCTGAAATGGTTTTGTAATAGCTAGCTAGTATATAATAGTTTGAGGGTTCGCACCTTTGGTGCTTCATTCATTTCAGTGATTGAACCAGTGGACTTACAGACATATGAAAACCAACCATGATTGTAGTTGGTGAACCTGAAGAAATTAGTTGATTAAAGGCAACAATATAACATATTGCCCACTCAAATCTAAGGTTTGGGCTAAAGTGCCCAGGATATTTTCTCAGACTATGTCCCATAACATAAACATAAATAGACAGAGACAGAGACAGGTGCACAGACTGAAAAAAACAATTTTTTTATTATATTAAAATTTTATTTGCAGAAGACTAATATAATTTTATGATTATCATTACTTGCTCCATGGTTAAAACTGTCCTAGTTAAAAATTGTATCATTTATGAATAATCATCATAATAGAAACTGTATGCAGTAACAATAAACAGAGCTGCATACAGAAAACAAATTAAGGAAGGGCCAAAACTCTTAAATTTTAAGAGGGGCAATGAGAGTAAAATACAGATACATTCTGCTATATAAGAAACACCTGCAGTGCTTGAAATATGCAAAAGTATGCTGATTCCATATAGTATAGTTAAAAAGTTTGTATTAAAGGATTACAAGAGCGGGGCAATGGTTTATTTTAGGGGAGCAAAAACCCACTTTACCTACCTCAAATGAGCCCTGACAAAATGAAAATCCAAGTGTTCCACTATTACAAAAGATATTCTACTACATAATACTTCAGTCACCATGTCAATTTCATTTTGTTATTGTTAATTAGTAATGAGTTACAATCAATTTAACATCATACTTAATGAGCTAGGAAGAGAACAGTACAATAGATTTAAAAAAAAAGTAGAATAGATAAAAAAATAACTTGCAATTGACAACAAAAAACTTACAAGTAGAGTAGGCAATTTTGGGGCTTGTATCAAAGACTTCCACACTTCTTCACAAAGTGATCTAAAAGTATCAAAACTAGATCCTTCTTGAAGCTTGTAAATTAGTGGGCCATATCCACTTCCTACAATCTTTAGGTTTGATAACCTATCACTGGAAAAATCCCCTTCTCCTGCTGATGTATGCAAGGCTACATTAACAAACTTTTGCAAGTCATCCACCTCTGTAAGTAAATCAACAAAAAACAATTTTAAATGAACGTATTCAATGCTTTAGTTAGTGATTTACCATTTTTGATCCAATTCACAATATCCATGCAGTCAGAAAATGTTTCAATACAATTTTTTTTCTCTTCGCTAGAAGCCATATCTTGTAAAAATGAAGCTAAAGCACCCATATTGACATCAATGGAACTAAGAGGCTGTTCTTGTAAAGTTTCAGACACTTTCTGTGCAACACACTCGACAATATCAAAATTTCCAGAAAGTTTCAATTTCTCCTTTATTTCAAGAACCGTGTCAGCAGCTTTTGCCTGATCACACATAGACAAATAGGTCTTAATTTGCTTTACTGACTCAGAAATCCAACGATGATCTCTCTCTAATTGTTTATTTTCGCGACAATTTTCTACACCACAACATAAATTTATCAACTCATTTTCCAATCGATCCGAACTAGTACAATCCCTTTCAATGGTATGAATTTCTTTCAACTTAATGCTTTTCTTTCTTATATCATTCAGAAACCCACAACATTTTTGAAAGAAAGGATTCCAAACCACAGCAACAAAGTTAGCATAAGAGATAGGCTGATTTTTAACAGAATCTCTCAATAGATTATAAAAAAAGTACTGCGCCAATTTGTTCTCATTGGTCTTAAATAGTGATTTAAAATCCTCCAATATAAGCAAGATTTCTTCATACTCCTTAAAAGGAATAATTGTAAATTTGTCATCACTAGAAGTACATAATTTCTGTATACTAATACAATCATAATCTTTTCCAGCATCAACTCGTAGCCTGCTCCAATCTGTGAGTAGATAATAAATTAATTGACTAACTTCATGATCACTATAATTCCTTACCTCCAGCTTGAATTCGACCTCTATATAAATGATCACAGAATAAAGACAATAATGCTTTGTGATATTGAAAATAATGTGCCTGAGCAAAGCACTGATCTAACTTTTTATTAAAATCAGACTTCATCTTCACTGTTTTTTCATCAGTAGCTGAAAAACATGCAGAATAAAGATCTTTTACTTTGATTTTTTTCTTTTTTATATTGACTATTTCTCCTAGAGTAATTGACCCTGAACAAATACTTTCAAAGAAATTTTCAAGAGTGCTAAATGCTAGAGTACACATCAAATCACAATGATTACTCAGGCAAGACCTTGAAGACTGTCTCATAACTTGGTTCCCTACAATTAACATACAATCACAAAAAAAAATATCATAAATTACACTAGAAACAAAACACTGCAAGCAACCCATCCCAGCAAAGTCTTCAAATTCCTTTCAAAATAGCAGTGCTAAATATCAACAACATTCAATAGAATAATACTCCACCATTAATAACTCTTAGAAAGAAATGTAACAAACACTGTACAAATTTAATAGTTGTGGCTTGATTCCAATCTTAACACAAAGTACACCGGTTATTAGAAGGCCTTATATCCGTCCCCCCCCCCCCCCCCCCCCCCCCCCCCCCCCCAAAACACACAAAAAAACAAAAAAACCCACAAAAAAAACAACAC
>WLWI01002272.1_pt1 | contig 16602 bp, 12 predicted proteins | sample 6701501 | NCBI WGS metagenome assembly WLWI01 (sample SAMN12718690, study PRJNA515312) | sponge metagenome | isolation source: marine sponge | host: Mycale hentscheli | place: New Zealand: South Island, Marlborough, Capsize Point | collected 2014-11-01
AGCTTCAATCAGTTAATACATCGCCGTCGGTTACTTCGAAGCGTATTGCCTCTAGACAAGAAAAAGCTCAGGCGGTTCAAGCCTCGAGGTGACGGTCACGATTTCTTGTAAACAATTTCGGAGTACGTGCACGTAATCGCGAATCAATTTCAGGCAATCACAATGCTGCCATGGAGTTCAAACAGAGTGTGCAGCGTGTTCACCTTCTAGTTACTAAATTTTGAGCTTCAGAGTCTTACAATTAAAAAAATTCGGGCAGTTTGACACTCAAAACGTAAGAGTTCCGGCAGCCATATTTAAAAAAATAATAACATGCTTCCTTTCCATTTTTTATCACAGGAAGTGCTACGTCACATCAATGTATGATATTGGATAATAGATTTTTTTAAATCGGAGAAGTGCCAACTGAATGATGGGCACCATATGGCATTTGTGCCAGTGAATGAGTTAAAAAGGAAATTAACAATACTTCTTTACTTTATTGTGGTTTTATCATATAGAATCTTACAAATAAACGATCAAGCAAAAACATGGAAATTATGTTACAATAATGTGTCCCACCATTGAAAATGAGCTTCCTCCAGGCCTGTGTAGGCATATAGAATTTGTTATTCTTGGTGCAAATAATTTGGTACAGGGTCATCAAAATGACTAAGTAATATTATGTAACCAGGAGCGTTTGTGGCTGGATCCATCCAGGATAGCATGTTGCAGCCAGATTATTGAAAAGGTGCAGATGGTGTGCTTCTAACTGCATGCAGGCTTAATACATGATTAATTAAAAAATATAAAATATAAAAAGTACATTTATCTTGCATTTTTCTTTCCATAGTAGAAAAGAAGAGAGCCACAGAAGACGGTTTATTATAGAGATAGCTAGCTATCTAGGCATATAAAGTAGAGGCTTGGGGATGTCCTTTCCTTATTCCTGGAGTGCAAGTTGTATTTGTGGTGATATAATCGAGTTATAGTTATAGTGTATGTGTGATAGCATCAATTGTGTCAGAGCGTGTTAGTGCCAGCAGTTGAGAGTCTTGCTTATCGTCTTCCATCTGGCTTTCATCGTCATGCATGCGTTCTTTCTTCTTCCTGCACTTCAAGGTAATGCATGTCAAGATGTCTTGCTTGACCTTATACTGGAAATAGAAGACAAAGACATGAATGAAAGGAATGATGACAAGCAGAGTAGCCAGGATCAGTAGGGATGTCTTCAGGGGCTTTTCTCTGTAATCCATAGCCTTGTATATATTACAACCAGTGATGCTGTAATATATTCCAGTGAAGACGATGTAAATAGTGCTGTAAATTATGGGATATATAACATGTAGAAATCTCAGGGGCACTCCAGACACCCACAGGTCTACTAGAGCGATGATGCCATTAATGATGTGAACGTTGGCGTCGTTAAAACTGACATGATCGCCATCTGATAGTATTATCCAATAGTAGATGACTACCAGGAAGGACATCTCGTTACCCACCACAAACAGCGGACCCTGGATCATGTGATACCACTTGGCTGCCTTCTTGAAGTGTTTTTGTTGTGGAGTGGGAGGTGTTACTGACGGGAGAAGTACTTCATTTGTTTTTCTTAGCCGCTTGACCAAGGTAGCGATGCATGGGCCTACAAGTGTGGCAGTGACGGTAAAGGCAGAAACTAGGAGATAGCAGTTCAAGGTCACAAAGGTCCAGTTAGTGAGGTAGATAAGATACTTGTAGTTTTTTGACTGTTTTATGCTGTAAACTAGTCCAATTAGGAAATAGAGGGCCAGAAACCATCTGTAGATTAGATATAACACTTGGTAGGGCTTCCTAAAAGGCAGCAACTGTCATATAGAAAGAAAAAAATCTGATAGAATAGAACTGACTATGACTTTAGACTTACTGCTGAGTAAGCAAACACTCTCCAGTCATGGTGGTGGAAGAAGATGTTGTGACAGCAATGGTGTCTGAGCCTTTGTCTTGTGCAAAGTCTTTGCTCTGAGCTTACTTCCATTGTCTCCAACTATCTAGTAATCTGACGAGTATTGTGCTAGTACACTTGTATAAGTTTATCCGAGTTACTCATGTATTTGTGTGCGTTTATGGAAGTCTTGTGTAAACTTTGTAAGTCATGTGACAGACTTGTGCTTGTTGCTTATTTGGCAATGAATTGTGGATGCCTCCCAAATATATTTTCTGTAAACTGAGATAAAATTCTGTCATGCTAGAAGTGTTTATACGACTGATTAGTTGCCATCGGGAATAGGACACATTCAGAACCACTAGTTTCAATGAAGCCACCATATGGAGCGAAATTACAAAATGGGAGGGAGAAGTTTTATATAAGAACAGAAAAACAGCAGCTTCTATTGTAGACATAGAGAAGTATGTGAGGTCCAGTATAAGAAGAATACATATGTCTTGCATGTGTGGACAGTTCTATGAGGATAAGATCAGGTGCTGAATCACTGTTTTGAAAGACAATTTTTTGGCGACTACATTTTTTTCTTGGCAATTTCAAAAAATTTTTTTAGCATTACTAGAATCTCAATGAAGTGTATATTTGGGGGACTAGAAGGAAAACTGATTGCCTGTTACATATGTACATGGTAAAGGTTGATTTCACCAAAAATGTGTACAATGATTAATGTTACTACATTTTCTATAGTAACTATCCTAACAGAGTTTAATAAGGGTGTAAGTTTGTTTTGTTTTCAAGTGGTTATGTTGCAACACAATAACTCTTGTTTATGTATCTTTATTTTTATTTTGCCTTGCTCACATACATCACTTATTTTACATTGGATTCATACATACATACATACATTCATACATACATACATACATACATTCATACATACATACATACATGCATGCATTCATAAGCACATACTTACTTGCATAAATGTTTCTCCTCATAGCCTTCTATGAAGAGTCGAGTCCAGCAGGCCAACTTCAGACCCATGCAGAAGGAGCTTGTGTTTGACATTGACATGACAGACTACGATGACATCAGGACGTGTTGCCAGGAAGCCAACATTTGTCAGAGTTGCTGGAAGTTTGTTACTATCGCAATACGAATCATTGACAGAGCCCTTAGAGGTGAGGGAGCTCGAGCTTACACTGTGTGAACACCATTTTAAAAAATCTTGGTTCACTGTTTGTTTGTTTTCGTTGTTGTTTTTTGTTGTTATTGTTTTGTTTTCTCTGTAAGGTATTTACTGGTTATTAGAAAGAATTTTTAGTTGACACATCTTAGTCAAATAATCAAGTTTCTTCTTAGATGACTTTGGGTTCCAGCATTTGCTGTGGGTGTACAGTGGTCGGCGTGGAGTCCATTGCTGGGTGTGTGACAGAGAAGCCATGGCTCTATCTTCCGAGGCAAGGTAGCTATAAATTCCAGTAGCACACTACATGTAACTGGGAGTGAGATTGTAGTGTGATATTCCTAATCTAATTTGTATGATCTAGGTCTGCCATAGTTGAGTATTTGAGTTTGGTAAAGGGTGGAGAGCAGCAAGCACAGAAAGTGAAGCTAAGAACACCAATTCATCCTTCTATTAGGTAAAAACAGAAATCTAAATATGGTAATTAAGTTCAATTGATAGTAGTGCTTGAAAGTGGAGTTGTTCTCGACATAATAGTGACAGGGAATGGGACTATATGTTAAATGGGTATTGAATTTACATTGTATTAAACCCTTAGTCATTTTATTTATGTAACTGGTCTCTAGATGCCGGAAGGTTTATTATTGCATAATGTGTGCCTCCAGATATAATAAATGTTACCTTAGCTTTGTAACAAACCGTGTAGTCCCGATCACATTCAAAATCAACACTTCGTTTAAACTACATTTTTACCGGCAAGGGTGTGATTTAGCAAGTAATTATTTAATGACAATGCAATTTTGAGAAAAGTTATTATCACCGGTCATAATTTATTTTTGCTGCACTTGAAGTTTGATTCCTATTTGTCTATTTATTTATATATTAATAAATTTATTGTCTCTAGTTTGTTTTAATGCTCATTAGCTACTTCATAAGGTAGTAATTAGTACCAGAAGAGAGAGAGAGAGAGTTTTAGGTGTTAAAATAATGAGGGCTAGCATTGCTAGTGTTGCTGTTGTTTTTGTAGCTGTTGGTTTTGTAAGCACACTTGAAAATTATAGTACAAATGTTGAGAATCGACTTAATATCCCTCTTCTCAGTGTGACATAAATCTATCCTACCACACAATATGACTTTCTACACGTAATCACAACAAATAAATGTTACACTCAAAGTTAATCATACCTCTTCCAAATATTGTTCAGATATGCAGAACAGATTATAGACAATTACTTTACGAGTCTCCTGGAAGAGCAAGAGTTTCTCTCAACTCCAGAGAGATGGAGCAAGATGCTAGCCTTGCTACCCAGCAACACGGCCAAGGAACTGGACAAGGAATGGCGGAGCTCACCGCACAGCTCCTCCATTGAGCGCTGGGGGAGAATAAAGCAGGAGGCCAAGTGGTGGACTGTTCTTGAAATCATGCTCCAGTGGTCCTACCCAAGATTGGACGTCAATGTGTCTAAAGGAATCAACCACTTGTTGAAAAGTCCACTCTGTATTCACCCCAAGACAGGTTAATGAGACAAGAGAGGAAATAAACATCACTAAAATATTGGTGTATATACACCTTTCTAAACAAATTCTCCTTTTGCTTTTCTTTATGTATTGTATTTATTCTTGTATTCTGCATTCAGGTCGAGTATGTGTGCCTATTGATTTGTCTGACCTAGACTCCTTCAATCCACTAACAGTTCCCACTATCAGTCAGATTTGCTCACAGTTCAATCCAACAGCGGTGGATGCTAAACCTCGAAAATTAGGTAATTCCGGGAGGGGGGGGTTAATTTTTTTAATTAATTTATTTTTTGTGTGTGTGCATTGCGGCACAAGTTGTTGACACATTGTTAGCTCAGTGTACTTGGCGAGTGAATAAGACGAGTGAGACACACTCTGCAGGCATTTTAGGCAGTAGTATGTATGTGTGTATATATAAAAGCTCTTGTGGTGACATAGTTGTGTATGAATTGGAATAATGAATCTGAAAACCATTGGGAAAGGACTTACTGCCAAATGACTTCAGTTGTGAGAACACATTGGGACCGAGAGGTATTTGGATAACTTAAATGTTTGGATTGTAGCTGAACACTATAAAAATGTATTATAAGCACTAATGAAGAGGTGTGGTCAAGCAATTCTTCATAACTGCACATGCTGCTATTAGATTTTGGGTGTTCAGTTAACTGAAGTGTTCGAATAGTTGAAGTTCAGATAATTTAAGTTCTATAGTGCATGTATAATTCCTAGCTTTTCACAATGTATCACCTCTCTCCATCAGGCTCATAACACTCTTATTGGCGAACAAGCGAGACACATACAGTGGTGGCAAATTGAGAATCAGGGAAACTTGTTTGTATATATGTGTGGATGTACGTATGTCATTTTGTACTTTGACCCTTGCATTTTTGTGTTTGCTTCGTGGTCTACCCCTTCCCATGCCTCCAGTAAACTGAATCTATTGGTTTAGTAATCCCGTATCATTCAAGGAAATTAATTGTTTACCCCTTTTTATTAGGTTATTTTTAAATGCCACAAGACTCACCATTGGTGGAATTGCCATCCAATACAAACCATTGGGAAATCTGCTCAAATTTTTCATGTAATGGGAAGTTAGTTCATATGAGGTGTCAAGTGGCTGTTAGAAAAATTCCCTTTGAATTTACAGCTGATAATTCTTGTAAACAGTTCTTACTAACTTCCATTCACAACTTCTAATCCTGACATTGTTGTTGTTGTCGTTATCACGTTCAATGAGAATGAAACTTAAAGCTATCACAATAACAAAACATCCTTTCCTAAACACGAATGATTCTGACAAATTTCCTAATTATTTTGAGAAGGAAATGCTCTAAATACCCACACTATACATAGGTAAAATTTTTCCTTATCTATAAGTGACAATCTATTAATTGTATTATGTGGAGTAGCCAGTGTATACTAACATGTCATATTGCAGTTAATCATGTGCCAGGGTGATCTCACAAGTTTTATGTCATTGTTACATTATGTTGCCTAGGTTACACAAAGACTTCCTTAAAGCCCTACATGGATTATTTCTCCCATAAGTTCCTTATCCCTCTCATTAAACACAACAACACCCACAGGAAGAAAAGTAGGCAAAAGCGAAAATTTTAATGCAAATGTTTAATTAACTGCCTTTTCTTTTTGTTTTATCATGCAGGCTCAACGCTCGAGTTCTGATGAATTCTTCCATCATTCACTCATTGAACTTCGTGTACGATTCTGTCTCATTTTTGATATTATTGTATCTATATTATCTTCCACTAAATTTTAATACTAATTAATGTGATATAGCTATAGTACCATTTTACAGATCTGGGTTATGCTTAACTGTTGTTGTTCTTGCAACTGTTGGTATTACATTTGATACCTAGAGCTGTGAGTTTATTTTTGATGCAGAACAGGCCTTTATAGTCTTCTTAGTGCCTGTTTGTGCACAAGCATACACGGCAGCAGTAATCAGCACCCTGGCTTGAATCTTCCTAGATTAATGTTTAGAATCAATGTTCAATGATAGGCCCAGCTGTTCTGTGCTATCCTTTGTTAAAGACTGTCAGTTCTACTGAGAACAACTGTATTATCTATGGTGATAATGGAACACTTGACTAAGAAGCGTAACATTAATTATCGCAAGTTCATGAATAAAAGAAATTTCGTTTTTCCGCCGTAGCCCCGGGGTTATCACAGCTGTACGCTCACGGCGGGCGTCGCTTAGCGATTCAATTCTTTCCTCTACGCCTGTTCCAGGCTGCTTTGATAACCTACGTTTTATGCCAGTTTTCATTCGACCATGTTAATTTTAATCATCTTGTTTTGCAGTGCGTCGCTTATCTGCGCTCAACCCTGTAAGTTTGGCAAAATAGCCTACGTGATGTAAATATGTGTGTACATTTGCTTGTGCCCGTCTTGAAAAATTGTTATAATGGCAGGTAAATACATAGTTGACTAGCTATTGCTAAATTATTAATTTGCTAGTTTTATAGGTGCAAACATTCCTAAATCAACTGCCCATCAATCTATTTTATTGTGTCTATATTTACCTGATGGGTGTTGTATGGCACTTCGATATTACCAGTGTGGTAATTGAAGTAGCTAGCCAGGAAAAATGCAGTCTCACATAGATATTTTGCTGAAAGATTTCTTTAAATTATTTTGTATAAATTTTAGAATATCAAATGCCTTGGTTCATGCTCACTATAGCAATAAGTTATTTAAAGTGGCTGTTTTAGTTCATGCTCATTATAGCAATAATTATAAGTTATTTAAAGTGGCTGTTTATTTTTATTTGCTGTTATTATCATTACTATTATTTTTGCTGTTGTCATAGTTGAGTGCCAGTGCTTAAATGGAGGAATATGCACTTATCCAAACACAACATGTGACTGTCCAGAGGAATGGGAAGGCACTAATTGTGAAATAGGTAATCACTGCTAGCTATGAGTATTCAATCTAAGAACTAAGCTGTATGTAATTTCTAGCCCTGTGTGATGACTGGTTCTGCCTGCATGGAGGCAAGTGCCAGTTCCCAAACGTCAATTGCTCCTGTACTGAAGGATGGACAGGCAATAGATGCTCCATACGTAAGTTACTTTCTTTGGGAAGGAAAAAATAAGTTTCAATGATTCAGTCATTCTCGGCTGAAATAATTATAATAGCACATTTTTCTCGTTCTAACAGCTAATAATGTTAAATTAACAATATTGGCTGTTAGAACAAGAAAAAATTTGCTATTATTAAAAAATAAGTTATATGCATTTACTTTCTTTAATCTTCTCTCAGGTGATAATTTCAATCACATCCTCATCATTTACATCTGCATCGGAGTAACATTTTTAATGAATTTTACAGTAGCTTTGGCAGTGTGTCTTGGAGTAATTTGCTATGTGCGGAGGAGTAGGAATCCAAAGTCAAATTCAAACAGGTTAAATAATCCAGTATTGTTTTTAAAAAGTGGTCAGTCATATTTTGTTTTGCAAGCAGGGAGAAGGATGAACTATGGATGGAAGCAACTAGTAGAAGATGCCAATTGGATGAAGTAATTAGAGAAGCTGGGACTCGATTGAAAGATATCCAGGAAAAAAAGCATGACAGTCAAGATAACTTGAAGCGAAAATCTGCTTTACAAGAAACTCTTGTAAAAACAGAAATAAAACCAGAGTTGAAGGCACCAAGAACTGGGGAGGCATCTTCTACTAGGAAGGCACAAAGCATTATTGAAATATCCAAAGATATTAGTTTAGAAGCTAAACGAAAAAGTGCTTTTGAAATGAAAAATTTGAAATTAAATGACACAGCGCATGGCAGACTTTCTACTGAGATTTTAGCAGCTGCAAAAACAAGAAACAGTGATTGTGAATGCAGTAGTAAAGATATACTCACTCATGGGAAAGAAAAAGCAGAAAAAAAAGGCATCCATCATTCAAAACCTAAAGATGAGAGCAAACCCAGTAGTGCATCATCTACAGGGTTAGTAATACTGCTTATCTTAGGGGGCATGTCCAAACTAAAATTAATGTAACATCATGGGGTACACCCCTTTTATGATGGCACAAACAGAGCAATTTGCTGTTTGTTATTGCCTCCCAGATTTGTGGCACTGGTACCACACAGTACTTCAGATTAAATCATTTCTAAAAAAGTATTCAGACTTACCGTCTAGCTGAAGTTCAATTTATCTCCAGTAACTACAAGGCTCAAACTGAGTACATGGTTTATTCACATTCTAGTTATGAATTCTAAGCTCTAGAACCTCGTACTAGAAAATATTAAGGGCAGACAGACGCTCAAAGGTAAGCTCTCTATAGTCAAAAATTGTGAAACACAAACTACCTGTATACTCATTTCAATTTCATTATTACAGAAAGTCTACGACAGAGTAACAAACAAAAAGTAGAAATGTTGTACTCAAGAATTCTTTTATTGCATAGTAGGGTTTTCTCTTAGCATGCTTAAGATACAATTCTTTCTGGAATGTTAAAATTAAAAAAAAAAATAAATAAAAAGATTGACCACACCCATTTTTAAACCCAAACTACTTTATATTACCCAGAGTGCAAAAATCTATCAGCTGGTAGGATAAAACATTGACACATTTTACTACAATTAAAAATTGTTGAGGAGACCATGATTTGCTGTCCACTTTCAGCTTAGTATGGGTGGGCTAGACTAGAATCTTTGTAAAAAAAAGAAAAAGTAATGCCCAACCGATTGATATAACTCTCTCCTCTTGCAACTTGTACACTTTATACTACTAAAATATTAGAACTATTCTCTATTGTATTGTATTAAGAGGTGGGCTACTGTGAAGGCTTGAGATTACCTATGGTAGCTACTGTAGATTGTCAACACAAGTAAAAAGTACAGTTGTGTAAAACAATGCCAGTCACAGCTATTTTACACCACTATAATATTTTTTCAAAGACACATTAATTCATATTTGGGAGGAACTGGTTACACCATAACATCAACCAAACTCAACAACATTATAAAGTGCAGTGCACCTGTTTAGATCTTTACGTTGGTTTTTTTGTTTTTGTCTATAAAGGGAACCAAGTTCAGAAGAGTACTACACTGTTCCAGACAACATGCAGACTAGCGCAGGATCCGAAAACTCGCATCACTCCATCCAGAAAGTGGCCAATATTGCGTACAGCTCTCAAGACAAGTTACAGCACTGTGGCACAAAAAAGATTACAAGCACACCAAACATAGCGTATCGTGCTCTTCAGCAGCAAAATAAAGCTTCCTCTTCAAACACATCCACTGACAATGGTCCAGAAATCAATATATACAAAGTGTGACGATTGGAAAGCCTGGTAATAACAATAGTACAAAGGCAACTGTAATATCAACACTAGACAGTATTTTATGTGTTTTTTAATTTTATTATACATTATAGTTGAAAGTTTTGTATTGGAAATAATATGATCATGAATAGACAGACACTGACGTTAGAAGAAGAAAAAAAAATAGAGAAAGATAGAGAACAGACAAAAAAGAATAATTATTCCAGCTTTGCAATAATGATGACCATGTATTAAACCATATGTTAGTGCAGATCTAGAGACCCTGTGTTTAGTATTGTGTGCCTGCCTATCTGTCAGTTCTGCAAGTCGTCCTAGCTCATCATTTCTGTAGTGGCTGAAGTGACGAGAACCTCTGGTACATCAGTCACCATGTCCTTCATGGAGTTGTAGATGTCCCGACAGAACAGAGACAAGTTTTTCGTGAAGCTTTAAAACAAGAACACAGACATCAACACATGAAGATACACTATGTTCTTGAATGCTCAGAAGAATATGTGTAAACTTCATAGAAATTTAAAGGCACAAACAAGTATGAACTTGTAGTTTTTAGTGGGAGAATATTAATAAAACAGTGACAATACGTAATCTGATGATAATGAGAATGACAGACTACATTGCTATTAAGAAGAGATGTAAAACACCATTAATGCTTACACTGATAAAAAGAATAGAAAATATTTTTTGAAATACTATTTTAGTGTATATACATACCTAAATTACCCAACAATAATGAACTATTATTCTGGTTAGCGTTCATGCATAGCCGACTCTCATCCTGCAATTGAGATTTTTATGCATGTGAACTGGATATGTCGTGCTACAAATCACCCCTCTAGGATGCTATAAGCACATCACTAATAATTTATGGGAGTCATAGAAAAACAAAAAACAAAACCGTTGCAAGAAAGCTAAGCTATAATTTGTGCTGTTTGTGTCCTACGTACACATTAACTCACTTGTCTCTATTTCTAGACTGTAAGTTTCTTTCTATTGAGTCCATGAGATTGTCCAGGCAATTCAGAATCAGTGGCTGCTTCTCCACTGGCTGTAAACTTACTATTCTCTGTCTCCATGTGTGGAAGTACTACGGCGACCAACACAAACAAGCATTTACAACATGCTAGTAAATGAATTAACACTATCTCCACAAACGTAATAAAGTTGTAAGGCTAGCCCAGCAATCATGTGCACTCACATCTTCATTGAGTAGGATGAGTCCCAATAGTGGGCGTGACATTGACCATTGGTTGCGACACTTCTCAAACATAATGGTGTTCATGATGGTGGACAGCATCTGCTGAAATAGTTCTGAATGAATCTCCAGTAGCTGGAGAAACGGCATTGGTTGGTTCGGTGAGATAGTTGCCATGGCCTCTTTTCTCTTGCTCTTGCTGTAGTTCTTAAAAAAGAAGGTCACAATATGGTCCAGGGTTCCACAGCAACCTGTGCACACTACAGAATCTGTGGGAATACAAGTATGAAAAAGCATGAGAACCTTAAAGTTAGAAATGAAATGAATGACTTCTTACCAAGTCCTGTAAGGCCTTCCAAGATGGAGGAGAGAATGTAGACAAAGACATCAGGTTCAAGGCTGCAAATAAACTCCATGTGATCCTGTGTGAGCACTTCCAGCATACCGTAATAGGCCTTACTTAGTTTAGGGTATTCCTGCGCAAAATAAAAACGAACAAAAACCTTACTTATAAAAATTCTGTAACTATGCTTTACTACAGCCAACAAAGTCATTATAAAAAAAAAAAAGAAGAAAAAAAAAAGGAAAAAAAAAAAAAGAAGAAAAAAAAAGGAAAAAAAGATGGTGTGTACAAGTAACAGCAGATAATTTAGCCACAAGTAACAAATTTAATTTCCATTAGGTTCACAAGTAAAATACATGAACAGGCTGACAATGTCCTGATGAAAACTAGTGCCAATTTCTATGTATTCACAATGGCAACGTATTCCCCTTTATTACCAGGAGTGTTTTAAGTGGAATGGAGAGAAGAAGTTTGATGAACATCTTGAGAGCATTGTCCAATGCATCATCGCCATACAGTCTGAACACTCCAAAGTTCACATAACTGCCACACAAAGCTTCCTTTAACATCTTAAACGAGATGGACACACCTTTCAACGTGACAACCAACTATTAAGGAAGACTCGCACAAAACATAGACAAAACTAATACAACCATAACAACACATATCTGTATCTAATAGTACAATCCATTATTTGGTGCTGGCCATATGAGAGGATATTTGAGGTCGTAAATTTTATCTGCTGGGATGTCAGTTATAGTGAGAATGTGTTCCCCATAGCAAGTGATGATCTTGGATGCTTCTCTGAATAACAACACTCCATTTGGAGAAGTTACATCAAATGTCACTCGCTGAGGAAAAATGAAAATAAATAATAACACACACACACACACACTGTCCATGCAAATCTTCCTAAATTACTGGTCATAAGAAGAAAATTCTTTTGATATAATTAATCCTAGAAAAATATTAAATTTCCCCTGTCATATTGAAATTTTTTTTTTGTAAGCAATTGAAATAGCACTTGGCTTCGCCTCGTGCTATTACTAATACTAAGCGTAAGACTATAACAACTCAACATATAACGTACTTGTGATCTATTCTGTACTATCTCAGCCATGAGTTTGAGAATGGGCGTGGTCACCTCCTGATCATAGTACCAGATGTCTAGAGCCTTGAGAAGGATGTCTGTATATTTAGGATATCTGATGTCACCAGGCAGGAGAGTCAAGAAACAGCCACAGAAAGAATACACTTACTACCTGAACCAGATTAACCAGTCTCAGTGTATTTTACATATATGTCAATCTTTAATGTTGAAAATGTGAGTTGCCTGTATGCACTCCCTCACCAACTGCTAGATTGTTGCACTCATATAACTGGAAAGGGTATGCCAGCTTCATAAGTGTGAGTGCTTAGGTGTTACACAGTAAGCATCTCCACCTTACAATTGAAGACCTGTAAACCCTGAACCCATCCTAAATCTGAAGATTCCAGTAAACCTATCACGTATCCTACATCTGAATGTTCCAGTAACCCTCCCTCACTCACCTACATTAGTAAGCTCTAACCTCCCACCCTACAAGCCAGGATACATCCAGTCAAACAACATGAGATAACATGTGCGGTTGCAGAATGAAAAAGCCAGACCCCTCAAGTCTCGACACAGAGCAATGACCATTCTCTACATCCACACATCACACTAACTCACAGACAGCTCAATGGAAGCTACCACAACATTACCTTTAACTCCACCTGATCACTGGTGGCCAAAGACAAGAAAGCATTCTTTATTCTATCTCCAATTACTAATTGAATAAAACAAACAACAACACCAACATAGCAACAACTTAATAACATAGCAACAACTTGATAACAAAGCAACATCATTCTATCAATCAATCGAACACAGTACACGAGGTTTGAAGTATGGGGCGCCCTAAAATTTCCCCTCCCCTCCCCTTGAGAATTTTTGGAAGTACAATAGCTATAAGTTGAATTCTATGAGTGGTAAGACTATAAAATCATGCATGTGACTAAACACTGATCAGTGTAATGCAATGTATATAAACTTTAATATAGGTATGTGCATCTAAGTAGTGCGGGTTATAAAAAGGGTGTGTCTAAGTAAAGCTGTGTTTTCTACCCCTAACAAAAAAAAATCCTGTATGGCACCACACAATGCATTACATTTTACAGTCACAAACAGAAATCAGTTTCTGATCAAGGCAATTAGGCCAGTTATACACAACATAAATACTCAGCTGCATGTCTGTGTGTTACGTTCAACGGCCTTACCTGTAAGTGGAGCTATAAATCTCTCAAACTTGTCTTCATCTTCTCCCAAATCAATGAGTAGCAGTCGTCCCAAAGCTCGATAGAAGATAGTGTGACACTTCAATTCCAACCTCAGACTTAGAAAAGGGAAGTGCTCAGGCTAAACAAAATAATCAGTAATAATCAAATAAACAAACAATAATGGGAAATCTACAATGAAACTTGCTACCAGGGATTGGGAAAGCACTCTAAGGTTGTATAGAACATAACGGCAAATCATGGTACCTTTTCTCTGTTTCCACTTACTATACTTTGAATAACTCTTTTAAAATTAAATTGTTGTTGTTTACATTTTAAAAGTCTCTACTGCCTGTTTACATTTGGCTAAATGGTTAAAAATTTATTTTATTAACAAAGGTGAAGTAAAGGTGAAACTTCCTCCACCCAACCAGTCATACTGAGTTAGCTTTATAGTTCTATTCATTACCTTCCTGTACAATAAGTACTGCACAAAACACAGCCTATTTACACACACTCACAGTATGGTTCTCCAGTATAAATTGAATGGATTCCAGTTTCAGTAGCTTACGTGCACTTGTGTACCTACATACAAACACGAGGGAGAACATGCCTGGTTTATGTAACTTATTGGTCGAGTCCTTGTCAATTGACATGAATCTTTTACAAGGATGTGTAGCAGTAAAGGGGAAAACATTATTATTACTAGCAAGTACCCCACCACACAGTGGCGCTTGATGTATTGCAAAGTAAGAATGCAGCACAAGGTATTTTTATTCATTGTTATCATTCTCTACTGTTGATTTAGGAAGTTACATCAGTTTCCCTCGCCTGCTTTTGAATCTCTCTGTCCTTCTATTATGATTATGGACTTGGGGCTTTGCGAACTTCTGCCTTCCTTTTAAAAACTTACGCTGCCTTTACTCGCCGATTCAATTCCACCTGCTCTACAATTAATTGTTCCCTTTTTGCACCTTCCCTGGCCATTCCACTACTTCTTAGTAAAAAAACTAACCCTTTCTACTGAATGTGATGTTACTTTACCCATTCCGGTAATGATGATGCTTCAGCAAACCATTTAAGCTTATAAACTATTCATGAATACACACCCCATCGTTACTGACACATAGGTGTATTACTATATAGATTATAATAATAATTATTTTGAAGCAGCTTCACAGCAGGGATCACTAGGTTCAAGCCAAGTCACAATGAGTTAAGCATAGAGACTGATCTTTTCATAACTACTGGTTAATAATATTGGCCAAAGGACAAACTATCGGGTGAACTTACCCGACTGATAACTCATATAACAGCTGCAATGTTTTTCTCACAATTATTTTGTTGCTGCTCCAGTATTTCAGGAAAGTAACTCTAAAACACAACAATTAAAATTATTTAGTCATTTTTGGCTGAATAAATAATTACAGTATCATTATTTCTTTTTAATAGCCAACTAGTGGTAAGCTTGAGCACAAATGGCGAGCGAGTCATTGTGCAAAACTAATCCAAACAACAAAATAAAATACTTAAATTTTAAATCTGACAAAAAGTGACTCTTCTATTACAAGATCTTGCACAAAAATAATTGTCCACAACAAAAAGGGCTATATTTATTTATTTACTAAAGTAACCATTTTTAGTCCATTTAGTTCTAAATGCACATATATGTAGCTGTCGGACATTAATTTTAGCGAAACAAAGTCTGGTAAAGGGTCAGCACTACATAGTAAGCTCTTGCAGCTGGTTTTTGCGACTTGGGGAAAAAATTCTATGAAGGGAGGTAAAAAACAACAACAAACAAACAAAAAAAACACACACCCACATGCGAAGGTTACACACATTATTCATACATGTAAATATATACACTTATACCAGATTTTCAGTTATTCGCTCCTAATGATGCCTCTCTCACGTTTAGCTCACTTGCCAATAATATCTTAATTTAAACCAAACCCAGTGCTTTGACTTTTTGTCAAAGTCCTGCCTGATGAGGACTAGCCTGACTCTAATACTTATAAATATTGCTGTAACAATCAAATTAAGTCACACTCATCAATTACATAATTTGTAAACATAGCAATGAACTACTACTGACATTTTGGTGATGTAGACATTCAGGACCATAGACTCGTTGCTCAAGCCAAGGTTCTCTGTCAACGCATCATATATCTAAATAAATAATAAGGAAATCCACAGCTCTAAGCACATACAAATTAGACTCATCATACTACTACACATCCATATTACCTTGGAGTTCTTGTTGACTGAATCATCTATGTACACCATCTTGAAGTGCTCGAAAAAATATATATAAGCTTGATATAAGTACTCACTGCCATGCTATAAAAAGATGAGATAAAAATTTAATATTACAAATAAATACCAAATACACAAACCAGAACCTGACATTATGTAAACACTATTGCACGGCAGTTGAAAGAAAACAACAACAACAAAAAACAAAAACAAACTTTTCTATACATACATACTATACAACATAGTTTTATACTGGCTAATTTTGACTTCAATGGATCACTCAGTTACAGACAATAATGCTAACCACTGCAATACTAGACACACACCATGGTTGTCACTCTGCCCAGACACACGCCATGGTTGTCACTCTGCCCAGACACACGCCATGGTTGTCACTCTGCCCAGACACACACCATGGTTGTCACTCTGCCCAGACACACGCCATGGTTGTCACTCTGCCCAGACACACACCATGGTTGTCACTCTGCCCAGACACACGCCATGGTTGTCACTCTGCCCAGACACACACCATGGTTGTCACTCTGCCCAGACACACGCCATGGTTGTCACTCTGCCCAGACACACACCATGGTTGTC
>WLWI01002273.1_pt1 | contig 16600 bp, 15 predicted proteins | sample 6701501 | NCBI WGS metagenome assembly WLWI01 (sample SAMN12718690, study PRJNA515312) | sponge metagenome | isolation source: marine sponge | host: Mycale hentscheli | place: New Zealand: South Island, Marlborough, Capsize Point | collected 2014-11-01
TTTGAATCAAGGAGCTTGTAAGCACATCGTCTAAACTCATGACTATGACCAGTGCAAGTCACGGAAAGAAAGTAACTTTTACATATAACTGGAGCTTGTCTTGGTAGTTTCTTTGTCCCATACTGAAACCATCTGTACCCATCAGCTCGCCAATCATCTTAAAGATTACATTAATGTAGAGAACAATAAAATTCAATTATAATTATTGCAAATACACACAAGCTATGCCTCTAGAGATTACAAATATTGTAGGACAAGAATTGCTATTATGCTAAAATATTATAGCTAATGTATAATAGAATGAATCATAAGTGTGTTATTTTTAATAAGCAAAGTTTTATCTGAGGAGGAATGTATGGAGAAAGCTTTTTCCCAAACTGCTTAACTTCCTTACAGCACATGAAAACCCTAAATCTACTTTGTCTTACTCGTAAGAAAAAATCCTAGATGAAACCCGTCAAATTAAATACAATTTGGAAGCTCCCCACTTCAAAGAAATTCTTAATGGGCACTAACAAAAATTGAATGCAATTAATTAAACAAGAACAGCCACAAAAACAACAAAAAAAATTAGAAACAAAAATACATCTATCTAATTTTTAGCTACATTTGTAGTTTGTTGGTTTACCTTTGCACTGATCATTAGTTGGCCTAAAAATATAAACTTCACCGCCCCTGGGTTGAAAAGGGGGAAGAGTAGGCTGAGTTCTTTGCAATTTCTTAAATAGTGACAGAACGCTAGGGACATCAAGGTCATTCTTCGTGTTCATCACTTTTAAGGCTTCCATGACCACACCAAAACCTGACGGAAAAACCGACCAAAACCCACGTGGACGTAACGATCTATACCTATTGCGTAAGTAGAACCGGGGAGGGGGCGTGTCCGCGTGGTCCATGGTCTTTGGACTGGTCTGTGTTTTATACGGACCCAGTTTATAATTCAACGCTATTCTCCGTCGTTACGCGAAATCTGCGGCCCCGCCCGTTCACCACCATTCCGAATTAAACTCCTTCCGGAGGTCCGGGGGCGTGACCTAGCTCCTTCTATTCAACTTAAAAAAGTAGCCGCGTAAAGAGAACCTCCATTTATAGCTCACTGTCGATCTACACAACGGGTGCCCTAACTAAAAAAAGTAATCATTTTTGCGAATAATACTCAAGTCCATCTATCAATGCCATGTGTACGTACCAAAGTATTTCTTGATTGAAGATGAACCCTCAAGATAGTATTTTTCAGAACTCTGATAGCACACTGTATATCTTTTGCAGTTGAATTTAGCTGCGTCAATGGGGGCAAACAGCACTTTCTTCCTTTTCTATTTAGAGCCCGCCTCTATGCTGGGAATGGGTCCTGGGGAATGGGTCCTGGGGACATGGTCATACTGAATTTGTTCTGCCGGCTCCGTGTACTAAATGGTCTCTTGGCAGTCGGTGACAAAAACAGTCAGCCACCATTTCCCACTTCCCACTTATCGCGAAATATGTCCCCGGCTCTTTTTATACGCGACTTTCTCGTTTAATACTTCTGGCTAGACCCCTTACTATACTCGTAGAAGCTGGATGGCTAGTATCAAGAATTGTTCTGTAAGTGTCTCTTTCATGCATGGTATTTAAAAAAAAAAATTATTATTATAATTTCTTCTTGCAGGGACCAGAACTCACTATGTGGCTTGGTGAATCTGGAGGCACACCAATGAAATGTTTTTGAGAACGTTCGTGCTGCAGCTCGGGTGTGTGCTCTTCTTTGATGAATTGGACTCCATTGCCAAGTCGAGGGGGAGAAACGGAGATGGAGGTGTGGACTGATTATTGCAGGACATAGGATGTTTACATGTCCAAGTTTGTTGCAATAAAGTGGCACATATGATTACTAGAATGACTTGAATTTTCTCTACATTATGCTCTTCATTCATAATTTTATGTTCTAATCATTATAACTATCACAGGTAAGTTATAACACTACCACCAGGAGATCTATTCTAGGCTGTGTTGTACATTTTACCAGTCTGAAGCTTTAATACAAAATATGCGCAATAACAAAGTCAGTGGAGTAGATCTCAAACATGGATGGGCGTAATCTATTTTTATATGAGAGACATAATATGGCACATAGCTAGCTACAAAATTGAAGTGTTAAATGTGTGCAATAATGATGAAATGTTCAAGAGCAAGTGTAGTTGACTGCCATTTCAGCAACCATATGCAAGCTCTTTTTTTTACTTGTGGAGGCCATGTATGTATGCAGTGGGCCGTATCCTTCAGTTTTGCTTTGTGTGGGCGTATCCCAGAATAGGTAATCATCAATTGCGCGAGGATGACACTTGAATTTGTATTTCTTCATCACCACTATGAAGGGCACACCTTTTAAAGTGGCATTGTTTGGGTGAATGTGCAGCTTATGGAATTTGGAGTACTATAAAATCACTTCACCATAAGTATCTAAATGTCTGGACATCTTGATAGCTCTCTGGAATATTTATCACAGACTGTTGATTCCCTCATGAACAATCCCATAGCTGGAGAAATATCTACTTCAATAAGATGCTAAGTCATCATCAAAATCAGTGTGATCGTATGCTTTAGAAGAAGGGACAACAAGACAACCATAACTGCTGCAGTCGTAGGGAGGAGAACACTGTGTAACTCTGCATGCTTTGCTGACGTCAGAAATGATGGTACTGGGACATGTCATACAATAACTTGAGGTACTTGAATCAGCGGTGATAACCTTTTCATCTGCATCTCTTTCCTTTCCAACAATTGTCTTTGAATTTGTCGTCTCTTCCTCGGTTTTAATTGTAATTTCCATACAATTTGCTTCCTCAGTACTATTAGAATCTGTTCCTTCAAAAATTTTGCTGTGCTCTTTTTCCGAATCATCTTTTTGTTTTGGGTTGATATCTGTATACTGCAATACAAACAAAATCAGTAGCTAATGTATTTCACTGCAGGCAATAAATATATTGTTTTTACTTTATATGCACTTAACTTACTGTTGAATCATCTGAGCTATGGGTGTCCAACAAATTGTCTTGAGTTGCACTAAGCCGCTTTTTACTGGAGTCACTTCGAACACTTTCCTTTCTTACTGTTGTTAGATTTTTACTCACTGGTTTACGACTAGCAAGAGTAGGATATACTTCTGCCATTTGCTCTTCCTAGGTATAAATTGTAACAACAAAAAATCATACATTGAAACCATCTCAAAAACATTTTATGCAGTAAAATGTATTATCAATTCATGAAGTTAACATACTTGATCTAAATCGTCTAAATCGTCCAGTAAAGTATCCTTTGTGGCACTTTTGCGTTTCTTGCTGGAATCATTATTGGCTGGGACTTGTTTAAAATGTCTTCTCACCAGTGGTTCATTCCATTCCTAATTGTAATAGTGAAAAAAATATCATTGTATATAACTACATTAAATTAAATCAGAGTCAGTCTCAAAGTTTTATCTGTTCTTAATTAGCACCACCAATGCAACACAATGTTTAGCTAAACTTTGTGATGCTATGCATGAAAATTTACGATTCAGTCATTCTCGGCAGAAATAATTACAATAATAGTAATTTTTCTCTGTTTTCACGGCCATTATAATATATTTAATTTAAACTTAACCCACCATTTTGACTTCGTGCTGGTGGCCTTCAGCACAAAGTTGAAATGTTGGGCTAAGTTTTTATTAAATATATATTGGCTGTTAGAAAAGAAAAGCTGCTATTAGAAATTTATAGAAACTGCTATTATAGAAATATATGAAAGGTGTGTGTCTATTATACACTAAGATTTCTAATATTACAAACTTGCTAACTGTGCAATGAAAACTGACAGTGGGGAGCCGCCCCCAATAAATTACAAACTCATTTATTGGACGCTGTGATAGTCACGTGAGGCGGGAATGTTTAAATGATTGGCTCCTGCCCTTGTGGTTTAGTTCAGAGTTGTAGTTTTTTAGTTATTATGCTACACCAGTTGTGATGAAATTGCGGACTAGCTACCAGGGAATAGCGAGCCCCATTTGGATTACAGTGGAAGTATTTCAACAAGAAATTAACTTGAGTTACTTTTTTTTGAAAAATGGAAATCAAAACTAATAAAAAACAAACAAACACAATAGGTTCCAAAACAGCATTTCCATGGTCAATACTTTATTTTTGCATATGTCACTGTATACGGTCATTATCCACTTGATAAAGAGCAAATGATAGCATGTTGACAAGCAGATGGACAGACTAATCAGACAAGATGACTAAAAGTACTAGACTTCCTAATGCAGGTTCTGAATTATCTATAGCTAAACTTTGTATAGGATATTATACTGTTTCAACTCAAACATGAACATCACTGTGAATAAAATGATGAATATATATGGAACAATGCAATGCCCTGAACTAACATTTCAGGCTGGCTATCATGATAAACAGTTAGTGGACCTGAATGAATGGGTAACCAGCACCACACTTGCTTGATACTTGCAAGGATTTGATACGTGTTGAAACACCTTGATCTATTATTTAGTATTCTGAACCTCCTGGAGAGTATTGAAATACAACAACACACTACTACTAAGAGATGGCAGTGAAAATTAAGTCTAATAACAAAATACATCAAGTTTTACATGCTGGGTTTATAAATTTCATTCCCCCCCTCCCCACACAAAACCTGAAGTTAACATAATTGCTTGCACTTACGTTAGGCTCCTCTTGGACTGTGTCTATATTCCAACTTGTTCGATTAGCAGCAGCAGAGGATGCCACACTGATTGAACTAGCAGTGCTTGCTGTGCTGCCACTTCTACTCCGCCCTTGAAAATCACTATTGTTGCTAGTAATACTGGCTCTCTCTGCCGAGTACCTTTTCTTGTCATCTTTACCAAAAGTTCGGTCTCGAAACATAACTGTTGGATGGTCCTAATAAAATACAATAAAGCGCTAAATATGATATGAAAATTATGTGCTTTTAAACATAAAGTAATCAATGGAAACCATTGTGTGCGTTCAAATTTGTTGAAAAGGAAACCATTTTGTGGCTTGTCAAACTTATTTTACTCTAACGATTCATGCTGAAATTTTCAGATCATGCTGTAAGCGGATAAAAATAGTGTTAGATTAGGTTAGTGGACTGGCTGGCTGGCACATATGGTGTTGTGATAATCAATACCATAAGGAATAATTTCACATTCCATTAGTATGCTGTGTAGCCAACATTCCATTACTATAATATTTGCTTTAGCTATATCAATGGATGCAGCAATCTTACTTAATAGAGAAGCTATAGCTGATTTCATATTTAATCTATGAATTAGCTATAGCAAACAGCAAACCTTGACAGTAGTGGTAACTTCATCAGACTTCTCTCTCTTCTCATACTGCTCCTTAGTAGAGGCGTAATTCATACAGTCTGCATCATTCTCACCGGCGCCGCCTGCGTCATTCTCACCGGCGCCGCCTGCGTCATTCTCAGCGTCAGAATCAGGTGGACAGCACTTCCAATGCGAACTCTGGCTCGACATTTTGCTAAAGCATACCAGTTGTTAGTCTTGATGTTAAGCCGCTATTTCCAAGCGGCTTGATTTTATCGTCCGTCGCCTAACTAACCGTGCACGCACTTCGCCGCCGTAGATCCCCCATATATAACTCCTTTTTTAGTAACGCGTGCGCTTCTAATGACGTAGGTCATTGCTAAGTGTAACTATGGGTTGCTATATAAAGCTCACCGCAATATGACGTCAAACGGCACTAAAGCGGGTGGAGCAACAACAACAACAAAGTAATAAACCATTTGCGCATGCCCACATTGATTTGGGGGAGATCTGAACGCACCTGGTAAGTAGACCTTGTGCCAAATCAGGCAAATATATTTATTCTTTCGAGACTCCCAACTACGAAGCCAAACTGAATAGGCTGCATTTTCTGTATGGTGGCTAGTTTTACCTATTATTCTCCTAAACCCTATTTTATTCTCAGATGGTCAGAAAGCTCAAATTATGGTTAAAATGCACTGTTTAGGATGGTGGAAAGAGGGGTTTCTCATTGCCATGCTGGTAGCTATAATTGATAATTATGAAAATTTTAGAAATGAACCCAACCTGCTTTAAACTAGGTCACAACAGAAAGAGAAAGATTTGAAGTTTAGCCATTTTCTATTTAACCCCTGGAATTGGAATAGTCTACCCAGTGACTACCTGAATAGTCCTTACTTCAGTACAAGACAATGCAACAACCTCAAAGAAAAACACCAAAAGGAGCAACAGCAAAAACAACATATCTGTAAGGAAGGGAAAAATAAAGGTTAGAAAATGCCATCTATGGTACCAACATTGTTGCAGTTGCCAACTCTTCCAGCCATCAGTCAAGGCCATCCTTCACAATGAATCCAGAGATTCAGAAAAGGCTACACTACCAGTAAGGTTTGTGTCTATACTATGAATCCAGAGATTCAGAAAAGGCTACACTACCAGTAAGGTTTGTGTCTATTGCTATATACTATGAATCCAAAGATTCAGAAAAGGCTACACTTCCTACACTACCAGTAAGGTTTGTATCTATTGCTATACTACTCCATATAATCTTACCACCCTATTATTTCAATGTAGCAGCGAACAAAATCCTTCAAGTCTAGCACTTTTTTTTTAATCAATAGCTATTTTTTTCAGTGTGACTATCAGCAAAACAATATTTCCCTGGTGTATATAGCTACACATCTTATTTTATTTGCTGTTTTCTGTTAGACAAGGAGACAAACTAAAGAAGTTCTGCATGCACAGATATATAGCAACTTCTATCGCTTATAAATAACTTTACCTAGCTCCTCACTAGCTACTGTCCACTCTTTTCTGTTTTCATCCCACCTCACTTATCTTGCCAGTTGTAAAGACTAATAATAAATGATCATGACTGTAAAAAGAAAAACAATAAATATGATATAAAATAATTAAATAAATAGTTTCTTGTTACATTATGTCCACTACTATATGATTGATGCCAGACCACAGGAAGGAAGTTCAAATTCTACTGGTAATATTAGTACTTTGACGTTGAGAGTGTTGTTAATAATGAAGCCAGTCTTCAACAGGCATGTTGAGATCCAGTCTCTGATACCTACTGCAGGATTACTCCCGTTCTGAGGTTGTTGTAGGCACCTATATATATGTGAGTTATTGTCACTACAGCAGAATCCTTGATCAATACTCTGGTCAAAGTTTTCATTCACAAGCTGCACAGCAACGTTTCTCACAAAAGGCCACGTGAGATGTCCATCGTGAGGGCCTTCGTTGAGAGCAAATCCCACGGACACCATGCGGTTAGCAATCTTCAAAAGTACCTTTAAAGAGTACTTCAAATCACTGTGCGTCCTGATGGCTACTTCAAAGTTTCTTTCTAGAATGGAATCTTTTGCATTCAAGACCTCGTTTAATCCTGAGAAAATGACAGAGACAATAGTTACTCCACAGTATAGTTTAATGATGGATACATCTCGATTGCATTGCTCTAGAGAAACTGGGAGTGTAATTACAGGCGGTCGAGTAGCCCTTGCTTGCTGGCAGTCTTCTTCATCGCTATTGTTTTGACTACTGCTCTCATTTTTGTTCAAGGGTGTAGATGGATCATCAAATACCTACAAGATAAGAATAGTCAAGCTGTATAATGGGTAAAGTCAAATATAGTACATAGGTGTGTATTAGCTATCAGTAGTGTAATTATGCTAATTTGCCAGCCCATATTTAGTAGACTTTTGGTATTGTTTAATTATACCTTTATTGGAGTCTCCAAATCAATTCCTGTAACACCTCCAGCTTCTTGTGGGAGAAACAGAAAGTAAACTAAAATGTTGCCATCTGATGTCTCAAATTCTTTTAAATTACTTCTTGAAATAAACTTGAGACCTACACAAGTGTTATCACCATTGGTTGGTTTTGAAACACAGGGCTCTAGTTCTCCAGTACACTTAAGGCAGGAGAAGCCTTTATGAATGGAGGTGATGCGTTGGCTGGCATTTCCACCATTTTCACTTGCACCATTGTCACATTTTTCAATCCTAAAGATGACTACTTCTTTAAACGGCCAAGGAAGGCGGTCATCTTCAGGTCCCTTTTGAATAGCGATAGCGAGACACAAAGAATTGTCAATAATTGGGAGGTGTGCATGTAGGACATAACCTCTCAACACAAAGGGTCCGCCCTTAACTTGTCTACTGTTGGAAGCAAACTCAGATGTCGGAATTTTCAGTGCAAATAGTTTGCAGCATGTGTATTTCTCAAGAAGAGCCTTGCTCTTTTGAATTTCTTGAAATAATGAGGAACTTTTAGCTAACACAACCTCAGAGCTACATGAAAATGCATTTTGAGCATCTATGGGTTTGGCTGTGCATTCTTCACCATCATTGACACTTATTTCCAAATCTTCTATAAATTTGATAGGTCCAATTGTTGGAGAAGGGGGTTTCATCCACACGACAGGTTCAAGATCCTCCGTGGGATTAAAATGTACAATGTCTAGAGCTGACTCGTCAATACTAGCTGTCTGTGATGTCATGTTTTGCGAAGTTTCACTGGCAGAGATTCTTTCATCAAGTGTTGACGTTGGCTTAGGCATGTTATGATGAGATTCATTCAAAATACCTTCTGATTGTTTGTAAATATTATCTTTATCACATCGAGGATCAGTTTGTGAGACAGTTGTACTATTAGAAGATGCCATGCTGCCACTTCCCAAGTCATCATCACACTGCTGCTTTTGGCGATGCAAAATGTGTTTAGTTCGCTTCCTAATTGATGGTGAGGAGGCATGGCCTGAAGGTGTGCTTGCTACACTAGAAGTATCATTATCTTGATTGGAAACGAGTTCATTTTTTGTATCTTGATCATCTGTGTCTATCTATAATTTTATCAGTAAGACTATAATTGAAGTACAAATACTATATGTAGTATATAAGGAACTTATTTTTACATTCAAATACTTTCATAATTTTGACTATCATTGGACGCAAATCTAGAAAGTAATAATAACAATTAATGAGGCAATATCTATTATTGGTACATGATTTGGATTTTATATATGAAGGCAAGTTAAAATTTAAACATTCATAATTAGCTACCATTGTTTAATATATATATATATATGTGTATGTGTATGAAGAACACTACTTACATCTTCATTGATGACATGCCACTAATATTAAATTATATTTCTATTTCACTTTAAAACTAAACCAATAAGCTTAATTAGGGTATTATCCCGCCTATAAACTTTGACCATTTATAGTTACATGTAGTTGAAACATGAGAAGTTTTCGGTCACTGGAGAGTTTGCTGGCTTTGCTCTGCTAACAATGCCTTTTACAGTGAATACCATTTAGTCACGTGTTATAGCCCAGAATTAGTGGCTACCAGCATCCCACTAACATTAGCTATATGCTAAGTGTAACACATTAGCTGTTAGCTAAGGATAGTGCAATGGTGCCTAAGTGAAAAACAAACAAACTAAAAACAACAATTTTGGAGTTCACAAATAAGTATTGTTGTGGTTATTGCAATAATATTGCTTATTAGGTAGTAATGAGTTTTGTTGGAATTTGAATTTATTACCTGATCTTCCTCTTGTAGAGACTCCATCTGTATGCTGGTTCGTTTAGCAGACAAGCTGGATGCCACACTGCTAATGCTACTAATACTTGCTCCACTGCTACTTCTTTGCAATTCATAATTGCCATCTTCACTGATAGTACTTGTTCTGCTTGCTGAATTTCTCCGTGGCTGATCTCTACGAAAATCTTGATTCCTCTGATCCTATAATAATGGTTATTACTATAGCTAAAGTTCCACAGTAGTAACTATACTAGTGGCGTGCTTGAGCACAAATGGCGAGTGAGCCTGTCTAATTAGGTTACACAAAACTACAGTATTGTTAGTGAATGTGTTTAATTTTAACTTCTAACCCCCTAGCTACTAAAAAAACTGTCTAGTTTTTAAATTGCTTATACATTATACAGTAAAGGGGTTTTAATGCCATAGTAACCACTTGCCGCAACTGTTTGACAGAAAATATGGCAGCTAATTAAGCTATATGTACACATTCAAGCCTATGCTCACTATTAGCCAGCTAATCCTGAAGTGTTATATAGCTCTTCATTACGCTTTATTAGTAGCTACCTAGCTATGGCTATACAGCTAATTTATGTAGTAATGTTTTGTTAGTTCTAAAGCAATAATAAGCAGTAGCTATGCAAACAACTAGTGGCTATAAATATAGCAATTGTGGCATATTTGAACGTTGTACTCATAATTCATTGAACCCATAATCACTATGTTAGCCAGTTCATTCATTGATCAAATGTTTGTGTGTGATTGGTGCACGCCGCCTTCATTTGTTTCTAATTGTGTATCGCATTTTGTAGACTATAATACTTGTTTAATCAATATAAACTAAATCTCCAACTGCGTGGGGTGGCAGTCATCTCTAGCTGAAAGAATCCCCTACATACTGAAGTTTCTTAATTGTAATCTTTTGGGAAAACAGATTTCATTTTATGGTAGTTCTATGCCATTAAGTTACACCCACTTATCTTTAATAGGGATTTGTTGGCATTCCAATCATTTATTAGATTTCTATTCCCTTGCTAAAACCATACAGCAATTAGCTAGCTATGATCATTTTCCCATAGTGCAAGTGCAGTTAAAAAAAAACATCGAACAAAACTAGCTAGCTTGCTAGCTATATACCATAACTGCACAATAGATAGCTAAGCTACCAAAACTGACTAAAACAACCAACTCTTTCTATAGTAGATAATTAGAATCCTAGTATATCATTAATGCACCAAGAGCTAACCGTTTCAGATGTATTGAAGCTTCCTTCCAGCTCTTTTGCTGCTGAGTGGTTGTGATCAGCTATGTCCAATTTGCTGCCATTACCGTCAACTCTGCAAGATCTATATGATAAATACAATTAAATCACTCAAAGAATGTTTTTGGTTGTTTACATTGTTTCTGACTTGTCAGGAGGTGAGTGGGGATCTTTCTTCGAAAAAGCGTAGGTTCTCCCCCTCTTCTGCGTTCCCGTCTGGACGCCCTCCACGTTATTTTTAATTTCGTTTGACGCGATGTCCTCCGTGCAGTCATCTTTGGTGATATCTTTGGTGATATCTTTGGTGATATCCATGGCGTTCTCTCACTCCCTATTCACAATCTCGCTCGTTGTCCGCTTGTATACGAGACGTAAAGCGCTTAATAATAGCGCGTGCGCTGTCCGCACTCGGCCTTGACCTATGTTGTTTTAGTTTCCCCCCCCCCCCCCCCTTCCTATTTGGCTATTCATATTTTTTCAATATTTTAAAGGAATAAGATTGCATAGAACATTTTCTTTTGATAGTTCAATGTAGCTAATCTGATTGCTGCAGAGCCAAGCAGCAGATGTTGGAATTCAAGCACCTAGCTAGCTAATGGCAGAGCAACTGGCTGACTTTTCAGAGTTGGTATCCTTACAGTTTCAAATCAGAAATTTTCTCACTTTGCTTCTTCTCCAGCCAAATTGCTTTTGGCTTTTAAATTTTTGGAGTAAATTTTGTCAAGGCCTTGCATGCTGGTGGTTACACCCCTTTACAGCTACTATATACATGTATAGCTAACTCTATCCATATAATATTTTATGTATTAATCATTTAGAGCAGTTATGCTAGCTACATTTCGTGTAGCTAATTTGTCTATTTTTAGCTACCAGTTCATTTGATTAATTAAAAGTATTATTGATTTAAGACTTGGCTAGCATGCGCAACAATCCATGTATTAGCTAGTCGTGTGACATTAGAAAAGCTTTGCTTGCACTCATTAACTTTTTATAGTAAATATGTTATTATAATCCCACCCCCATATAGAATGCTAATACAATGGCATGCCCAAAAGCACATAATAGTTAGTGGTAGTGTGTAAACATATATCCTTACAAGTATGAAGCGTAGGTGTTGTGATCACCCACTCGTCCAGGCCCACTAATGTATTGCACTATATCTACCCTGATAGCTATATCTACCTTATTTGGGTCACTCATGACAGCTGTTGGATTGTGTAGCAAGCATTATTCATAATAAATATTCATAATTATGCTGTGACTCCAACGTTGAATCTTTTTTTTTTTTTTTTTGTAAACACCTGAATAGTATTTGCTACAATGTCGTATATAGCTATATTGTAAATTTATATAGCTAGCTCAAAGCATGCGTAAGGAAAAAGCAGTAGCTATTTATAGCTGGCTAATGTGATATTATTGTCATCCTTAGCTAAATATCACCATTCTTGTCATCATTATCATCATGCTATCCATGTACTGTATAAATAGCTGTAACTATTATCCCTGTAATAACTGATTGTGTATTTGTACCGTAAACAAACAGATAGACAAAAAAACACAAAAAAAAACAAAAAAAGAAAAGAATTTTGTGGGTTTTCTCATTGAAGAAAAACCAAAACCAATATCAATAATGCAAGAATTGTATATGAAAGAAACCTGAAGAAGCATTATAGCTAGCTTGCTATTATAGTTATTAGCTAGTTAACCATAGCTATGGCTAGCTGTATAGCTAAAATACTGTAGCACTAATATAACAATGTTTTTTGACCTGTTCACGCAAAAATGATTATACATCCAGGCAATCATCATTCCATGGCAAGTAGGATAGCTGTACGGGAAAGAGGATACATAATATTTGTCTCAAGTAAAAGTAGTAAAAAAAAGCCTCCATATATATAATAATAATAATAATAATAATAATAATAATAATAATAATAATAATAATAATAATAATAATAATAATAATGATGATGATAATAATAATAATAATAATAATAATAATGATAAAATAATAATAATAATAATAATCATAATCATAATCATAATCTTAATAATAGTATAGCTAGATTAAAACTTTCTCACTTAAAGGCCTAGAGAGAATAGCAAAGGCAAAATGTGAAAAAAAAATCTTAGTGATTACGGAATCCAATCCAGTACCCCTGGCTTTTACAGTACAGCCACTGGTTCCTGAGCTACAACAACCCATGACTTCCAAGACCTTTCCTACATTTATAATAATAATAATAATGTAATAATAAAAGTTTGAAATATCAATGGGTGGGTTGGCCATAACCTAAAACGGTTGGGCGTTCCCTCGACGCTTTACTGCCAAGCTTATAAAAAAGTCTTGTTCACACTCCAACACGCATGGCCATTAGCAGCTAAAAATTTAAATCCAGTCAGGGCTTGTGTCGCACGGGTAGACTGTATGTAATATATAATTAGCTGGCGATCTTGTTATTGTGCGGTATATGCTGGAGTAACAAAATAATTACCCTACTAAATATGATGTGGCATTGCATTACATAGAATAGTTGAGTCATTAGATTGTGATACTAAAACGCACTATCAAAAAAAAGAAGAAAGTACTGTAGCTATAATAATTATAAAGATATATAGCTATCAACATTACATTCATAATACTAAACCAAAGTTTTAGCTAGAAAGTTTAGGTGGTAGTTCTAACCACAACTTCAATTCATGGAAATAGATAAATCCAATGAATGGTAGCTCCCTGGCCTTCTAAACACTGAGAGCTATGAATGCTCATCAGCTCCATATTCACTGCTCTTCTCTGCTATTGAAGTCTGATGATGACAAATTCTGTTTAAGAGAGTGGTTTTGCTGACTGTCAAAGAACTTCTCTTTGAAGATAACAGCACCATCAGAGTAACATTCAAGTCTAACTGACTGAAAAATATATATGATATTACACACAGCATTGTGCTCAGTTAAGAGTGTGCCTAGCTACTTCCAATAGAAAGAACAACAAAAACAAAATACAAACACACAGTGTTTTATTTTTGTTATCAGGAAATAAATCACTAACATAATAGTGTAGTAAGCTAAGTTAGGAAAGAGTGCCGGCTAGCTATACGGGAGGAATGTTCTTGGTATCCACTTCACACTTTATGAAAATGGTGTCATCAGCCACGAAGCCTTTGCTCTTCAGATCATTGTGAGATATGAAACGTGGACACCCAGATGCGATGTTCATGTCAGATTTTGGCTTTCTGAATGAACTGCTGGTGGGCTCTGGTTGGAAAGTATCAATAACATCACGGTTGCCATTCTGGTTGATGAGCCTGAAGGTAACTTTGTGGGTAAAGGGCCACTGCAAGATGTTGTCAAACTCGCCTCTCATGATCACAAAAAACAATGACATGTAATTGTTTTTTCCAATTCCGTCGCCAAGGATGTAGAGCCTCAAGCACATCTTAAAGCCATATCTGGAAGTATAAAATGGCAAGCTGAAAATGGAGGTATACTTGCCACTGTGAGCATCACTCATTCTTTGACTGAATTGAGGTATTTTCCACACCATAGTGCCGTCATAATTGCTATTTTCAATGAGAGAAAGTCTGAAATCTCTATCTTCAAGTTCGGCATGCTTGGCTTTCACAGTTTTCTCCAGTTTCAGCACAGTGCTCTTGAGGGACATAATCTCATCGTCCTTTCTCCTGAGGTCGCTCTTGACCACAGCATCTACTTTGGTCATCAGTTTAGCAACTATGTCTTCTGAATCTGATACTGTAGCAGCTGCAGTGCCATACAAGTAAGCTCTTTCACGGGAAGAAACTAGTGAAGGGTCGTGAGGAAACATGGCAGAAGGATCTTGCAGGGACATGGAAAGCTTGCCACTGCCACCTAAAGGTGTCAAACCTTTGGAATGATATAAAGAAGATGGATCTTTTTGGATGGTCATGGAAAGCTGCTTATCAACACCGTCTTTTTCAGTATCGCCATCTAATGGTGTCAAACCTTTAACTTGAATGCTGCTGGGGTAATTTGATGAACTGTTGCTGGTAAGCCTGCCAGAATTGTAGCCGTCATCATCTTCATGAAATCGCCGTGAGGACGGCGGGACACTTTTAGAGAGAGAAAAATTTTGCTTCTGTGATTTCAATGATGCAGTGACACTTCCTTTCTGTTGTTGCACTTCATATTTTATATCGCAGATTGCTTTTGCAATGATTTTTATATGTGAGGGTAAATCTTCCTGTATGTGGCTATTTAGGTTATCCTTATTCATCTAAATAAACAAAACAAAAAAAATTCATTTTTCAACACTAGCAAAATGTACCCGCATAAATGTAAACCTACCGCATTTTTATGTTCGCATCCTAATAGAGCCAGAGGACAACACTCACGACCTTCCGGGCATTCGTGATCATCTTCCTTAGCTCCACCGCATTTAGAACATTCCACAACTTTATGCTCGCATACACCTAAATGGACCTGGGTAGAAGGAAAAGTAAATATTATAGTCACAATAAGCCTGGACTACTGGGTGTAGTGCGCTAACCTCATAGTCCTTTAGTTTTCCTTCCCAGTTACAGCCTTTCTCGCACCACTCGCATTTAATTGATAGGTTAGAAACTTCACGGCGCACAAAATTATCTGGAAAGAACTGTAAGTAGGAAAAAAGGTAATAAAATTTACTAATAGATAATTTCCATAGACTTACAGCTTGCTCATCATCACTGTCATCATCTCTCAATGATTCTTTGCATTTAGGGCAAACTGGTATCCTAATAAACAAGGGAACATCAAATGAAGCACACCATTACAAAACAATGAACCGTATAAACTGTATTCCACAAGTTTTCTTGACACCCAATTTGTTTAGGAAGGCATGTCCAAACTATTTTTTGGAAAAATTCACATCATTGTGATACTAATAGTTCAATCCCCCCACTTTTAATATCATGAGGCACGCCCCTCCTAGGATAGCAGAAATAGAGCTTCAATTCACTCTTTGCTTTTTGCCACATAGATTTACGGCTCTGATACCAGCACAGTGCTCGTTAGACTTAGGATAAGAATTGACACTATCTTCTTTATTTAAACCATTTATAAAACCGAAGTAAACTGCGTGGTAGCCAAGTCGGCATTTCGTCACAATAATGCCCTCAAATCCTTAACGTCATGAACCAAACTGCCTCCCCACTAGCATCATAATGACAAACTCTCCACAAATAGTTCAGATATGCCCCTCAGTGAATGAGCTTTCAATGAAGTGTCTACAATTTTAAGCACAAGATGAAAATGTTCAGTCTCCTTACTCAAGTTTAAACAATTCCTGGATACAAGACTCGCACAGCCAATGCCCACAAGATGGTTGTACCGCATCTCTGAGGGTTAGGGAACAACTGTGGCACTTATATTTAGAGTATAGAGACTTGTTCTTTACTTGACCCTCTTTCAAAGGATAACCAGGCATGGCAGGAGGTTAGCGAGGCTCCAGGTAGTGCCACAGCGTCCGAGCAAACAACAAGCAACGTCTGAATTAATTCAAAATCTTGAGAATTGCCACTTAGAAAATAAACCCGTAGCTTATATTTAAATATTTGGAATTTCCCCGGGAAAATCCAGAATTATGCTGATGTTGTCATTTCACACACCCCCCCCCCCCCCCCCCCCCCCCCCCCCGGGGCCCGCGGCGCCCCCACAAAAAAAAAACACCCAACCCCCACCCGCCCCCCCCCCCCCCCCGCCGCCCCCCCCCCCCCCCCCCGCCCCCCCCTTATCCCCAA
>WLWI01002275.1_pt1 | contig 16598 bp, 22 predicted proteins | sample 6701501 | NCBI WGS metagenome assembly WLWI01 (sample SAMN12718690, study PRJNA515312) | sponge metagenome | isolation source: marine sponge | host: Mycale hentscheli | place: New Zealand: South Island, Marlborough, Capsize Point | collected 2014-11-01
TGTACTCATCTCCTTCATCTCAGGCGTGTGTTGTAGTGTATTTCTCCATGTACTGTACTCATCTCCTTCATCTCAGGTGTGTGTTGTAGTGCATTTCTCCATGTACTCATCTCCTTCATCTCAGGCGTGTGTTGTAGTGTATTTCTCCATGTACTGTACTCATCTCCTTCATCTCAGGTGTGTGTTGTAGTGCATTTCTCCATGTACTCATCTCCTTCATCTCAGGCGTGTGTTGTAGTGTATTTCTCCATGTACTGTACTCATCTCCTTCATCTCAGGCGTGTGTTGTAGTGTTATCACCCTTCATTCATTTCGCTCACTCACATACAAACTCACACACCTACACTCCACTCCTCACTCCCCTCTTGTAGAGCAAACTGGATGAAATTGGGAAGAAGTTGGACAAGGTGGAGTCATTCCAGGATTACTTCAAGGCCCGTGAATCTCGTCACAGACACACGGCGGAGAGCAATTATCGCCGCGTGACGTGGTGGTCGCTCCTGGAGTGCACCGTCATTGTTACAGTTGGGATGATCCAAGTGGTCCTCATCCGGAACCTATTTAAGACCAACCGCAAGGACCGGATCAGGACCTAAGTGAAGGTTATGGGCAATCAGTTTTATTTTATCTTCACTGGTGATATTTTCTGTGACTTGCTAGCAATCTGTCCACCATTGTGATCAATGTGCTCACTCTGTCTTTATCATCAGTCATCATTAATTTTTTAGGCTATTTGTTATAAAATGATTGATAAAATTTTTACTTTTGTAAAACTGAATGGCTGGGGTTTGTTGTTGTTGTTTTTTGTTTGTTTTTTCTCCCTGGAACAACCCCTGCAGAAGTGTGGTAACTCTTTATTTAATAAAATATTTAATGTTTTAAAAAACAGATACAAAATTAAAATTCTACAAAGTTATGTACTAAAAAAACAAGTTTTAAATAAGTTTTATAGTTTTGTGTAGGTGCGATGTGGTGTGAAGTTTAATAAAGTTTAATAATCATCACTGGGTGGGTCGAAATGTACGTCTCCTTTCTCCTCGAACCCTATCTCATCCTCATCATAGCCAAAGTCCTCCTGAACACACACAAGATAAAGATATCAAATTAATCACATGAACCACTGTCTAAGTGTGTTTTGACTCACATCAGCTTCCTTCTTCTTGAGAGATGCATAGGATGGGGAGTTGTACTCTTCTTGTTCGGCGTACAGAGGATTCTCGACTATTCCAATAGAGTGGGTGGAGTGGGTGTCATCTTGATCATCAAGCATGCGTTCGTCAAATTTCCTAGGACTGCCAAAAAAAAAAACGTAATAAAATATTTTAAATATGATTTGAGAAGAAAAGGGCATTCATGTACTTTAGTGACAGAGAAAAGGAGGTTAAATTTAGAGACTAAGAGAAGGACAAGTGGCTAAACTTATAGGCTAAAAGAATTCCAGCATATTTCTTAGAACTATTGTATTAGTAGACTATTTTCAAGTACTCACGCAGGCTTGTCTCTCCTTCTGATGACCAGTACCACGATGATCACCAGGAGAGCTCCGATGATGAGACCAACCACAGCGATGGCCACGATAGCGTACACGTATCCAAGGTTAGCCCCGCCTCCTGAGATCTGCTCGGTCGCAGCTTGAGTGGGTTTGGCAGTTACTCCGGGCGTGGAAGACGCGATTGTCTTGATCTATTCGTAACGTAAAGAATTGGAAGAAATGTAAAAGAGGCGCTATCTTATTGAAATTGTTTATTCTTAATATTAATATTATTAGTATAGTAGCTTACGGTATACTGAATGTCGTCGATGAAGATTCCAGGATTGTTCTGTCCCCATCTGTAGAGACAGTCTTGCTGTTGGTCGCTGGAAGTCACATCCGTGGATGCCAATTGGACACTGCATTAAACACAATCATACCAGTTAACAATAGCATAGGAATAAAACTACCAACCAATCAGCTCTCACACTAATGGCTTTTTTCTTTTCTTTTTTTTTTTCCTTTATTTATTTATTTTTATTTATTTATTTATTTTTATTTGTTATATTATCATTATCTACTTTTATTTACCTGACCAGCACGACATTGGTATCTTTTCCGCATGAGAGGGTGGTGCTCACCACGCACGATACGTCAGAGAAACTGCAGATGGATCCTCTCAACACGTTGTTGACGATCCTGTTAGAGAACTGTGCCTGCCTGTCTTCATTCACCCACGTAGCGCACGTCTGTCCGGCAGCCAGGCTCATGGTGGCCTGGTAGGTGCTGTTCTTGAGCACGGGGATGTACATAGCCTCTGATGTGGCCAGTCCTCCACAGGTGACTCCAATGACCTGTACCCAGTAGGCGTTGCAGGCCATGAGGGTGTCGACGGTTGCGGTGCCTGGAGTTCCAGTCAAATTGGCTACGGAAGGAGTCTATAGAGAGAATAATGATAATACTATGAACGAAATGTTTATCTATCGTTGTCCCTTTACCATGAGATCTTGCTGCATGTTGTTACTTCCGGAGGCTACGTACAGTCTGATGGCGTAATAGTCAAACTCGACGTTGCTGGGAGAAGCAGAGAATGTGAGCATGGCATTTGTAGTGCTAGTTCTCCTGGCAGCATTGACCTTGGGAGGCAGGAGGGTCTCTACAAGAATAGCACATCAGTAAAGTATGGCAATATCCTTTTATTGTTTATATTTTTTATTTATTTATTTATTTGTACTTACGTGTTTCGGTGAAGTGAGTCATGGTGTATACCGGAGACAACGTCTGGCACACACTGACGCTCACCATCACTCGGTAAGGTACAGACGGCACTGCAGATATAACGAGAAAGTGTATGAATTAAAACGGTATATAAGAAAGCCTTTCACACTCCTAATCACTAATTATTGTCACAGTAAACAGCATGTTGACTCACTGAGAGAGCTGAAGGTGTTAGAATGTGCGTTTTCATCGCTGGTGGTGAACTGCTGTCCCTCTAGAACGACTCCTGTTACGCATATTGGAGTAGCGGACACTGCCACAGTGTCGAGACCTTGGCTGGTCACGTTGGCCGGGATGTTCCAGTTGACCGTCAGGGACGTCCTGGAGTCCACGTTAACTCCGACTGTCACGTATTCTACAGGGGAAATAAAACGCCACAGCAAACAAATGAAGTCAGATATGCTCCAGTGCACACACATGTATACTACTACAGAATTGTGGCTCACGCGCTGTATTTTTTTGACACTTTGTAAAATTAAAAACTTACGGAGGTTGTTGGCTGGAGTTCTGAAGGCGTATGAAACACTTGGTATTCCCTGGCCCACCGCGGTTGAAGCAGAGACGGAGTATTGGTACGGGGTGCAGCAGCTTAGTCCGGTGAGTGCGTAGTAGTTGTTGGGAGTGAACATGGTCTGCATGAATGGCCTCTGGGCATCACGAGACATGGCGCTGTATGTGTAGCCAGTGATCAAACCTGAAGAAGGAAAGAGGGCGGGAAAGGGGCGGGGCGGGGGTTGAGAAATATTATAATTTGATGCAGGTCATGGGTGGAATGAGGGTATAATATTTGAGGGTATAATATGGAATTCTGCATCATGGGTATAGAAATCTAAGGAATACAGACTCACCGTTTCTCTCGGTTGGTGGAGGCTGGTCCCAGCTGAGCTGTGCTTGGCTACATTGGAATGGATTCCTGGTCACTGCAGACAGGTTGGCAGGTCTTCCTGGGACTGCACAATTTCACACACACACAAAATGAATTCAACTGTCCTACTTCTTAGCACAAGATGGCTGTGTCTAACCACTGCCTTGATGTAACTGACTGTTGCTTATGACACTTACTTCCTTGGCGAGTGACCACGTTAGCGCAGGCAGAGGCATCTTCAGTGGACATGGAGTAGCGTGCCGTTGAGCAGCAAAGGTACTGAGTGAAGGGGCTGAGGCCGGGTATGGTGATGATGAACTGGTTGGGTCCGGTTGTCTCCACTTCGCGAGTAGACTGGCCATCAGTGCAGTTTACACTGCCGGGAAAAGAAAACAATAAAAGTAACATAGTCTGCCCTCGCACGTACATATGTATGTATGTACGCACGATATAATGGATGTGATGTGTACAAAAATAAGACTGAAGTGAGAAGGTTAGTTTTCTTACGTGTATTTGGTGATGTTGGAATAGAATTCCAGAGGAGCGTCCCATGTGATCACTACGGTGGTGTTAGTTGGTGAGTTGGCAGTCACATTCTGTGGGTAAGCTATAGAAAAAGGATATTTTGTCAATTTGTGCCTTTATTGCCCGCCCTGCTGTTGAACTGAGCTTATACTTGCAGTAGATGCACTTACAGATTCTTGGGTCACAGATGACTCCGGCATCCTGTGCATGCAGACAGCCATTGACTCCAATGGTGGTTGGTGTTGGGCAGTCCAGCAGACTGTCCTCGATTCCGGTACAGTTTAGGTTGTTGAGCCAGATGGAGTTCTGTCCTGCTGGGAAGATTCCTCCAGGGATGCCAGTAGCCCCTATACCAAGGTAGATTGGGTTTTTTTTTTAAACAAACGTTCGATTTAACCACACATTGTGTGACTCACTTATTCTAGAGAATCCCAGCTTGCCGCAGATTACTCTAGCTTCTTCGGTGCCAAAGCCGAGATCGCACACGGTACCGTACTGCTCGTTGTAGCAGACTTCAACGCGGCCTTCTCGTGGGTTGGTGCCACCAACCAATCTTATGTCTCCGTCAGTGCAAACCTCTGCAAATAAATGAAACATTAAAGTTAGAAAAGAACCGCTCTCTTGCCTGCTTTATCAAGGTACTATTGAACCGGACCAAACAATAGAGTTGTGAAAATTGATTAATTAAAGTTCATTAATTCCATGCGTGTTGGCGTACTTGTCTGGCACATGATTCCGGCGTCATGAGTATGCGTGCAGGTGGAGATGTCACCACTGGGGCAGTCAAACAGTCTGCTCTCAGTGCCGGCACACTGCAGAGCTCCGATACCAATGGGACCGAGTCCAGGACCATAGAAGCTGTTGGTGCGCAGTACAGAGCCTGCATGAAATAAGAATTGAAGAATTAAGAATTTGTTTACGCACTTCTGAGTAGTTGGTTTTCTTCATATTTTACCAAATTGAGAGAAGCCAAGTTGTCTGCAGGTGACTCTTCCTTCGCTGGCTGACCACAGGCTGTCACAGACGGTACCCCAGACCTCATCTTGACAGATTTCAACGCGTCCTTCCATTGGGGTGGAACCTCCTACCAATCTAATGTCTCCATCATCACAGATACCTATGTTAAAAATAAATATTTCAAGGTAATACTACTATTACTACTACTACTACTATTATTATTATTACTACTACTACTACTAATAATAATAATAATAATAATAGCTATTTCAATCCACAGTTTATAAATTAATATTTGCGTCGTACGTATTGGGTTGCATCTGATTCCGGCATCTTCGCGGTGGTTGCAGTTGGGTGTGTCGTCAAGTGGGCAGTCGAAGAGGCTGTCCTCATTGCCCGTGCACATGACATTGTCGAAGTGGATGGATCCGGTTCCCTCAGGCACTTGTCCTCCAACAAGGGCTGTGCTGTCTGTGAGCAAGAAGTAATAAATATTTCAGTCAAACACTGGAAAGTGTGCATGGAATGGAAGATTTCTAGTTCTTGCCCTAATACTAATTGAAATGTGACAGTCCACCCAATCAATAACACTAGAATTAATAGTATTATCATTTTATTACAGTCTTGTTGTTGTTGTTGTTGTTGTTGTTTTGTTTGTTTGTTAATATCTTACTGAGAGCGGAGTATCCCAGTTGTCTGCAGGCCACCGTTGCGTCCAAGTTGTCCCAAATGTCGTCGCACACGGTTCCCCAGTGCTGGCTCTTGCAGACTTCCAGACGACCGCTGTATTGATCATTGCCTCCCACCAGCCGCACACTACCACTGGCGCAGCCTAGAAGAAAGAAGGTTGGAAAAAATGAATGAAATTTTTATCACATGATGTGAAGGAGTCAGCAAACTAATGACTACATGGCAGGTGTAAGAAAACCAACACATGTTGTAGAAATTATGAATTAGGTACAGAATTGCAGACTTACTCTCGCGGCAATCCAATCCGGCGTCATCTGCATGTCCTCTGCAGAAGTCGGTCATGCCCACGCCTCCATGGAAGCAGTCAACAAGTCTAGACTCCGTGTTTCTACAGAGGAGGTCATCCAACTGAAGAGGTCCGGTTCCCTGGCCGTAGAAGGCATTGTATCGAGGAAGACCTATTCGATGGAAATAATAAAATTCAATTGAATTATTTCATGTGAGTGGAGTATGAATTCTTACCGATTGGAGCATATCCCAGTTGTCTGCAGGCTACATTAGCGTCAAATACGCTCCATCCTTGATCGCAGATGGTTCCCCAAATCTCGTTCCAGCAGAACTCCACTCTTCCCACCCACGGTACGGATCCGTTGACGAGCCTGAGGTCAGCATTCTGACAGAGCACTGAAATAACATTCGAAGATGATTACAATGACATGACAGACAGTAAAGATAATGTGTTAGTTTTATGTGGGGGGTCATTGGGCCAATGTCTCTCAATTGACATTCTGCCTTTAATCCAGTCACTTACAATCTCGAGTGCATCTGATTCCAGCGTCGTTGGTGTGAGAGCACAGGGAGGTGGTGGTGTCCAGTGGGCAGTCTAGCAGCCGTGACTCCTCCCCGTGACAGCGCACGTTAGTGGCGTAGATGGGTCCGTTACCCTGGCCGAACATGATAGTGCTGTTGGTGATGACTGAGGCGTCTGCAAGCAACACAGAGTAATAAATTAAATTAAACAATATTTTCCGAGCTACATTCTAGCCAATATATTTCAGCTTTGTCTTTTGCACTTGGCTCTTATTGTACTTGTACATAAACCCAAGAACTCACTGTATCTTGAGAAGCCCAACTGACTGCATACTACACCAGCGTCTTCTCTGCTCCAGCTCACATTGCAGATGGTCCTCCAGGTCTCAAGGATGCATATTTCCACGCGGCCCTCCAAATCGTTTCTTCCACCAACCAGTCTGGTGCTGTTTTCAGCACACACAGCTGCAAAGAAGGAGAGAAAACATCTCGAATAATTTAGTTTCACTGATATTGTTGTTGTTATTCTGGTTTGCTTCTATTACTAGTCATTTAAGTTATTGGTCAGCTAGCTTGCACAGAATTTCTTCTGATTACCAAGCATGAAAGAAAGGAAAAAAAGAAAAGATTAGTTAATTACGTGTAGGATTGCACTGAATCCCTGCACTGCTAGTCTGAGGACAAGTTAGTCCAATCCGTCTGATGTTCTGGCAAGCAAACAGGCTCAGTTCTGATCCGGTACAGTTCACTTGGTCCAATAGGATCTGACTCACTCCCTCTCCAAACCTTCCATCGGTGTAAGCAATGGCTCCTACAAAACAATAGTAAAATGGAGCATTGTCAATCGAAGCTAAGCAGAGAGAGAAAGGGACACGTACTGAATCCAGAATATCCAAGATGTCTGCATGCCACGGTGGCATCTATGGCACTCCAGAAAGTGTTGCAAACTCCAAACCACTGCTGGGTCTGACACACCTCCACGCGACCGTTGTAGAGGGAGGTGCCTCCTTCCAGCCGGATCTCTCCATCATCACATGCTAATTAAAAAATTACATCAGTAAAAAAGAAGGGGAAAAAAGAAGAAAAGGAAAGAAAATTTTTACTTATTGCAGTTAGCAATTTGATTTTGTTGTTTGTTGTTGTTGTTGTTGTTGTATTTTTACTCACGTCTGCAACGAAGAGCAGCATCTTCAAAGTGGACGCAGTCGGCTGTGTTAGAATCGTAAGCGCAGTCTACAAGACGGTCCTCGAATCCGTTGCAGAGAAGGTCGTCCAGATGAATGGGACCAGTTCCAACTCCGAATCTCGAAGTGGGGATTGCCGTGGCATCTGAAGAAATAAACAAATATTAATAAAACAAATGTCAGGTGAACGTGATTTAAGTAAAGAAAATTATCTCTGTTCACCTTCACAAATTGTGCTGTACAAACGTTGTATGGTGTTGTTTTTTAATGTCGTAAGGTTGGTTTCACTTACTGAATTCAGAGAAGCCAAGCTGTCTGCAAGCTACCCTGGCATCGAATCCACTCCACAAGTCGTCACAGACTGATCCCCACACACCTCTCAAGCAGACTTCCACTCTTCCTTCAAAATCATTGTTACCATCCCTCAATCTGATGTCTCCATCAGTGCAAGCTGCAAAAACACATTTAAATCATTATCTATACCACCTTCTTTTGTTTGTTTGTTTGTTTGTTGCTTCTTCTGTTTTTTTGTTGTTGTTTTTGTTGTTGTTTTGTTCTTGTGTTGTTTCTGGACTTACGTGTCAAGCAGAACATAGCGGCATCATCAGCGTGAGTACAAGTTCCGATCATTCCTACGCCATCGCTGTCACAGTCGGCAAGACGCAGTTCATTTCCAGTACAGATCAGGTTGTTGAGGTAGATAGGGCCAGTTCCTTGCTGGTAGCGGCTGATGGGATAGATAGATGCACCTACAAATTCACGACAGAGAGCGGAAATCCTCATCAAGTCTCGTATGTTTTATCACTAATGTTTGTGTTTGTGTGTTTGTGTGTGTGTTTCTAACTTACCAACACCGTGGAATCCTAGCTGGAGGCAAGCCACATTGGCATCAGTGGTGGACCAGCTGTTTTGGCAGATGGATCCCCAGACTTCATTGTAGCATATCTCCACACGACCCTCGTATTCATTTGGGCCGTCAACCAGTCTTAGGTCTTCGTCATTACAGACAACTGGAGCAGGACGGGAAAAAAAAGATTTTTTTAATTTTTTATTGTGGTATAGTAAGAATAAGAGTGGGTGTGGTCACTGTATAGCGTAAAAGTGAGATGACTTACGAGAGTTACATGTGACTTGTCCACCATTAGAGCAGCCGATAGACACGGATCTTGTGCAATACCGGAGTGCAGTCTCGTTCCCTGTGCAGGCAAAGCTGAACTGGTACGTAGAGCCAGTGGTGGTAATAGTTCCAGCCGTAGCACCTAAAGAACCAAGTCAGGTAGGTTATTATACATTGCGTTCTAATTCCAATACAACTGGTGTGTGTGTAGAGTTTTGTTTGTTTGTTTTTTCCTCACCAAATCTGGAGTATCCTAGTTGCCGGCAAGCTACGTTAGCATCGGCCCCCTCCCATCCTGTGTTGCAGATTGCGTTCCAGTTCTCTCTGATGCATATCTCCAGGCGACCAGTGTTGTTCATGTTGGCATTGGCACTCACTATTCTCAAGTCCCAGTTCTGGCAAGTTGCTGTAACAACAACAAAAAAAGGAATATTATTTTAATGTTTGAATATAATGATATTCTTATTGTCATCATCATCATCATCATCATCATCATCATTGTCATCATTATCATTATCATCATCATCATCATCATCATCATCATCATCATCATCATCATCATCATCATCATTGCAGCCATCTTACGTGGTGTAGAAGAACATCTGATTCCGGCATCAGAGGCATGAGTACATGCGCCCGTCATTGTAGAATAGGTACAATCAGCAAAACTCTCAGCGTTTGCGGGACACGTCACATTGTTGGCATGAATGGTACCATTTCCTTGTCCGAAGAATGCAGATCTCAAACCAGCAGCTCCTGCGATCAATGACAATATCAGTGTTAACTTTTTTTTCCTGGTCATTAAATCAAACTTTCAGTGCACTAAAGTTTAGTTCTACCTACCGGTGGCTGAAAATCCGAGGCTGGTGCAGGCAATAATTGCCTGGGCAGTGCCCCAGGCAGTGTCACAGATAGTGCCCCACTCTTCATTCAAGCAGATCTCCAGTCGTCCCTCATAAGGTGCACTGCCGCCCGCCAATCTGAGGTCACCGTCATTACAGAACACTAGAGAAAAACAACAACAATAATTTCATGGCTGAATGCAAGTAGAGAATTCCATCCTTACAGTCTGGGATGCAAGTCACTGAAGCATCTTCTGCATGGACGCAGTCTGAAGTGTCAGTAGTGGAAGAGCAGCTGGTGAGGTTGGCTTCAGTGCCCAAGCAGGCCACGTTATCCAGCAAGATGGCTCCAGTGCCTGGGCCGAAGAAAGCATCTCCGTAGGCAGTGGCATCTGAAAAAAAAAAAAGAAAAAAAAAAGAATCAATAAGCTGTTGTTGTTGTTTTGTTTTTTTATTTGTGTGCTTTTTTCTTTCTTTCTTTCTTTCTTTCTTGACTGAAACATAAAGATAACTTACTGACAACAGAGTAGCCCAGCTGTCTGCATACAACCTGAGCATCATCTGTTCCCCAGAGGTCATGGCAGACTGTACCCCAGAGTTGATTACTGCAGTATTCAACTCGGCCTTCATATGGTCCATCTCCTCCGATCAATCTCACCTGACCAGCATAACATCCTGGAAAAGGAAATGTAAATTAATTACTAAATTAATAAATGAATAAGAATTTCACTAGAGAAGCAGAAAGCTTGTATTTCATTTTATTTATTTATTTATTTTTTTGCCTAATACTCGTGGCTTAAACTAACATACCCTCCAGGCAGAAGAGACCAGCATCATCGTTGTGGCCATTGCAGAAGTCTGTCATGCCCACTCCGCCATGCACACAATCAATCAGTCTATTTTCACGGCTGTTGCAGAAGAGATCGTCGAGCCAGATTGGTCCGGTTCCGCGTCCGAAGTAGGCGTCATATTCTGGTCTAGCCATGACGGGGTTGAATCCGAGCTGCCTGCATGCCACTGTGGCATCAAAGGTGCTCCAAGCTTGGTCACACACTGTGCCCCACACTTCGTCCACACAGATCTCCACGCGTCCTTCTCTCTCGTTGGTGCCGTTCACGAGACGGATGTCGCCAGTGGAACAAGAAGCTAATACACACACACGCACACAGTCACGTGGAGTCAAGTGTCGAGTCAATCATTATAGTCTAACGTGTCCACTTACCATAGCCCATGCAGTCGATACCCACGTCGGTCATGTGAGTGCAGTCTGCTACGTGTGTGTCATACTGACAGCTCAGAACTCTGGGTTCTGTTCCCGTGCAATCGATGTTGTCCAGGTAGATGGGTCCAGTTGCTAGAGGGTAAGTGAAAGCTGGTCCGGTTTGCACCGTCGGGTCTATATAAAAAATTTTATTTAAATATAAAAAATACATTATTTTTTTTAATGGCGTACTCAGCACAGAGAATCCAAGTTGACGACAGATGACTTTAGCCTCATTGAATTCAAAGCCATCCTGGCAGATAGTGCCCCAGGTCTCATTCTGACACAGCTCCACACGGCCGTTGAATCTAGTTGTTCCGTTAGCAAGTCTGACTTCTCCCTCCTGGCATCGAGCTGCGGTCAAGTCAATAAAAACAACAACAACAAAAAACAAATAATAATTGTTGGTGAAGTATTAAAATAACATCTTAAACCTGTGTTGTTTCTCCTCTGTGTTTGTGTTTGTGCTTTTGTTTGTTTGTTTTTAGTGATAATTTCTAATTAACAGGCTTGCAACCTGCAGAATGGCTTGAGTGAGCAAATGTTTGCGGGTGTATTGTTTCATATTAGTCCACACTTACGTTCAGAAGCACAGGTCACTCCAGCGTCTTCCCCGTGGTTGCAGTTGTGCTGGGAAACATATGTACAGTCTATTAGTCTATCCTCTGACCCTCCACACATCACATTGTCCAACAAAATTTGGCCAGTTCCAGCTCCGAAGAAGGCACCGGACCTTGCAGTGGCCCCAAACGTCGAGAAACCGAGCTGCCTGCAAACCACCGTTGCTGCGTTGGTGTTCCAAAGATCATCGCAGACTGTACCCCAGGTGCTTCCCATGCAGACCTCCACTCGTCCCTCATAGAGGCTGTTGCCTCCGACCAGCCTTACGTCTCCGTTGGCACATCCTTGGCACCTCACGCCAGTGTCTTCAGCATGGATGCAGTTGTCACGCGGGTTGAACGAGCAGGAGAGAAGGGTCGCTTCGTTTCCTCTGCAGCCGACGTCGTCGATGTGGATAGGTCCGGATCCTTGGCCGAAGAAGGCAAAGGAGAAGGCTTGAGCTCCTGTTAATGTGTTGGTGTGTGTATGAACATGTATCATGTGTTTGTAAAATAAGGAGAAAGACAGACAGGAAGGCAGTGCCACTTTGTGGTGGGTCCAATATAACTAGATGGGGTGGACATGAAGGTATTGACTCATTGTAGAGGTAATATAATATAGCTGGGTAGTTGGGTAAGCATGGAGTGCATGTTTAAGAAATGACGTACCAGTTCTGCTGTATCCGAGCTGAGCACACACAACCTGAGCATCAGGACTGCCAAAGAAATCGTCACACACTGTTCCCCAGATTCCGTTGAAACAAAGTTCCACTCGGCCCTCGTTGCTGCTCTGTCCATCGGCAAGTCTCAGCTCGCCGTGAGTGCAATCTGTTGCAGTCAACAAAAATAGCAGCTCACATGCCAAGCACAAGATACATGTATGCACACTTACGTTCATGCACACGCACACACATACATGCATCATATATTCATGCACACATGTACACACTTGCAGTGTAACACACACATACATACACACATACAATGCTAATGGGCACTACTATTCATTATCCTCACTTTCTGCGCATCTGACTCCCGCATCGTCCAGATGACCGCGGCAGAAGTCGATCCTGTTAAGACCACCATTCCTGCAGTTGACAAGTCTGCTTTCTCTGCCAGTGCACAGGAAGTCATCCAAATAGATGGGACCAGTTCCCTGGCCGAAGAAGGCGTTGAGGTACCGGATAGCACCTGTAGTAATTAACAAAAACAATTTAATAAATTATTTTATCTATAAATAATAAAAAGAATTAAAAAAATTTCAAGTAATTTAGAATCATCAGTTACTCCTTGTTCTCACCGTTGGTAGCAAATCCCAATTCTCTGCATACGACAACGGCATCGTTGGTGCTCCAGAAGCCGTCACAGATGGTTCCCCAGGTCTCATTGTAGCAGATCTCGACACGCCCCTCATACTGGTCGCGGCCGTTCACGAGACGGATGGAAGTGTCTTGGCAGTATCCTGTGGAATATAAATATTGGTGGCAATAAATGATGGATTTAATTGCTCCTCAGCTTACAGCACTAATGGAATTCCAGCAATTGTGCTATGCATCAATTAAACTTAAGATCTCGATTGAAATATTGAAGAAAAACTAACTCCAACTTAATATAGTTACTTTCCCATACAATATTAAAACGTAATTAGTACTGGCCCATCAAAGCTGGTGGAATTTTTATTTAGCAACATACGTTCAGATCTGCAAGTGACAAAGACGTCCATGGCATGAGTACAGCTAGCGGTGGAGGCACCGGTGGAACAGTTAGCGATGCTCTGTTCAACTCCAGTGCAGTTCAGGGCAGTGTAAAGGATAGTACCTGTTCCTTGTGGGATGGGATCTCCGACAACACCGTACACAGAACCTGCAAGGAGGAAACAAAGGGACAAGAATATTATAGAGTGTGGATATAATGTAATACAATACAATATTATAATACAATATAAATTAATATAGAATAACACATAATACAATATAGTTTTCATATGGTTCAAAATATAATATTATTAAAATGTAAACTAATTTTGGATTTTCTTGTCAACATACCAATTCTAGAGAAGCCAAGCTGGCGGCAGACGACGGAAGACTCCAAGCGATCGAAGCCCGTGGAACAGACTGTTCCCCATTGGTTGTTACGGCATACCTCAAGACGTCCTGTGTCGTTGCTTGCTCCATCTGACAGCCTGACAGCTCCATTCTGGCATGGGACTGGAATGGAATAATAGGAATGCAATAACCGGTTAACAGAAGTTGAAACGGTGCAATGAGTAATGGGGTCAGTGATGAAGAAGATGTATATTGTGTTTCTGTTGAATTCTCAGCATTGCAAGCTCTGATAATATTGATATATACTTACATGGTATACAGCGGACTCCAGCATCTTCAAGGTGGATGCAGTTGTGATTCGGGTTGTAGGGGCAGTCCAAGAGTGTGGTTTCGGTACCAATGCAGCGCACATCGTCCAGAAGGATGGGATCGATTCCTTGGCCAAATCGACTGAAACCCAAGGCAACCGCTCCGGTGGCTTGGAACCCAGCCTGTCGGCACACGACCATGGCATCGGGAGCACCCCAGAAGTCGTCGCAGACGGTGCCCCAGGTGTTGTTGACACAGACTTCCACACGTCCTTCGTAGCTCACTGCCCCGTTCACCAGACGAATGTCGGCATGATCACACACTGAAAGACGGAGGGAAAGAAGGGTCGTTTTAAATAAGGTAATATAATGTGAGGAAGTGATACACACACACAAAAAAATATATTGGTCATAAACATGAAAGATAGCTGCCTAAAATTCAGAGAAACGTGTGACAAAATATCCATTTTTCTGCTAAACAAGAGTATTTGAAATGGCCAGGTTTTCTTTACACTGCAGTAATAATTGAGACACATTACCTTGGCAGTACACTCCAGCATCCTCAGAGTGGGTGCAGTCGTGGACGGAGATGGGGTTAGATGGACAGTCGGCCAGACGTGCTTCTCTGCCGGTGCAGCGTACTTCATCCAGATAGATGGGACCTGTGCCACGCCCAAACCTTGCATTGCTGAAGGCAGCAGCGTCTGAAATTAGACAAAAGGAGGGAAAAGGTTTCAAATATGCACAGATATTGCTCGAATGTTACATTGTTTAATAGGGAGAAATGTAAGGTGCAATAAGAATGCAAGTCTCTCTTGAACTTACTCCTTGTGGTGTATCCAAGTTGTCTGCAGACCACTCTAGCGTCATCCTGTGTCCAGGAGTCGTCACACACTGTGCCCCAGTTGCCAGTCTGACAGAATTCCACTCGCCCTTCTGCGCTTGTCGTGCCTCCAACTAGACGAAGATCTCCGGAAGAACAAGGCACTGGAAGAAAGAATTAAAACGCAGACATAATATTAAATCCACTACAAAATGATAGGACTAATATATATTCTCCAGTCAGCACCTGCATCTGTTTGTCTGAATACTTACCGTAGGGTGGGAGACATCTGACAGAGGCATCTTCAAAGTGGATGCAGTTGTGCTGAGTGATGTGAGGGCAAGATATCAGAGTGGCTTCAGTCCCCACGCACCTGACATCATCGATCAAAATGGGTCCGGTACCTTGGCCGAATGCGGCGAAAAGCAAAGCAGTGGCACCTGCAAAATAATTATACGTGCAAGTAAACACCACAATTACATTTATTGCTTTTGCTTTAATTGTTGGCAAATGTTTTTAAAAATGTATTTGTGCCTACCTGTGTCGTTGAATCCAAGCTGTCTACATACTACGTTAGCATCAGGAGCATTCCAGAAGTCGTCACAGACGGTGCCCCATCCTTCGCTATTACAGACCTCGACACGTCCTTCGTATTGGTTCCTGCCGCCAACGAGCCTGATGTCACCATCCGTGCACAGTACTACATACACACCCACACACAAACTAATAATAGAGAGCGCAAAAAAAGGCTAAAAATTTTGAAGAAAAGAACTAATTGATATAATGCATGCGTGAAAGGGTGAGAAAATGGAGAGCAAAAAATAATAATTGAATGTTACGATCTGCTTGTGAATTATAGAACTTTTATAACTTCTTACGTGTGGTGCTGCATTGTACGGAGGCATCCTCTGCATGGGAGCATCCTGTGGTCCTTGTGCTGTACCCACAGCTTAGCAAGTTGATCTCAGGTCCTCTGCAGGCAATATTAGTCAAGAGAATAGGTCCGCCTCCTCGCCCATAGAGAGCATTACCAACAGCCGTGGCATCTGTAAAGGAGGAAATTCAGTGAAATTAACAAAATGGATAGGACCGTAGCAAAAATAACAACAAAATAAAACCATCAATATATATGTTACAGGCCAATTACAAACTTGGACTGTTTAAATGGTCTGTAACATTATGGTGCATTCAAACTCACTGAATCTGGAATATCCGAGGATTCTGCAAGCAACATTGGCATCCACGTCTTCCCAGAAGTCATCACAGATGGTTCCCCAGGTCTCATTGGCACAGATCTCCAGTCGTCCTTGCCCAGCACTGCTGCCTCCTCTCAGACGAAGAGCTCCATGGTTACATACAACTGAAGATTAAAAAACAAGGCATATTAAAAGAGAGCTTTATATTATTATTGTTACTATTATTATCACTACTACTATTATTATCACTACTACTATTATTATCACTACTATTATTATTATCACTACTACTATTATTATCACTACTACTATTATTATCACTACTACTATTATTATCACTACTACTATTATTATCACTACTATTATTATTATCACTACTACTATTATTATCACTACTACTATTATTATCACTACTACTATTATTATTGCTACTACTATTATTATCACTACTACTATTATTATCACTACTACTATTATTATTGCTACTACTATTATTATCACTACTACTATTATTATTGCTACTACTACTACTACTACTACTGCTGTTGCTACCACTGCTATCAATGATTCTTAACGGACTTACGCGTCTGATTACACCTGACGGAGGCATCTTCAAAGTGAGCGCAG
>WLWI01002278.1_pt1 | contig 16584 bp, 12 predicted proteins | sample 6701501 | NCBI WGS metagenome assembly WLWI01 (sample SAMN12718690, study PRJNA515312) | sponge metagenome | isolation source: marine sponge | host: Mycale hentscheli | place: New Zealand: South Island, Marlborough, Capsize Point | collected 2014-11-01
AGCCAATATCGTAATTGTCAGTTGATTATGAACATTGTTGTGTGTGTGAGTATCGTTTATGTGGAAAATAGAATATGTTCCTAGTTCCTTGAAATAGTGTGCTAACCTGTTGTATTCCCTCACAAATGTAAAATAAAGATTCTGTGTGTGCACAACTGAGCTTGTAAAACAAGTTTATTATTCCTTTCCAAAAAATCATTGATATCATTCATATATATATTATTATATATATATAATATGAAAATGTTTTTTTCTGATGTGCTGTAGTTGTCTTCTCATCGTAGTTAGGCAAGATTTATTTTGACAGCTATAGGATATGTTTGGTGTGCAAACAGATCCATTGAAGACATCCAATGAATAGAGTAAAAGCAAATTTTGTGAGCGTGATGAATAAGCTGCTATGTGCCTGGAAACAATTCATAAGCTAGCATGAATATGATGTCTACATGGAGGAGTGAAAAAGGTTGAATTATTTTTATTTAGTGGATGGATTGCAAAAATATATATAGCAAAGTAAACAACAAACAAAATAAGGAAAGAAATGGAGGTTATAATGGAGAGTCGGTTAATCTGGCAGCTACAAATGGCCTAATTAAGCTCTATTCAGTTCTAATATTATACAGTGCTATGCTAGGTACCTCATTGGGAACTAGTTATGGGGATTGGATGGAATGTGTGTTGTCTCCAACTGCTTATTCAATAATAACTCTAAATTGGATGGATTAGTCATTGCATTCTGCAAAGCTAATTTAGATAATATTTGATGCCAAGTAATAAAACAAAAAAATCTTTATATATGATGCCAATGTGTGCAGAAAGCTACGAAGTTGGAACTTCCGTCTCCTCCATGATAAGAAGGTGCTGATGGTGCGCACGTGTTGCAAAAACCTCATTCACACATCACACACATTATTTATCCCCGACCTCTCACACCCCCTGCATAGTCCTCGCACGCGCAATAATTGAACATTTCCGCCACTATACAGCAGAGGTGTGGAAACTTAAAATACTGGGCGCGTAGTAGTAGCCGTCAGTCAGAAGTATAGATGGCGGTTACCGTGACTGTTGTAGATGTGACTAAGGCTGATGGATACAGATTTACAACGGACAGCAACATTAGTGCGAGATCCTTCTTAGCGGAAGTTGCTTGGAAGTTGACTGCAGGACTAGCCGGGACTGGGAAATCAGTCCGTATAGCCTCAGCAACGGTGGGTTGTACGCCTATCGACGTTTGCGACGACGGAAGAGCGATGAGTTATTATTTGTTGGAAGGAGAACCTTTATACGTTCAAACGAAGATATACGACTCGTCTTTTACGGACGTCTGCGTTAGTGATTTGTCTTATAATGGAGATGAAGCAGAGCTGGTAGCGCACAATTACTACGTGCCTTGCAACTTGAACATCGAAACGGTCAAGCACCTGAAGGTGAAGCTGTCAAAGATGACATGCAGGCAGCCCAACAGCCTCCACGTATTCTTCAAAAGGAAAGAACTGGGCGATGAGCAGATGTTGTCAGACTGTGTAGTGGACAGCTCAACAAAGTTGGAATGCATGAGCATTAGTTCTAGAAGAAGGCAATTTTATGGCACACCATACATCAATATCACTCCTGTTAAAGATGAGCTACACAATCTACAGCAGATTGTTCACAGGCTTGGAGCAGCAGACTCAGTGTGTCCAGCATGGCGAAGAGCCTTGCCAGGCTTGTGGCTGGAAGGTGTTTGCACCAACCATATCTGCCCGGCTTATTCCTGCATGGTGATTGTGAATCAAGGCTTTACTAACTTGGACTTTTTCAAAGACAAGACTGTCTGCAAATGTCCCATCTGCTATAAAACAATTGTACCACTTCTTTGCGGTTTCAGCAAGTGCAAGTGGAAAACGGTGGGAAAGTTGAAGGATGTCACTGAAAAAGTATCAAATGAAAGGCTGGTTGAAGAAGATTGGAAAGTAGTATCAGAGAATGAACAATACATGACTATATTTCCGGACTGCAATCTGTGGAGCAGCTTTAAAGTGTGTGCAAAGGAACTGCAGGAGACTATGTTTTGTGTAGTGTGTATGAGAAACATCACTAGTGAAGCACTAACTGCCAAGTGTGGTCATTCCTACCACAAGTCATGTTTGGGGAGAGTAAACTTGACTTGTTTGCAATGCTTCGGGAAAAAAATAATGAGAGACGGTCAACTCGACTTATTCACTTGATTCTATTGTCATGAATCCTTTAATTTATTTTTATGACACAATTTCATTGCAAAAACAGAAGTGCAACATTAAAAGCAATTTGTAACACATGTTATGGCAATATTCTGGATTGTCAACCAGCAGTAGAAAGGATGTAGAGATACTCTGGGCTCAGATAAATTCTAATTTAGTCCAAGAGACTAACAAGTTATGCTTTACCAATAAGCTATGCATTGCTGGGTGATTTTTTTGTATTGTAAAGAGAAAGCTCCCATAGCTGACTAACACTACCCATAGGTTCTCATGCAATGCAAATGCTCTCCTCTCGTAGACTGATATGGTAAGAGGTCTCACTCCTCACTTGCACTACATAAATTATATAAATGCAGCATTGCAGTCGTCAACATCGGTTAGAATTGTAAATGTAATGTACAACACCCAATTAAAACTATTCCTTTAACCCAATACATAAAAGTGGCCCAATTTGTTGCGTATAAATAATCAATAATTAGAAAGTGCTATTTGTCAATGCATTTTAAAAGAATAAAACAGTATAGCCAAGTTCAAATCAGCTATAAGTGTCAAATAAAGAATAAATTAATATGCAATTGCAAAGTCTTCCTTCAGTTATGCAATAGAAAACGAAAAACAAACAAAAAAAAATGACTGCCACTAGAATAATTTGTTAGACACAATACACGATAATAAGCACAATAATAATAATATAATGATAATAATAATAATATTAGCCTCTAATCCGAGTCTGGTCGATTAAAACCACTGTTGTCATTGTCTGTGTTTTCTCCAGTGGTGCTCTCATTAGATGGTGGGGGCGGAGGATGGTCTGTCTTTGGAGCCGAATATAATTGTTCTGAAGAATGAGAATCAGATATGTGAGGTCCACGTTCTATTCCATGCACCCTGGCCTGGTCTGCTGGAATGCCAGCATCAGGGTCACCCCCTGGGAGAATTTCATGGTCATCCTCAACACCATCATCAGATACTTCCTAGAAATAACAATAAGTCCAGTTCTAATTAGTGAATTTGTACGCACAATAAAAGAAACATTGTGACTACAAAAAAGTTTGGTAGCTGTAAGATAAACACAGAGTAATCACAAGTACTACAATTAACTGATAAAGGAATCATCATTCGACCACTAAGATAAAATTTTCACACCAAAAATGTTCCTCACGAAGAATAAAAATTGTTAACCTTTCTGATCTGAAACATTCAAATGTATAAGAAACACTTTTCTTATTGCAAACTTATATCTTGTCTCCCCACAAACTACCAATATACAATGCATACTACAATAAATTTACTGGAAGTGGGAAGAGTTCTCGTGCACTTTTGATAGTCATCCTTGCACTGTTCGATCTCTCCAGAAAGTATCTACAACAAAGACCCCCAAAAATATCATAGTAAAATATCATAGTAAAAATGCCAAAAGATGAAAAAGATCACTTACCCATTTGATGCCTCATTGGACTGCACTGGAGGCGACCATCCGGTGTAGTTGTAGGAGGAGCTAACATAAGGCCGCTGGAAAGAACAAAAAGCTTGAATAATATTTGCCTCTAAACCAACAGGCTTAATATACATGTAGGAGAGAATAAGTTTAAAAAAAAAAAAAAAAAAAAGAAAGAAAGAAAGAAAGAAGAAAAGAAAAAGGAAGAAAAAAAAAGTAGCAGTTGTACATAATGATGTCTGTTCTTTCAGTCTAAACAATTTTGCAATGCAGAAATGTCATAAGTTAGCTATGGTGGTGATTGGCTGTAACAATATATTTTCATTCCATTCTGATGTATTCAAATTATATTGTCAATAAGTAACCCCACACACTTACACGGTCCATTTCCGTTTGAAGCCAGTTTAAAGCCGTTTGCCAAATAGATTTAAAATTTTCATCATCACGAAGAATACGTATTAATAGGTCACATCTAAAATTTTAAACACAAACAAGTCAATCAAAACCAAATGCACGGGAAAATATAGAATTCTACTCACCTACTACACAATTGGACTAAAAATTTGATACACAAATATGCTCTTTTTTGATAATGAGCTTGCCCGTGCTGCAAAATTGACATCAGGCCTTCAGAGTGGTGTGGAAACCCTAAATAATGCATTAAAAAGAAGAGACACAGTGAGCATAGACAAATACAGCACATAAGTAAGGGACAAAGAGATCAGTAAAGCTGAAAATTCTACCAATGAATAATAACAAAATAATAAACTTCTTTAATGTTCAAGTCATTTAAGTATCACACAACATTCATTCGCAATACATATAAATTTAGTGGAAACTTTGGTGTCATAGAGTTGACAAATAGGGTGGCCAGGATGTAACTGAACATTGGTGTATGTGATAAAAATAATTTAAGCTAAGCTATTTCATAATGTCTATTCTGATGCCCACAATTTCCCAGAGGTGCCCGCCCCCAACCAAAAAAAACAACAACCTTTATAACCTGAAGTTTCTGTTATCTTACCTCTGAGGCAGTTCAACAGTCTATGTCTCTGGAAACTGTCTTGAAGCAGTAGCAGGTGCATCAAGAGATCCAGATATGGACGCATGTCAAATGCTTGTACTGCACCAATCTACAGAAATGGAAATAACGTACTAGTAAAACATATTACATATAAAAATGAAAGTTCACGTGGCAATAAAAAATGATTGGCTACAAGTTCAGCAGAAGTATAAACAAAGACAAGGCATTGAAAATACAATTTCTAGTTCCCATCCTAATATGTAGTTGAAATGCTTCATGAAAACATTATCCAAGAGTGTTTTGTGTTTGTGTGTGTGCGTGCATGTGCGTGCATGTCTGTGGGTAGCTGAACTCACTTCAATCAGGAGCTCATTGATGACCACCATTGAAAACTGCATGTTCTCCCATGAACAAAACTAAACAACAATAACAACAACAACAATAGCACAATAAAAAGATAAACCTTAATTCTGTAGTAAACCAGAAGCAGAGTTTATTATGGATTTATAATGAGGAGAACCAGCAAGAATGTATGAATTTTGCTCCAGCTGCTCAAATTTTTTTTGGTTGTATTTTTATACTTTAAGGGTGGCCGCACACCGCCTACGCAATTTTTTGTTGATGGTTGCTATGCACGATTACTACTATTGTATACTTACAGGGGCTTCTCTACTACAACACAAGGACACAGTACCTGCCGAAGGCACCGCTCACTAATCTGGAGGAACGGGGCCGGTTATAAAACTTTGTAGCACTTGTTTGGAGCGGTGCGGTAAGTTGGAGCTCCGCAATTTGGTGCACTACTAGCCGAGTTGATACTCTATCTACTGCAAGACAACAAGTTCTCTCCATTTCAATATTACTTTATGATATTCGTATTTTTTTCTTTTTATAAGATAATGAAAAATTCATGTTGTGGTACAGTTCATTTTTTTTAAGGTTTACCCGTGTGTAAAAAAAAATTGTCGTTCTCATTATTAGATTACTTGGAACTTTAATTCCACTCGCAATTCTTAAGAAATAGCCCCACCCCACTTGTCTCGTACTACGAGTACGTGAGCAATTTTTTCAATTAGTTTGTATTGGTTCTAAAAAGAGCCCGCCTATATCAAGAGTAAACAAACATCAATGCAACAATAACAAGTGAGTCAGAAGAGAGAACAGTTTCATTGGAGATAGTCCGAGGTGAAGGTATTAGGTCTGCGCAGCTTGGGAAGTCTTCGCTCCGCAAAAATCGAGCCTGGTGGATCCATCCACTTAAGTTCAGGTGTGCAGAGCCCGAAGAACGGCTACAGGAGGAGAGGAAGCCTGGCGCATCGTGCCGCGTGAGCTCAGACGACGTATGGAGAGTTGCTGTAAACGGATATGAGACAACAAGAAGCTAAACTAAAACACTACAACTTCGCAAAGTATACTTCTGCTACTACTGCGCGATAGTTTCTGCTCGCGTATTATCAAATGGTGGGGTATTGGTGGGGAATAAATTAATGTCCGGATCTACAGGCGGTGCGCGTTGCTATGTGCGGCCACCCTTAAACCAGAATCAGTTCTGAGGAGACTCTATACAAATACTAGTCCCCAAGTGACATAAATCACTTTATGCTAATTATACTGTAGCATCCTACAACGAAAGTCAATATTCTAAGAACTGTTCCTAACAGTGGGAATAAATTGTAAAGATTCAACATATGGTTGCAAGCATATTTTAGCATGCACACGTTGAGTAAGTAAATCATGAATATTGGAAAAAAATTAACTGTCCCACAAAACTAACATGAATATTTAAAGTTAGAAAAAAGTATTGGCTTTCCTCTGTTTGATGAGATCAACAACAAATACACAAGTATGTATAAAGACCCTTTACCAACAAATCACTTGACTTACACCAAAGAATCGCACAGTTTCATCCATGGTACAGTTATCCTCTATCAATTTCTTCACATAGGTAGTGCCAAACTGGGCACTGCAAGGAATGACAACCACCAATCATAAATAACTTGAGCACATGATAAAAAAAATAAAAAAGTACCTTGTCCTCTCAAAGATAAAATGATGAACTTCATTGGGTAAGGGGACACAGAGTTCTGGGTCACTGTAAGGGTTGGGAATAGGGGGGTTATCCTGCAAACAGAGACCAGTACATGTAATAAAAATCAGTTTATGTACCACAGATAAGAATATTCTTGTTCCTACTAAAACTAGAATATATAGTATCTTTAACACCAGAATAACAAGCAAAAAGATAAGATGATAACACACGTGTGTGTTCAACTTGATAACAACAAAGTACAATTTCCCTACTTGTGGAGTATGTATATTTTTTAAATTGTTGTGTAAGTGCCTCCATAAATAGATAATTATGTGTAATCCCCCCATGGTACTCACAGGTATTGCATTGGCCTGGTGAGGTCTGAGGTCACAACATCTGACCAGGATGCTTACAACTGCATAAAGTTTAGTGAGGTCAGTGTACGGAGAGCGGAGTGGCGGACCAGGTCCCTCGTCCAGGGCCACGGCTATGAAGTAGGACGGCACTCCCAGCCGAATCAACTGTGTTCTCTGACAGAAACAAATAAAACATGAGAGATATTATTTAAAGTAAGAGCAGTTGACTTACTTCCCGAGGACCCTTGGAGGCATAGGACAAGAAGACTTGGAAGTATTGGACCAAGTGACGACTTTGTTCAGGCACTTCTTTCCTCAACAAATCAAGGAGCCATCTGAACACACACTCGCTGAACAGAATTGAGGTGCGCTCTAACCACATCAAATAACCAACACATCAATTTTAGATATGGTAAATAGCGTGTGCCTTACCTATACCAGAATTTGTCCTTATTTCTACCTCAAAAGGAGGATCACTGTTGGTAAGCCAACAAAGGGTGAATATCAGCTTAGAGAACACAGCTCGAATCTAATGAGGGGAAACGCATGAAAGAAACATAATTTTCAATAGTAATAATAATAATAATAATAATAATAATAATAATAATGAGATGATGATGACAATAAAAATAAAATAGGACTGACCTCAGTAGAGGGAGACTCCAAGAGGTATTCACTAAGCCTGTGTCTGTTTTGGATGAACACAGTTTGGACAAACCACCTCCGTATCTCCACACTGTATGTGAGGTAAGGATGCAGCACCTCAAACCATTCCAGACTAGGACCCCTACACATAAAATATTAACACATAACTACTTTACATGCATACTGACTGGCATATATATATGTATATGCCATCTTGCCACTCACCGCAAGCTTCTCTTTGTGTGAAATCCACAGTGAAACAGAAACTTAGTGGCTAGCTGTACACACAGCATACCTAATCTTTCCAAGTCTGATCGCATCTATAAACCACATTAAATAGGACATCATAAAGACGTGCTACAGCAATGCTAGCCAGTCACTCTTAGGTATAACCAATCTTTTTGGCCAATTCTTAAGTCCTACACCAGAATAAAGATTCACTGTACACACAAGACTATATATTTACAATCACTTAACTTATGTCTGTATAACTCCACCATGTCTTTGCTTGCTAATGTTTTTGTTAACTAAGTCAATATGTGAACACTGTTTAGCTAGCTAGCCAGCTCACCATCAGTGTGCTATTGATTATACCACTAGATAGTTGTAGCATAAGGCCATAGCCAGTAAGAGAGTTTCAGTAAACAAAACAGCATTCGTGGCTGAGGCAAAACAACAACAATAAAACTCACAGAAGGCTGCTCCATGTGCATTCTGATGTAGTTGTAGTTGAGACTGAGGAGTTGCTTCATGAACTGGAAGTAGGAGTAGCTGAAGTGGGCCTTGTTGTGCATGAACTCCAGGTTCTGTTTCTGAACAGTCTGATGGGTGAACTCAGGAATAAAACACGGCCTCTGCAGGGATTCTGTTCATGCAAACAACCAATAAATATCATATCAATGAGTGCACACACGCTCCCACTTTAACTAGTAGTAGTAGTAAAGTCATGGAAGTAATAATAATACTACTACTACTAACAATAATAATAACAATAATAATATTAACAACAACAATACAGTACATTTTCTTCCATTCCCACCCTCTAGTTTAAAAATTTCCTCACAAAGCCCTAAGGCTCTACATCCCCAAGTAAATCTGAATTATGGGTCCAAAAATATAAATGAAGTAACTCAAAATTTCTCACCCTCAAAGACTTTCTCCTGATCTATTCTGTCATAGAATAGCAAGTATGCACTCCACCACTTCTTCTGCCGCCGATAATGAGTCCTGAATGCAACACATACATAAACACACATCATGCACACAAAAAGCGTACTTTTTAAGAACGTGGTCATACACTTCGCCTGTGAAGTCACCGCCAAAACACTGAGATTTGAACTCCTACAGGAAAAACAAAAAATCAGACACTTTATTAAAACACTAGACAGGAACTGTTGGAAACAATTGGGGGCGTGGCATGGGATTTACTGTCTCACCTCTTCATCGTCCAGCTTGGCCTCTGACACCTCACCATCATCAAACTTGAACCACTTCAGGGTATTAGAACCAGGGGGTCTGGAATTAAAAGGGAAACCACAATAACAAACACAAAAAGCACATGCAATAAGCAAATGGTTTCTCTACTTTAAACTCTGCAACCTACCTCCTACAGTTTCACAATCCCAATCTCAACCCCACTTTCTACCATCCCACCTTTTCACCACCTTTCTCCTCCTGCCTTTCCATTATCTGCCTCCAGTTTTCACCTCCCCCCTTCTCCCATCCTTTCTGCCACCTAATCCAGCCTCCCATCAACGCCACCCTTCTGACTAACCTGAGGTAGATGAATGAGTAGTAGTGGCCACCACTAGCCTGCCCACTATGTACGACCACTCCCCGCAGCCGATACTTGGAGCTCACATCTGGTCCTGGCTCATCTCCAGGTCTCGATGGAACCTTGTCTTCTACAGTTCTATTCACTTGCTCCTTTTCCTTGTCCTTTTTCTCTTCCTTATCAGAATCTTCTATATTCTCGTTGATTTTGCTAAAGTTCACACTTTCTTCATCGTTGGTCGACTTGCTCTCTTCTCTAGGAGCTGTATTGCTGCGATCTATCTCAGACAGAGATGCTGCAGTGTAAGGTGCCATGTCAAACTCCCGCGGAAACTCGAAGTAGTCATTAAACTTTATCGCCATCTCTCTAGCATGAAATAAAAGATCTTCTCACTTAACGTGCTACAACACTATACATGCTAATTCACATACATATGGTGAATGCAGAGCTAGCAAGTTACCACTAGGTTAATAGATGCCTCTTAGCAATACAATTGAAGTAAAAATGCAAGCTCTGTTCAAATGGGTTACTCTTGTGAACAGCTAACACAAGCTATTACGCAATAGTGGATGCTATTCGGGAATCAAAAAAAAAAATTTCTTTTCAAGAAATGATAAAATGAAATGTCTTGTGTACTAACCAAGGCACCAACAAATACTCATTACTGCCTAGAAAGACAAATTTCATCTCTCTAAAGCACCTTGTTTACACGAATCAGACAAGCCCTCCTCCTATCTTACCTCTCCCAGTCATAGTCAAATCTCTTCAGTTGTATGCACAAGATCTTGGGCAGTCTCTTAATGCACATCCTCTTGACCGTGTCCACCTTTTTGTCACATTTTTCACAATGATAGGCATTGGCCCCCTCAAGCAAGTCTCCCTTGACAAACGTATCCAGAGATTCAAACAGGTGCTGTTGGTTGCGGATGTCCATGTTGAGGGCTGTGAATGGTTCCTCACGGCTGTACCTGTAAAAAAACAAAACATGAACATAGTAAACTCAGATTGCACAATTAAAATATGGATTAAAAATAATAAAACAAAACATGAAAATGCAAAGAAATAGCTTCATAACTATCAAAGAATAGCAAGCAATGAATAAAAGTTTGCACACACACACACATACACAGAAAGGAAATAGCTTCAGGACTATCATACATGAAAACTGACTTCTAATTCATTGCATCTACATCTTACCTATGGGGACAGCCCTCACAAATCTTCTGGTCAGCAAAAGATCCTCCCAATACTTGAGACACAGCCGTACTATAGCCATAACTCTTCATGCCCTCATCAAGACTGTCCAACAAACAGTTAAAGAACTCAAAGGCATCATGCTGCTCTCTGAGATTCACCTTTTCACCCCATAATCTGCAGTGGATCATAAGACAGATTTTCATTTCAAACCAGTGAACCAGTAAAACATTACACTAACCTAAAGTCTCGCCAGAAACCCTTAGGGATATGAAACTGGAGTCGACTTTCATTGAGATGACCGAAGATAGATTGTATCTGCACGAGCACCTTTTTATGGGTATCCTTCCTACCTGTGTCTGACGGGGAAGGCATTGGCTCGTTCTCCTCAGGCTGCACATACATACAAACTAAAAATAAATCTCAGCAATAGATAATGTAACAAGTATGTGTGTGAAGACTAATTCATGGATTTAGATTTAACCCATGCTACAATCTGCAATTTAATAAAACCACCTTTACTAACTATAAAATCAACAGTGTAAGAATGTAAAAGAGTTACTTAAGAGATGGTGGGAAAGATAATAATAGTACGGATACAGCATATTTATCACAACTCAATACCAATTATAGAATAACCTAAAAGCCAGTAAATTATAACCAAATCTTTCTTCCAACTACTAGTGCCACATCAAGCCCCACCCCCACCTCATTTTTATTGGTCTTATTGAGCTGTCTCTCAGTTCCTTTGTTCTCCTCCTCCTGCTGCTGCTGTTTGAGCAAGTCCTGGGCTGCTTCGTCCAGCTTCAGCACAGAATCCCTGATGGGTGGAATCATGTACAGCTGCTGCAGCACCGAGTTCATGTAGCAAGTAGCACCAGCATTCTTAAGACCCACAAACCCCCTTGGTGGGCGGGGCCCAATGTGAGGAAGGTACTCCCACTCAGTGATGGGTGGTTCATGACCTGAAATTTAAACGAACACATAAATAAATACATAAAAGTCTGACATAAAAAGGAAAAAAAGGGAAAAAAAGCGGTAAATCTTCAGACTTGCCTGAGTAGAAGAGGTCTGTGAGCAAGTCCAGTAATGTCTGGACATTCTCTCGACACCCAGTGCAAAGAGAATTTATTAGCTTGAACGCAGTTAGGGTAGTATCCGTGGTAGAACAAATGGGAGTGGCAAATGAGACCAGAGTCACTTTGTCTATGCAAAAGGTGGATATACACCAGTACCTCAAAAAGACAAAAAGTTTGATTTTTTTTTACCTGGGTTTTCTCTGGTATCCTTGACAAGCCGTGATGCTGGAAACAGGAAATCATTCACCAATTTCTACAAGGAAAAATTATGTAAAACTTTAGATATCAAAAAGTACATGAGGATTGGAAATAATACCAACAAAAACAAAAAAAAATTCTGGAGCAAACTTAGGGTCTCATGTTCTGTTCAACTTGCCTTGATAAGTTCCTGGCCATTGGGGTCACTGCCAATGTGATACTTTTCAGCAACAGATCGAAATGCCAAAAGCTCTACAGTGAGGCCTAAATGCCCATCCAGCAGAGGAGTCTCCACCGGACATTGCCCCGACTTCAACATGTCCTCCTATAATCAATAAAATAAATAAATTAAGTTAAATTAATAAATAAATAAAAATAAATAGACAAACAAAACACTTGAAACTTCAGGAATACATTTGCAAGTGATAACTCTCTATTGAAATACCTACATTGGAATATGCTTGAACTATCTACATTAGACTACTATGCTTGTGATGAGCATCCTATGTTACACATGCTATCAATCAATAGAGTGCCTACCAACATGCATGAAAATCCATGATACTGATAAGTGCATAACAGTTCTCAGAGAGTCATTATTGAGAAGGTATGTAAGAAAGGAAAGTACCTTTTAACCTTCATACTAATGATGTGTGTGTTTGTGTTTGTTTGCATATGTGTATAAACTTATTTATATCCATAAAAGAAACAAATTCCAGCAATAAACACCCGACTCACCCTGACTTTGAGCAGCCACTTCAACTCTCTCTCTAGCAGAGTGTCCATTCCTTGGATAGAAACTCCATTCTGATGAGCATGATTTAGCATCCTCGACAGCAGTCTGAAGAACTCAGTAGAGGTTGGGGCATGCTCCTTAGCCACAGTCTGAAAAATGTTTGGATTGGGGGGGGGGGAAGTTAAAAAAAAAAGTGCACTCACTATTTTTTCCCCTATCACAAAAATAAATAAAAAAGGCTAGTTCCCTACTCAATGCCCTTAATACAGCAGGTCACTAATTTATTACCTCAATGGCTGAGAAGAGCAGTGCTATGAAGGAGACCAGTAGCGTTGTGCTGATGTTGGCTCGGGTAACCATGTTGAAAAACTGGTCAGCTGCTGATACACGCACTAACCTACGTACACAATGAAGGAAATTAACATTATCTGAACATGTACTAAAAACATATTGAATGGTGTTTTAGCAAGTTTAGCACAGAAGCATACATATACAATTTTAAAATCATAAATTCTTACAATGAAACAAACATCCTTCTTCTAATTAAACTGAAGTTTCTTCAAAACTTCCACACTACTTGGCTATTGTTTTGTGTAATTACAATAGCTCAATTTGGTATCTATTGCTCCTATATGTGATTTTTAAAAATATTATTAACCCTCAGCGTGCATGCGCAAGAGGGTTATAGCAGTCACCCTGCCTGTTTGTCTGTCTGTTTGTCTGTCACGCTCTGATTTTGGAGAATACTGACAATTAACAGTTGATTTAGGTATGAACTTACTCAGGACGAAGATTTAAGACTTTTTAATGTGCTACTTTTTTTAATTTTGGGCTTATCGTTGAGAAAATGCGAAGCTTTCAGCTCCACGGTAAGTACCAGCTTTTATGGGCAACGCCCCCCTAGCGTCACGTCATAATCACGTGAGCAAATAATTTCTTGCAGCTAGCGGTGTGGTTTAATTTATGCTCAGGGAAGTTAACGGAGTTGAAGTTTGGCATTGAAAATGCGTATCGGTGAGTGTTTCTGGCTAGTTTAGCTTCTTCTCTTATGAAGACAGCATTTCCATGTACCATTTTCATTGGTCGAACTATTTTGATACCTCATTAAAACTAGCTAACAGATTGCTTGTTCTTTTGGAAGATTATATTGTAATAGCTAGGTAGTGTTTAATAGCGCTGAGGGTTCGCACCTTTGGTGCTTCATTATTATTATCATTATTACTACTACTACTACTACTACTATTGACTGGTCTAACAAGACAGAAGCCTCTACAGTTCGTAACTAGCAGGTCTGCCTTGCATGGACAGGTTCAGTGAAGCAAACTTTTGGAGGCTGATTATCGGAAATCATCGAACCTTGTTGAACTAAGTCCAACTTTAGTTTCCTAGATATATTGTTTGTATTTGTTGTTGTCAGTTTTGCTTTTTACTGTTATGTTTAAAGATGTACATTACATTGACTTATATTCAATTCTGGGCAAAGCTAACTCTACTGCTCATGTTGTATACTGGTCCTTCGATTCTCACTTATCCTTGCCTGGGAGTTATGCCCCAGACAACTATTATTATTATAGTTATTATAGTTATTATTATTATAGTTATTATTATTATTATTATTACTATTACTACTACTACTATTATTATTATGCTTGTTTGTAAAATAGAATACCTGTTTCTGGTGAGAATGACAACATCAGTGACGTAGGACCTCCAGTCTTGGGAGTTCTGCAGTGTCTCCAATAGTTCAGGGACAATGATCACACACAAACACAACACCTGCACAACAACAATAAACATTAGCATTAGAACTTTGTAGTCTTCATTTTATACATGCATGTAAGCTGTTGTGCGATTATATAACCACATATAACATATCTCTTTCAAAACAATATAGATCAGGTGATAGAGAGGAAAAAATGCACTTTAAATCACTTTTTTAATTATGGACATGTATACCATATCATCAACTATTATTTTATGCTCTAAAAATTTCATTTTTAACAAAAAGTCACCTCAGCTACCAAATTTTCCACTTCATATAAACAAGCTAATAAAAATGCCACTTTAATACTAATTAAAAAAACACACACACACAGATTGGCACCAGTTATGTATTACCAAACCTTTCTCACCACACATGAGACTATATTAATTAAACCAACAAGATGTGAGGAAATAAGACAGAGAGACTTGATCACAATGGCAGAATACAGTCGAGTTGCTACTAACATGATTGCACTGGGCAAAAGGCATGGACTGCACTACTACATCAAAGGAGGCATGTATGGCTACGCTAACTTCTACATCGACCAAAGCAAAAAGTACTTCCCAACGAGAAATCTGACCAAGTTTGTGAACTTCTACGGTATGACAATGATCTACTGGTGCGTAGGCATATTTCTTTTGGGGCCGGCAACCGTGTGGATGCACTACACCTTAGCCCTCCTCTGTGCTCCTATGCATGTTGGATTCCTGGTCTTGTACACTCAGCATATGTACGTAATAATGTACACCCTCAGGTACATCACGGCACAGCCTACGGTTTCTAACGACGCCATAACCACACCCACCATGGCAGTAACGTTATCTCAAGAAACATTTGATGAGCAATATCCGCAGGCTCGTGCTCTGGGAATGGGAGTGGTTAAGTCACAATCAAATGAGGTAGAGTTTCAAGTGCTGCAGAGACTAGCCATGCACAGGATGAGAAGCGCTGCTATGTTGTCTGTGGTTGGATTCCTGGAGTCATCACTGATAACAATGCTCTGTGTTGGACTCGGCATTTGCGGACTGACTGGAAAGTCAAGTTATTGTGAATATATCACTTTCCATTAAAGCATAGAATTGCCATGTTACTTTACCAACGGATTTTGTTATGACAACTCATCTTTCAAATAGTAACCAAAAACAGTGCTTCAGTGCTTGAGCGTTAGTAAATATTAGCAGGAATTGGTGTCATTCAGTCAGACACTTCCATACTCAAATACTTCCATACATATATAGAATAATCTAATATTCAGTACAATTTCCATGCCCCTTTGAACAAAACCCTATTACACGCATAAACTAAAGTTGATATTTAGGGGCATTAATTAGGAGAAGGGGGATACATGTACTAAGATATGAATATACTTATAAAACTATCATTGTAAGTTAGTACTTTCATTGTGTGTGAACCCTCCCTCCAGTCACATGATCTGCAATTACCAAATCAAGCTCGAAAGGAATCTGCTACTAAACACCTTGTAAATTAGAGGTCTTTCAACAAGTTATTTAGTTTATTTTGACGTTGTTTGTTAAAGAGTAAGTGAAGTAAATGGAAGACAGCAATAAGCAAGAAATTGACAACACAGAAGATGAGGAAGCAGTTGCAGTGGGGGACATCAAGCAGAGCAGAGTCACTCTTAGCAGCACAGGGAACAGAGTAACCCTGACTGGAGGCATTTATGCTCACGTCAACTTCTACATTCGGCAGAGCAGAAAATACTTTCCTCAGCACAGACTGAGGACCTTCCTTTACTTTTACTACATGCAATGGTTCTATGGAGCTCTAATATTCCCAGGCTCACTGCTGGGCTTCCACTGCTCCACAGCTCTCATCCTGTGCCAGATCCACATGTGCTTCTTCCTCATCTACTGCCAGCACTTGCACGTGTGCCTGTGGACACTGCAGCTTGTAATGCAGCAAGAAACTGTTCCGAACCACACCATGAGCGTGGCCAACGATCACATCGTGATCGACGTGGAGGAATACAATCTGAGATATGCCGCCACTAGCTCCCGAGGGATTAGTCTCGCCACGTGCAATGCTAATAAGATAGAGCTGCAAGTATTCAGGCAGAGCGCTATGGATCAAATGCGTCGGACTACTCGCATGACTCTGGCAGGACTG
>WLWI01002279.1_pt1 | contig 16582 bp, 10 predicted proteins | sample 6701501 | NCBI WGS metagenome assembly WLWI01 (sample SAMN12718690, study PRJNA515312) | sponge metagenome | isolation source: marine sponge | host: Mycale hentscheli | place: New Zealand: South Island, Marlborough, Capsize Point | collected 2014-11-01
TTTGGAATTTGCTTGATCATTGTTGCCTCCATGGTAAATTAAATTAGATTTTAAATTATTGCAAGATAACACGTTACGCAATTTATTCAAGTCCAATTCCATGAAGAATATAGAAATTTTATACTCAGAATGCCCTTTTCGAATGGGCTCTAGTTAAGCACGTCAGTGCTGTCTGGGGCGTGCTATTGACAGCACTGACGTGCTTAATCCACGCAAAGCGGGACTGCCTACGGGAGCTACAAACAGTCTGTCCTGCAATTAACATCGCCAAAAAAATCTTAAGTTTCAAAAAAGTTTGTCTCAGTACGAGTCTCGCCATAGCTTAAGCGAAGGCGGAAGCTAACTGCGCAACTGCGGGTGAGCAAAGCGAATATAACTTCGTTTTTTCATCCGTGTTGATCCGTGAAAATCCGTGGTTAAGTTAAATTTTAGTTCCGGCTACACCGCACTAAGTATTTCAATCATTCTAAATACTGAAGAGAAAAGCAGGCTAACTCGTCCCGACTCAATGGATGATGCAACCGCAGTCCTATTTTTAAGATTTCTCAGGAGAAGTCGATACTGGCTCAGATACTTCTTTTTTATTTGACTGTTTGACCAAAATAGTAATGACCAAGAACAAAATCCCATGAACAAAGGTTAACACGGGCCACAATTTATGCATTGGCATTCTGACAATAACCGGAAGAAATGACGACAGTATCCACGATCCTGTAAGCGCAAACATCATGATTGCATTTGCCGGATAGCGAAAAATCAATCGTCTCAACACATCAATCACAATCCATATCACTGCGACTGACAGGAGGGATAACAACGTCCCAAAAATTGATATTCTATTGAATTCAACGATAGTAAGCATAACAGAATAGCTAATTAAACTGATCGGTGATATGCATATTAAAAAGTTTAACAAATTGTAGCGGGCGGGAATAACGTCCACCTCTTTTTTCCTTTCGGATTTACCAAACTTTTTTATAAAGATAAGACCAAATGCTAAAGAAAATATAATAAAATGAATAATGCCCGGAATAAAGATATCTAATATATCTTTGGACTGCCGCAACGATGGCGGCTGTCTAAAAAATAATATGGCGGCTTTATAAATGGCAAAACCCCATAGGATCAATAAAACAAATGCAATCCGCTTAAACAAGGTATCCCGGGTTTTGTGGACATGCACTTGCTTACGTTTGGGGAATTCCTTTGAATAAGTCAATAGGTTTGCCGGCACCAAATTTGCAGGAATAACCGCAAATGATTTCCAAATCTTTTCGGCTTGAAGAAATTTTCCTTTTGACTCAAACAGAACGGCGTCGTTATAGTATTTTGCGATTTTTTTATTTACATGCCCTCTAAGATCATTGTTGATCTTTAACCAGCCAGTCTCTTTAGATCCACGCAATACATTCAACGCATCGTCTAATATTTTCCAGTTGTCGCACTCAATCCACTCAACCATTTTCTGCGAAAATTTGTTGCTCAGCGCTTTGTCCACCTCAACAATACGTTCATGTGCAGCCAAATCATCGTCATCCGGTTCCATTTCGCTATTGTTCGGCGGAAGCCTGAATTGAGAGGTTTCACCTAATAATTTAATTCCTTCACTATAGTTATTTTTCTGAGCAGCTTCTTCCAAATTATCAATCAGGGTCTCCCTCTCTTCAATCATGGCTGCGCAATTTTTTATCATTCTATTACGACAATCCCCTAATTCGCTGCCTTTCCACGGGGATGAAGCCTCAAGCATATCCATCGCGCGCGAAATACAATTCATTCCGACAGCCAGTCCAGCTTTTGTAACGATATTATTTAATTCTGTATTAATGCTCTGAAGCTCTGTATTAATTGAGTTGCAGGATTCCAGTCCGCAAACTTGATTGAGGAAACCGATATTTTGCGAAAATTTATCCGGATTATAGTCATCCTGAGCTCTGGTCGCAGATTCTTTTAATAAATTTTTCAATTCAGTATCAAGTGAAGAATATTTTACGACACTATCAAAATCAGGGCTTTCTGAAACACATTCCATCGGAATCAATTCCTTGACTTCATCAAAAATCTTAACTGCTTTTTCAATATTAAAAATGCGTATTGCGGAGCCCATGTCGGACAATAAATTACGCCGATTCAAAATGATTTGACGCCATGTTTTCGAAAGTTCCGCCGCATCGGGATGATTCTTATTATCAAGAATTTTGATGGTGCTTAAGGCGGCTTCGTATTCTCTAAATTCGGCTTGATTTCGTGCCGTAGCCAGCAGCACAGAAGTGGACTCCTCGGCTAACTTCATATCGACTCCGCAATTTGAGCAAAACTGAGTGCCGACCCTAACTTCTTCTTCACATTTCGGACATATCTCCATTCCGAAAGAGCCCGCACTTAAAACAATACTTGGCAGCATCCGCATTTGCAGCTCTGCAATTGGGACAGGCCCATTTACCTGCTGCAAGTATTTCATTTAGATCTCCAGAGCTCTGTTCAGCGGCGTTATTCACATCGGTCTTTTCCAATGCAGATGATAATTCTTTAATGGCGCTGTATCGATCATTACGTTTATGGGCCAGCGTCTTTGCAATCGGACCACGAATATCATCAGGCAATTCGGATTCACGGAAATATCTTGGAATTTTACCGCTTATCATATACCAAAAGACGCCGCCTACAGCGTAAATATCGGCTCGACAGTCAGTATCTTTTGCATCACTCCATTGCTCTGGAGCCACGTATTCGGGAGTCCCCATGGGTTGCCCCTGCAATGTAATCTCTTCAGTATCTTTAATGCCAATTGGACGCGCCAATCCAAAATCGACCACTTTTGGCTCAAACCGTTCATCCAACAAAATATTTGACGGCTTAATATCGCGATGTATAATGTCCCGATTATGAGCGTATTCCAACGCACTGCACAACTTCAAAAAAAAGGTTAATGCCTCGTCATACGGAAGGGGGCCCTTTATTTTTACATATTCACTCAACGAGATGGGGCGAACAGGAGTAAGCAGCGATTCCGGCCCTGAGATATATTCCATAGTTATGTAGTAACCAAATTCATCCTGCCCGATATCATGGAGATTAACGATATGAATATGACCTAATGAAGCAATCGTCTGGGCTTCTCGAAGAAACCGTCTTTGGACCGTACTTCTATTTGCAGATTGCAGCAGTCGCTTGATGGCAACATACCGATTTAATTTTTGATCCTGCGCCAGATAAACGATTCCCATGCCGCCCCGCCCAATTTCACGTATGACTTTATAACGGTTTCCAATGACTTCCTGCGGTGCATGCTCGATGCAAACCGTAGTTTCTCCAATTGCCGCCTGCGAGAAACGATTACTTGTTGAACCTGAAACAGAATCAATAGGTATCGCCTCATTAGCAGACGGTTCAGGCGGAGTCTTATCTATGGGGTCAACGGGCAACTTAGGGCTTAATGGCTCCACATCGCCAACCACCGTAGGCATTAAATCTTCAACATGAAATTGAGGAGCAGTATTTTCTATGGGTTCAACTGGCGATTTTGGACTTAATGACGACACCCCGGTAACTGCTGCCATTTCTATCGGAGGTAAAACCGGCTGTTCTTCCGAAACCCCTGAAGATTTAGCCGTCAACCGCGATACGCCGATTACAGGAACTTCAGATTGTTCAGCCGCGTCATCAGGATTTCCAGACTCACTTGATGCCTGGAGGGAAATTTTAGGAAGTCCTGTGCCGGGTTCACTTTCGTGATTTTTATCGTCAGGATTTGGAGAATCTGAACTCATAATGACCTTTTTAAAAAGTGATTTGAGCCAAAAAAACGGCTTTCAGAGTTTTTTTAAGTATGAGAAATGCTGGTAAAATAGCATAATGACATAATAAATTCAACGACCATTTATAATGTTCGGATAAATTGGCGTCATCGTTAAAAATACAGGTATTGGATCAGCATGAATAAAGTGGGATCGCAAAACGATTCTCAATTCAACGATTTTCTCTAACAGGCGACTACTAAAAAATGTAAAATTTCCATATAAAAATCATCGATAGACTTTCACTCCAACATTCTTAGATTAGCTTATTGGTTTACTTGAATTTGAATCATTCACCGTCAACCCGAAATAACTATGATGCATTACCGGTTAGAAGTCAGCCCTCTTAAATCAGAAAATGATACACGCGGCAAAGCGACACTGAGTAAAATCAGTCAATATTTTGGATTTTCCATGGAGAAAATTCAAACGAGAGATGTGTTTTCCATTGTTGCAGACATCACCGAAGACGATGCTAAGCGAATGCTGAAAAGCATGACCAATCCCGTCATTCAGCACGGCGTCATTGGCGCTTCAGACAGTGATCAGTTTGACTGGATTGTCATTATCGGTTTTTTGCCTGGAGTTACTGATAATGTCGCCACCACGGCCAAATCATTATTGCGCGATACGATCGATCGACCACTCAACAGCGATGAACATATTTTCAGTTCAATTGAATATCTCATCTCTGCATCTCAAATGAACTTAAATCAAATTCAAACAGTGGCTGAAAATTTACTTGCAAATCCAATTATTCAATCCATCAAATGCCTTTCAAAAAGAGAATTGCAAAAAAACGGCGTCCCGGTCAATAACCCTGAATATCTACAAAGCAACACCATCCATGTTGAGAACATAAATATTAATATTCCCGACGCCGAATTAATTCGGTTAAGCAAAGATCGATGTTTGGCGCTTTCCTTGATGGAGATGAAACAAATAAAACGCTACTTTGGGGGTAATGAGGCTGACAATAACAGACAGGCAATGGGCTTGACGCAAAACCCTACGGATGTTGAAATTGAAATTCTTGCTCAAACCTGGTCTGAGCATTGTAAACATAAAATTTTTGATGCGGAGATTAGCTATACGGATGAAAATGGGGATAGCAGCACGATAACAAGCCTATATAAAAGCTTTATAAAAAAAAGTACGTATGAAATAGGTGATGACGTCGATTGGCTCGTCTCGGTATTCAGCGACAATGCCGGAGTTATTTCATTTAATGACGCGATTGATCTTGTTTATAAAGTCGAGACGCATAACAGTCCATCCGCTCTTGATCCATACGGCGGGGCCATGACTGGAATTGTTGGCGTTAACCGGGATCCGCTCGGGACTGGAATTGGCGCTAATTTATTGATTAATGTCTGGGGGTATTGCTTTGGTTCGCCGTTTATTTCAGAAGAGAAAATTCCAAAAGGCTTATTACATCCGAGACGCATTCGGGACGGAGTTCATCACGGCGTCATTGAAGGCGGCAACCAAAGCGGTGTACCCTATGGGTATGGCTGGGAACTCTTTGATGACCGTTTTATAGGAAAACCGTTAGTTTTCTGTGGTACTGTCGGGATATTGCCGAAAACTATAAACGGACAACGAGGCCATGAAAAATCAATTCAACCTAGTGATTTAATTATCATGGCTGGAGGTCGAATCGGAAAAGACGGTATTCATGGAGCCACATTTTCCAGTGAAGCATTAGACCAAAATGCAAACTCGCAAGCAGTGCAAATTGGTGATCCAATTACGCAAAAAATTCTTTATGATTTTATCATCGAAGCACGTGACAAAGGGCTTTACCGCTACATCACGGATAACGGCGCCGGCGGGCTTTCCAGCAGTGTTGGGGAAATTTCAGTCAATAGCGGCGGATGCATCATGGATATTGCCAAAGCGCCGCTGAAATATCAGGGATTGCAACCCCGGGAGATTTTGTTATCCGAATCTCAAGAACGAATGACCCTGGCCGTCAGCCCGGATAAAATCGAAGAATTTAAACAATTGGCAAAAGATAGAGACGTCGAAGTGAGTGTTCTTGGAAAGTTTACGGATACCGGAAAATTTCATATCACGTATGGAGACAATACGGTTGCCTACTTCGATTTAGAATTTATGCATGAGGGGTGTCCCCGAATGCAATTGCGCGCAAAATGGACACGACCGAATCATACTGAACCACAGTCCATTGACAATGATGATCTGGATGTTGCCTCGTCAATCCTTCGTCTTCTGGGACGGCTCAATATTTGTTCTAATGAAGCAAAAGCACGGCAGTATGACCATGAAGTCAAAGGCCTCAGCGTTCTTAAACCATTCGTAGGAGTTGAGAATGACGTCCCGTCAGATGCGTCAATATTCATGGCGTCTCCCCTGACAAATGAAGGCATTGTGTTGAGTTATGGCGTGACGCCCGCGTATTCGGATATCGATACCTATCATATGACTGCATCTGCATTGGATTTGGCAATCCGCAGAATCATTGCGGTTGGCGGTAGTTTAGAAAAGATTGCCGCAATTGATAATTTTTGTTGGCCTGATCCGGTACAAAGCCCATCCATCCCGGACGGCGAATACAAGCTTGCCCAACTTGTGCGCTCAAATATGGCGCTGTATGATTACACAAAAGCGTATAATACCCCATGTATTTCTGGTAAAGACAGTATGAAAAATGATGCGATGATGGGCGGCGAAAAAATATCAATTCCCCCGACATTACTTTTCTCATTGATTGGGAAAATATCTGATATTTCAACGGCTCAATCACTCGACTTAAAAAGCGAGGGCGATTTGGTCTACATCATTGGCGTCACCAAAGATGAACTCGGCGGCAGCGAATATTATGGCATGAACGGATTTATCGGCAACAAGGTACCCAAAGTGGACGCTGACCAGGGTATCGCAATCTATAAGACGCTCCATCGTGCTATAACACATAAATATTTACATTCTGTGCACACGCCATCTTTGGGTGGATTGGCAGTTGGATTTGCAAAACTATCTATTGCCGGCCGATTGGGGATGGATATTGATTTATCCAAAATACCAACGAGGGAACAGCTAACTATAGAAACGCTTTTGTTTTCAGAATCAAACAGCCGATTCATTGCGACATTACCGACTGGCTGCAAATCAGAATTTGAAACATTAATGGAAGGACTCTCCTGCAATTGCGTCGGAACCGTAAAACGTGATCCAGAATTAACATTTTATCATGAAAACAAAACTTTATGTAATATCGGTATCCATGATCTCGTCTCTACCTATAAAAAGACTCTGGGCGCCACATAAAATACACCAATTATGAATTCTAAAGTAAAAGCAACAATCATCACTGGATTTGGCTTAAACTGCGAGCATGAAACAGCAAAAGCATTGGCAACAACAGGCGCAACGGTGGAACGGATTCATTTAAATGATTTGATAAAGCATCCGGAAACGTTATCAAAGACTCACATCCTTTGTTTTATTGGCGGGTTTTCGTTTGGCGATCATTTAGGCGCTGGTACGGTGTTTGCAAATCGCATTATGAACCATCTGGGCAACGCTTTAAAAGAGTATATCGAAGGCGGTAATTTAATCATAGGTATATGCAACGGCTTTCAGATCATCGCCCGACTTGGACTTGTACCCGCGTTAAACGGCATCGATTTTGAACCGACGATTGCACTTGCAGCGAATGATTCCGGTGTGTTTCGAAATTCCTGGGTTACGCTAAAAGTCAATAAGCAATCACCGTGTGTGTTTACAAAAAACATCGACGCCATACCATTACCAATTCGGCATGGCGAGGGAAAAATAGTGGTGTTAAATCAATCTGTGCTAAACGAAATCGAGAAAGAAAATCTGGTTGTTTTGCGGTATGCAGATCCACAATCAATGACGCCGACGAATGATTTTCCTCATAATCCCAACGGATCAATTAACGCTATAGCGGGGCTATGCGATAAATCAGGTAGAATTTTTGGCCTGATGCCCCACCCCGAAGCATATTTGTCACCTTATAATCACCCACAATGGATTCGTCAAAAACTTAACGGAATTCTAAAAGAAGAAGGAATGGGACAGATCATTTTTAGAAATGCGGTTAATTTTGCGACTGAAAATTTACTATAGCGGCAAGAATGAGTAAAAATCCGGTAGACACCAATAGTTCGATAAAAATGCCAATGTGGCTGCGTTTATCCTGCGTTGTTTTTGCTGTTTTGATAATTACATTTTTACTAATCAAGCGAGAAGAAAACAACGCCGCCTCAGAAGATAGTGATGATAAAAAACCGGTCGTGGTCAAAACATTTCCAAAGAATCTTTCGACAATCTGGACTGATATAAAAATCAGTATCGAAAGCGTCGCCCGGATTAATAGTAAAACAATGATCGTCGAATGGAGCTATATGAATACGAATGAGGATATGACCCAATCATTCTCATGGGGATTCGCGCAACCGAATTACGTTGCAAAATCGACAATAATTGACGCCACAGGCAATGAATATAAAATTTATGTAAATTTATCCGGATTGCCATCGTGTTCGACGACCAACAGGGAAAGTGATGAAAACTGGTCTAAAGAAATTTTTGGAGGCAGAGATATTTCTGCCTGGGCACAATTTAAAGTCCCTGAAAATTTACTGAAACCAATTCGAATTAAACTTTACGGCTTAAACGAGGACGGCAAACACAGCGTCGAAGTCCCCGTGCTATCGACTCATGAACAGACTAAGCGTATGTACCAGGAAAAAGAGACTAATTGGCCTGATATTTATTTGGAACTAGACGGCATAGAGAAACGTGACGACAGCACTCTGGAAGTATCGTGGAATTATATCAATAAGAATGCAGAAGAACGCTTCATCTGGGGCCTGAATCAACCTAATTATATTACTCAAACACAAGTATACGATTTCAAAACGGGAAAATACCACAATGTGCACCGGACCTTTGAAGATGGCAAAGTGAAATTTTTGTGCAGCAGCACTAATAAAGATGACAATTCTGGCTGGTCAAAAGCAATTCCTCCAAACGGAAAAATACATGCAAATGCGATATTTAAAGGGATTGATGGAAGAAATATTCAAATCCTGTTTCATAGCGCCATGCCGCTATTTTACAATCCATCCCGAAAGCAGGCGGAAGAAAAGAGTTTAACAAATTAGCCTAACCTGCATTATGCAGACCTACTAGTTAGGCCCAAATCGGCAATATGACCGCATTTCAGGTTAATTCCAATAAGAATCAAATAACAGAAAGAGAGTGAATCAAAATTTCGAAGGTTTTCCTGTGAGGGAGCAGCTAACTCTAAAATTCAACTCGCATTAAGTCAGGCGAGACCGACGCTCCAGTCACACTCGGGGAAATGTTGGAGCATTCTCTAAGGAAATGTGGATTCCCTTTGTAGCTTTAATTTAAAATTGTTAACAGGTCAGGCAGGTAAAATCTATATGCTATGGTTCTTCAACAACAATTTTGCCATTTGCAATTTCAAGAAGAGCCGTATCCAGGTATGCCTGATTCGGTTTTACAACCACCATGGATGCCGATCCACGAGCAAGTTCCCTGGCTCGTTTTGATGCAACATTAACGACAATTAAAGGATCCGTTAATTTTTCACACGCGAGTGATAAGTATTCGTCGTTCAAGTTTAATTCTCCTGTATTAAAACAGCATTAATCATAGCGCGTCGGCTGATATATACCGGGCACGATGACGTAACTGCCTGAAATGAAAAAAGACGCCCAAAAAAGCGACTGCTTGCGATAGTAGTATATTACTGCAGTTGCCAATACGCTTGCAACTATAAATTTAATTTGGGTTAGTAGTCTACTATGAGTTTTTATATTGTCAACTTGAAATGCTTTAAAATAAAGATTTCAATCATCCTGCGACAAACAGGTTCAATCCAACACCTAAACTGAACGATTTTTTTATGAATTATAATCTGGCAGAAATACAAAATTTGATAAAACACACATTGCTCAATGATCCGTTTACGGATCAAATCTCAATGCCAATTCTAAGAGATAGCATCCTTGAATATCCGTCTCGAAAAAGCAAGGCAATGCGTCCGGCATTGCTCATTTGGAATTGTGGTTTGTTCGGTAAAAATATTGAACCATCATTCAAGGTAGCTGCAGCAATTGAAATATTTCATATTTGGACATTGGTTCACGATGATATCATTGATGAGGATGATATTCGCCGGGGTGGTCAATCAATCCATACGTACATTACAGAGAAAGCATTAGGCTGCTATACCGATCTATCCCGAGATAAAGCGGTCAAATACGGGCGCAATTTGGCCATACTTGTTGGCGATGTGCAACAGGCATGGGCCAATAAATTAATTATTGACGCCATTGGAGATGGCGTTTCCACGGATATTGCTCTGAGTATACTTTATAAATTAAATCAATACGTCAACCCTCACCTCAGTACGGGGGAGGCGTTAGATTGCGAAATGGAAATTCTGCCAATATCCGATCAATCGTCTGCAACAATTCATAATATGATGAATCTTAAAACGGGTCGGTTATTTCGATTTTCCGCCGAATGCGGCGCCCTAATCGGATTAAATACAGGAAATTTTGAAGACGATCAGGTAAAAAAATTAGGTAATTTCGGAGAAAATGCAGGCTTAGCATTTCAATTAAAAGATGATTTATTGGGGATGTTAGGAGAAATTGACACACTTGGAAAACCAATTGCTTCAGACCTAGAACAGGGGAAAAGAACATTTTTATTCGTGACTGCAGCCAAAAAGTTAAATAGTAATGAGTTGAACTATTTTTTGGACTGTCTGGGGAAAAATAATATCACGGCTGAAGCCGTCGAAACGATCTGTGAATTATTAAGAAATTCCGGAGCCATTCAAGATGTGGAGAATCAAATATCAGAACACGTAAAAAAAGCAGAAGATATCCTACACGAATTTCCCGACAATGAGTACAGAGAACGCTTAGAAGAATGGCTAAAATTAATTACGTTAAGAACTAAATAAATTCGGAGATTTTAGAATGGGCACAACTTACCGCTGCAGTAAAACATTAAGTGCGATGTCAGCAATCCTATTGATATTATTATTTATAGCGATACCTGAATATTCCCGGGGAAATAGTCAACTTGTAGAAGTGTTGGAGAATGGTCTGCAAATCGCCGTAAAAGAGAGCCATACCGCACCCGTTTCAGATATTCGAATATACGTTAAAACGGGTAGTATATATGAACAGCGCTTCCTGGGCGCCGGAATTTCGCATGTATTCGAGCACCTGATTAATGGTGGAACAACTCGCAACTATACAGAAAAAGAAATCAATGAAGCCATTGACAGCTTAGGCGGGGCTAATAACGCTTACACGACAAAAGATCATACATGCTATTTTATCACGACATCGTCTGAATTGACCACAAAGGCCATAGATATACTGGCAGATTGGATGATGAACAGCACGTTCCCGGAAAATGAATACAAACGTGAGTTAGGCGTTGTCATGGAGGAGCTGAAAAAAGGAAAAGAAGAACCCCATCGGATCCTGAGTCAACAGTTATACAGGACCATGTTTAAGGTTCATCCGGTTAAATTTCCTGTGATTGGAGAAGAATCACTTGTCAGTAAAATTACGCACCAGGATATCCGTGATTACTACGATATGATGTACGCTCCGAATAATATGATTGTCGTCGCAGCGGGCGATTTCAACAAATACGGAATCATGAATCATATAAAAAAGGTGTTTGCCCCCTTTGAACGTAAAATCATTCCTGCATACTCTTTGGTTGACGAACCGAAACAACTGGGGAAGCGGCAAAAAACAGTTACAAAGAAAAGCCTTGCTGAAACCTATTTTGCTTTGGGTTACCACACGATAAGCATTGACCATAGTGATCTATTCGCCCTTGACATCCTGAGTTTTATACTGTCAAATGGAGGCAGTTCACGGCTGAGAAAATCTCTGGTCGAAGAGAAGCGATTGCTGTCTTCAGTTTATTCCCATTCCGAAACACCGCGATACAATGCCGGTACATTTACAATCAAAGGGATTTGCAAGAATGAGAACACGGAGCACGCCATTCAGGCCGTATTAGAGGAATTGGAGAAAATTAAGCGCTCCCCAGTCGCAGACAAGGAGTTGGAGAAGGCTAAAAAACAAATGATTGCCAGCGATGTTTTAAGAAATCAAACGGCGTCATCCGAGGCAAGCGAACTAGGAATAAATCTTCTAATAACCAGCAACCCTGAATTTAATACGCTTTACCTTGAGGGCGTCAAAACCGTGACCTCGGCAAATATTATGCAGGTAGCAAACCGGTACTTCTACAATGATAATTTATCCATTGTCAAACTGCGTCCGGAAGAAAGCAAAGCCAGCGACAAAAACCAATCAGAAACTGCCGCCATCCAAAATACACAAAAAATTGTGCTGGATAACGGTGTTCGCGTTCTGGTGAAAAATAATCCAAACATTCCCTTAGTAAATCTAAAAGCAATGTTCATTGGGGGAGTATTGCATGAACCACCGGAAAAAGCAGGCATCTCAAGAATTACCGCAACATTACTCACAAAAGGGACAACAACTCGATCGCGCAACGACATTGCTGCAGCATTTGACAGCATTGGCGGTTCCTTTTCATTCACTTCAGGGAACAACGCATTTGGCGTCAACGCTGAAGTATTAAAAGAAGATTTTCAATACGCACTGGAAATCTTTGCCGATATGCTTATCAATCCGGCGTTTGATGAAAATGAACTTGAAACAATAAGACAAAATACATTATCGGCAATTGCCAGACGGAATGACCGTTGGGATAATGAAATTTTATATTTTTTCAGACAAAAATTTTTTAATGATCATCCCTATCATAACGATTCACTTGGAACCGAAGAATCGATTCGATCCATTACAACTGCTGACGTCCGTGATTTTTATCGCCGCTTTGCAACACCAAAACGATGCGTCGTATCACTATTCGGAGACATAGAGGAAGACAGCGCCCAGCAGTCTGTTGCAAATGCTCTGAATGAGTTTAGCGCAGAATCATTTGACCTCCCAAAGATCGTCCCAATGAAAACAATTACAGATAATCTAACGAACGTAAAATTGGTCGATAAATCGTTGGCCGCTGTATATCTGGGGTATCCCGGAACAGATATTTCACACCCGGATCGATATCCATTAATCGTCATGGACACGATTTTGTCCGGCTACGGTTATCCAGGAGGCTGGCTGCATGAACAGCTCAGAGGTCAGGACAAAGATTTAGTCTATGTTGTTCATGCGCATAATTTTATGGGTTTAGCGCCAGGCTATTTTGGAGTGACGGCAGCGTCATCTCCAGAGAAAATGGATGAAGTCATAGCGATCATTCTGGATAATATTGAAACCATCAAGTCAGCACGGGTTTCCGAAGAAGAAATGGCAAAAGCTAAAACCATTTGCAATACTATGGAAAAATTAAGCAGGCAAACCAATAACGCTATGGCAATGCAGGCAAACCTGAACGAACTCTACGGATTAGGGTTTGATTACTCAAACACATTTTCAAATCGTATTAATCAAGTGACCGCAGACGATGTCTTTCGAGTTGCAAATAAATACTTGAAGCATCACGTCCTTGTCCGCACGAAGCCAAATAAAAATCCAAGATAATCCGTTCGATGAATTTTACGCATAATTTGCTCGACATCGCGACAAATTCCCCTCAAAAAATTGCAGTTTCATTCCCGAAGTCCAGATGCTTTAATCAAAAACCATCGTACACATCCCTGACCTTCAATGAATTCAACAAGCGGTGTGACCAGTTTGCATTCAATCTTAAGTCCTCAGGTATAAAAAAAGATATGATGGTGAGTTTCATGGTCAAACCGAATATCGATTTCCTGCCAATCATATTTGCGCTCATTAAAGTGGGCGCCATTCCGGTGCTGATTGATCCGGGAATGGGACGACAAAATCTCTTTGCCTGCTTAAATCATATTAAACCTCAGGCGCTCATCGCGATTCCGGCCGCACATATAATACGAAAGTGTTTTCCCAAACACTTTCAAAGCATAAACATTAATATTACAACCGGTAAGCTTGGATTTGCCGGAGCGATATCGTTGCATAAAATTAAAAATAGGAATGCGGCAGAATTCAATATTTCTGAGAATAAGCCAGAAGATACGGCTGCAATAATATTTACAACAGGCAGTACCGGCGTCCCCAAAGGCGTCGTCTACACTCATAATATGCTGAATGCACAAGCTCGATTAATAAAAACGAAATACAAAATTACAGCCGACGATATTGACATGCCCGGATTCGCATTTTTCGCGATCATCAGCATTTCACTGGGAATGACCGTCATTTTTCCTAAAATGAATCCGACGCGCCCAGCCGATGTGAATCCCAAAAATATTATTAACGCCATAAACGATAATAACGTATCATTTTCATTTGGTTCCCCTGCCCTTTGGAACACCGTAAGCCTCCATTGCATTAATCATAATATCCGATTTCCAACGTTGAAACGAGTGCTGATGGCCGGGGCGCCTGTACCTGGATATCTTCACGAACGAATGCTGCAGAATATACTTTCGTCCGACGCCGAAGTGTACACCCCTTACGGCGCCACTGAAGCGCTGCTGGCAACTAGCTTTGCAGGCAGTGCAGTTCTTGCAGAAACAATGGAAAAAACCAAAAAAGGACAGGGTTACTGCGTTGGATTCCCTTATCCTGAAATTGAAATCAACATAATCGAAACCAGTGACGACCCGATAGAAAATATCACTGATATCAAGCCATTATCCGTCAACGAAAAAGGGGAGATCATCGTTAAGGGGCCAGTGGTCAGCAGGGAATATATGGACATGCAGGAACAAACTAGGATTCACAAAATATATGAAACAGCAGATAGGACAAACGGCTCTTTCTGGCATCGTATTGGAGATATCGGGTATATTGATGAACAGGGAAGACTATGGTTTTGCGGGCGTAAATCACATCGTATTGAGACCGGATCAAAAACCATGTATACCGTCTGCTGCGAAGCCATATTCAACGAACACCCGAACGTGTATCGATCTGCACTGGTAGGATTGGGGCCGAATCGACAAAATCAAACCCCCGCAATCATTATCGAACCGAAAAAAGGCGCATTCCCAACGTCGCAGTCGGATCAGACTTCATTCATAGAAGATTTATTGAATCTCGCTAAAAAAAATGAGTTGACCCAGACGATCAAAACCGTATTATTTCACCCTGGTTTTCCCGTTGACATTAGACATAATGCAAAAATATTTCGGGAAAAGTTAGCCATGTGGGCAGAGGAACGCTATCCATAAGATCAATCGATGATTACGCCGAGCTTATCTAGATTTGCAATGACATCGCAAACGTGCATTTTATAATACATCTGGATATCTTGGACGCCGAGCTGAAATTGATCGGTTTAGCCTGGTTTTTCACAAACTTTGTTGTGAGAAAGCTTAGCCTGCATTATTCAGGTTAGTGGAATAAAGTTCCTATCCGCCTTGTTCCCGCTCGCGAACGGGATGGGAAAACGGGCTATTTACAGTATAGAATCGTATTAAATAAGAAAAATTAATATGCTGGCACTTGTTACAGGCGGCGGTGGTTTTTTAGGGCGATCCATTGCTGAAAAACTGATCGCCAGAAATGACGACGTTCGCATCTTTTCCCGCAATAAATATCCAGAATTGCAAACGCTGGGTTGCCAATGCATTCAGGGAGATTTACGCAATCAGGAAATGGTAATGGATGCTGTAAAAAATGTCGATGCAGTTTTCCATGTCGCTGCATTAGCCGGAATCTGGGGGAAGAAAAGTGATTTTTTTTCAGTCAACGTCAATGGTACGCTGAATATCATAAATGCGTGTCTCAAACACAAAGTGCATAAACTCATTTATACAAGTTCACCCAGCGTTGTGTTTGCAATGAAAGATATCAATGACGGGAATGAGATATTGCCCTACCCGGATCATTATTACGCCCATTATCCTCATTCAAAAGCCGTCGCTGAAAGACTGGTGCTTGAGACAAATTCAGTAAAAGAGCTTTACTCCTGTTCATTACGCCCGCATTTAATATGGGGTCCAAGAGATCCACATATCATACCGATGCTGATAAAGAAAGCCAGTGCAGGATCACTGACACAAGTAGGCGATGGGGAAAATATCGTTGCCGTCACTTATGTGGACAACGCTGCGGACGCCCATATCCTCGCAGCAGATAAATTAGCTCCGGAGTCGCCAGTCGCCGGCCAATCGTATTTTATTGGCGACCAGCAACCGGTTAACCTATGGGAGTGGATTAATTCACTTCTGAACCGGCTTGATATTCCATCGACAACAAAGGCCATTCCCTATAATGCAGCATATGGCATTGGAAGCATACTGGAATTCCTACACTTGATTTTGCCATTCAATAAAGAACCCAAAATGACGCGATTCCTTGCAGCCCAATTTGCCTTGTCTCATTATTTCAGTCATGCCAAAGCGCAACAGGATTTTAATTATAAGCCCTCCGTTTCTAATGAAGAAGGCCTTAATAAAACCATCGCATGGTTTAGCTCGAAAAAATCTTAGCCTGGATTTCTCACAAGTCATTTCCCTTGAAATCTAAGAATTTTAGGGTTTCAGACATCGGTGTTTAAGTGCAAACGGAAGTTTGAAGGGTTTGACTAAGTTTGAGCAAGAGAATTCTCATTTTATTGCCAGCGTCTAACCTACAAGTTTGAGTTTTTCGAGTTTTTTTGGTGTCGGCAATGCATTTGCAGCTTTTAAG
>WLWI01002280.1_pt1 | contig 16571 bp, 13 predicted proteins | sample 6701501 | NCBI WGS metagenome assembly WLWI01 (sample SAMN12718690, study PRJNA515312) | sponge metagenome | isolation source: marine sponge | host: Mycale hentscheli | place: New Zealand: South Island, Marlborough, Capsize Point | collected 2014-11-01
AGCTAGCTCAGGCCCAGACAGCATCCAGCGCCTTAATGCCTCTGGGTTGTCCATCAGTCCAACACAGCCACCAGAACCTTTTACACTGGCATTTTCTTGCTCATGAACTTGGTCGAAAGGAATGGCAGAGAATGCTTTCTTAGTCTTTGAAAGAACCCAATGCCCTCTCTCAAACTCATCCCTAATAGAATCCGGCAAGCACTTCATATCTCGGATATGAATAGGCATCCATCTCGAGTAGTTCACATGATCAAGTGCAAAAAATAGTGGTGTAAGCTGCTAAGTCCTAATAGCAAGAATTGAAACAATAAATAAGTGGGTGTGGTCAATGGAGAGGTGTGGTCTGTGAATGAGTGCATAGATGTTTTACGAGCTACCTGTAAAAATCAAATACTAGTTACACAATATTAATTTACTGTATAGTTATATAATATTCATTTATTGCATTATAGTGGCGTACATTGATATAAAAAGGGTGTGGTATCTGCTTCACATGAAGGTTTCGGGGGTGGCACCTCTTCTTAAATTCATTAACATACGCTATGGAAACTATAATAATAATGTGGTGATTTTATCCGCTTCGTAACAATATCTCAAAAAATTGATGCTAAGCCACCTGACTAGTAGCATTAGAGATACCGCCGCAAGGAGTTAAAAACTTGCTGTTAAACTAACTTCTTGAGGCTAAGTGTTCGACTGATGAGAATAAACAACGATTTTCCCGAGGCGTTGCTTCAAACCGCCATACTACAGTTACGGCAGTGAAGTGGTTCATGAAGACTTTACTTCGTGGTATTCCTATAGATGTTTTTATTTTTTTTATTTTCTACTGTCAAGGCAAATAAGCTATTTATTTTTGGGGGTAAAAGATGCATGAAAACATAGGCACATGTGGTTATCTACTATTGTACTATCATGTAAATTGTCCGTACAAAACAAAACAACAGAACAACTTGAAGTTTATAGTGTTTATTGTTTTCTTGCATAGCTGTTTGCTGGCAAAGTGTAGGTAGCTCCTCCAGATATCATTATTTTTGGATTTCTTGCTCCATCAGCATTTTCATACCCATTAGTGGGGTTAATATTTTCTTTCGATGGCTGTTCCAATCCAGTCTTCATGGATGTTGAAGGGCAAAACTCAGACCAGCATTTCACCCTCAGATATGGTTTGCCTTCTGTAACCTCACGACTGTGTAACCGAACTCTGCGTTCTGCTCTTTTTTCATCTGCTAATGATAGAAGAACTCCGTGATTTTCTTCTCCGGTGATCCAGCGCTGAGTCATTCCGGTAATGTCGAAGCTAATGTAGCCTGGAAGGGTATTTTCTGTTATATTGTGGAAAGATTCAATATGACTTCTGGCATCTGTATCATTGAGTTGCAAATTAAGTGTAGCCCAATTTTGTTTTCTGTGTCTTTTAAAGCTAGTGGCTTCTGTCTCAGTCCACGACTTCAAGACTTGTCGTAATTCTATGCTTTTGGTGTTAAATGGCATCTTACGTGGAGGCCATATGTGGGACTCTTTGTAATATACGTACATTTCAGCATTCACGACTAACTCGCACGATTTTGGAATCTTCTCAAATTTTATTAATGTCCTCGCAATGCCTGATCTTGGCATTTTACCAATCTCGAGATAGTTCTTCTTCTCATGTGTATTTATGCCATCTATGGTGACATCTTGAATTGAAGGCAGTTCGTAAACAGTGGCCACGTTGTTCTCACAATTTGAGTAGTCATTTACACTATTATTGTGATTGCCCGTAGCATTGTGGTTTTCTAGTCTACCTATACTTCTTGCTGTCACGCCTTTGAAAGACACTAAGCAGCAAAAAGTTAGGAAAACTATTGAGGAGTGAACGATCGTCATGTGGAAAGATTGTGGTGGTGGAGATATAGCTGTGGAGTGTGGAGAATGATAAGCTTTTATAGTGGCAGTGGAAATGGCTGTGGAGGGTGGAGAATGAGAAGTTTTTATAGGGGTGGACCTGGCACGAGGCTTATTTGCTGGCTTGGAATGTGGAATGTGGAAGAGATTAATTAAGGTTTCCTTTACGTGGGTGCATATGCTCGTTCCTAATTTACTTATAGGGTTTTATTCGTGGAATTGGTGCTCACTTTATTAAAGAGATTTTTGTACAAGTTGTCTTTATATGTGTGAGGTTGTACTTCTAGTCATAAATTTTAAATAAATTCTGGTTGGAAAATATCATTCTTATGATGCAAAATAATTTTGTGACTTTATATTTAAATGTGTGCTTTTTAAATTAAAAAAAATGAAACACTAAAGATCCATACCATTAGTGTTACCACCAGTAGGTTTTTGAAAAACAACAATAACAACAACAAGTACTACTGAACACAGCCCACCACTGGACAGGCGAGTACAATGTCAGGTGTTATTTAAGACACCAGTAAGTTATGCTATGGAACTAATAAATGAATCTGGGATATGATCTGAATTTTGCAGCAGGGATGAACTACAATTTAGAATATTTACTTTATCTTGTAAAGGTACATGCAAAGCTATCTTTATACGCACCTGTGTACCTAAATTTTGTTCCCCTTTTGTGAAAAAGTAAATAGAAGCAATTTTAATGCCACCAATAATGCCTAGTTGCCTTGCTTTGACAGACAGACGACAGGGTGTGTGTGTGTGTGTGTGTGTGTGGTGTGTGTGTGTGGTGGTGTGTGTGTGTGTGTGTGGTGGTGTGTGTGTGTGGTGTGTGTGTGTGTGGTATGTGTGTGTGTGTGTGTGTGTGCTTAGAGTATTTATAATTGATATGAATTACCAGGAACCTGTTTTTTTTTTATGGCCTAAAGTTTTACCACTTCTAATTAGCTGTTTATTTAATAAGGGGAGGTGTCTGCACTCAGTAAAATTTTCCGCATTTAACTCAACCCATTTATTTCTAGACAATCCGGGGGCGAATAGTATCCATCAATTAAATGTTCCTGTAACTCAACGGATGCTCTTTAAATGACTCATTGCCTCTACTTTTTAGCATGATGTAAACAACTGAGGAAGTTGTCTATAACAAGATACTTTATTGATTAATTACATGTGAAGTAAAAATTAGAAGGAAATTCAGGAGATTTTGTTTGCAATCTGTGATTCATATAGGATTTTTTTATTAGGTCAATTTTTTTGCAAGATTTTTTTTTTGGCCATTATATTCACATAATGCACACAGAAACTTAGACATGGATTGCACAGTGTAGCACATCAGTTGTCACATTTGTCTCTTTTGACCTTGATGATTGTGTGTGTGTGAACTCAGTGAACTCAGGTCAGCCATCTGATTATATTCTTTCTTACCACGACTTACGGAAAGCATTATTAACTTCAACATTGTTACCATACCCGCTTCTTTAATAAATAAAAAATGATTTGAAAGGTCATCAATATTTTCTATTTGGAACTTATGTCTGGAAGAAATAAAGTAAGCCCTGCATTAGTAGATAAGGGTCCATGTACGCTTGCGGTTAAGCTATTTGAAGATGTAATAGCATGGAAAACTGAGTGGTATTCGGGATTAATAGCACTGTGCAAGAAATTTTTCACGAGGCGAAGCTGTGTAAAATTTCTCACCTCACGAGTCCTATTAAGTGGAATACCACAGTTTTCTGTGCTATCACAATATACTTAGCCAAATAACAATTTATTTCTGCAGTTAAGAAATTATAGTCTTATATTATTATTTTCATCGTTACACTGTTTGTGTGCTTAAGTATTCAATAAGAAAAGTTGTTTGGACAATGTGGTGAAAGTTTGAAATATATATTGTATTTATGTACTGTATACATGGTATTAATTGTTAAACTGAGTCATCTCATCTTGTGACTTGAGAGTGAATTACATCATTTGTTTATGTATTTGGATGTAAATTACGCCAAAGGGAGTATTGGAGAATGCATTGGTAGACAGACACAATCTCTTATTAGTATGAGTAATAGCATTGGTAACTGTGCTATTTGTACAAGTAACGTGATTGAAGCATGAGACGAAGCCAAGTGCTATTTTAATTGGTTTATGAGTGCTATTGATCCCTAGTAGCACAGGTTACCCGAGGAATCAGAGTATTATAGTCACAGTTACTGATCTCGGTTCTTCTCTAAGTTACAGTTAGTCTCATCTCCTAATCTTGTTTGTAAGTCTATCCAGACATACATGTAGGGGTTCTCGACAGGAGGCCCATATCTTGTTCCATCTTTGGTGTGATGTTGAGAGGTGGGCACTTTTTCCTAGTATGTCACATGGACGACATTCTTAATTGAGTCCCTAAACTGTTATGGTGGAAGCTTACGGATGTCGTTAGTGAAAACGTGGCAGCCTGTGTAAAGCCCAAGAATTCTGCCATATATGATATGATCTATCAGTGCACTCATGTTATCTACAATAAGCATCACACACATGACAAATTTAAATTTTGCTAAAATAAATAATTCAAAGTAACGCCATTTCATACAGCCAATAAATTTATATTGAAAAACTTATCTTGCAGTTAGTTACTCCTTGTCAGATAAGTGTGACTATAAGTTTATTGTATTTTATTTTTTATACATACTTCTGTAATTATTATTTAGTTCAGCCGAAAATGACTGAATTATTGTTTATAAATTGTTATGGTAACTTGTTTGTAGATATTGTCGTGGCTCCACCCAGTCACTCATGCTACCATCACACGCTGCAGTCAGCCTCTGGTAGGAGCTCCACCTGCTACTAAGCGTAACCGTGACGATGAGAACTACATTGCCACTATCTTAAAGGCTAACAAGTATTCTAAGAAGCTCTACATCATGGATGCCAGACCTAAGATTAATGCTGTTGCCAATCTGGTGAGAAAATGGTTGAAACCTGTGTATTATACAATGTCCAATTGTGTGTGTTCTTACTTTTACTTGCAAGCATTTTGTACATTAGCTATATATAAGTTTAAACCTATTAGTGTATGCTTATATTTTCTAAGTAAGTGAATTCAGTTACGTTTCTGTTTTCTAAATTTATCTTCCGTATCCACAACTCAAAAGTCATAAAGTAACTATGTATGTACGTATATAATGTATAGTAAAGTCACGTGACTTGAATGCTTGATTCAAGTCACATTCTTGGGGCTGATATTGCTTGCACTGACATATTTGTTGTGCTACGTTTTTTTTTTGTAATGAAGCGATCAACCTGATCATTGTGTATGTAGTAAACTTTAAGAAAGTGATTTAAATATCAAAAAGATGATATATTTATTTTAGCATGAACTAGCACAGTCGATACAATACAAGAACTACTGTGACAGCAAAGCAATAGCAGTACTACTACTACTACTACTACTACTACTACTACTACTACTACTACTACTACTACTACTACTACTACTTATATTTATTTTTTTTTCCATGCGAGATATTTTCACAACAGTATTCATAGTAGCAGTGTAGGAAGAAGTTTCAGTATAGGTTGGCTCCAAAGGCAAGTTTGTTGTGGTATGAAAGTGTTCATGTGAGAAATTAACTCGTTAGATAATCGAGTTATTTGTTCTGTTACCAGTGGATCCTTTGTTGCAACATTCCAGACAAACTTCTTTTTCTTTTTCTTTTTTGTGTGTGTGTGTGGTGAAATCTAATAAAAAAATTATTACAGGGAGATGTTTGCACACTAATTTTTTTCTGATTTGGTAAAAATGTCTCTCTTTAACTTTAAGGACTGCATGTCTGGACACATTATAGCAACACTTATTCTTTACTAATTCTTATTACATCAGCTTTCCAATTGTTAGGCATTAATGGTATTGTTTGTTGACAGTGAATCCATGTAAAAACCAATGTATCAAATAGGCCCAGGAAGTTAGTCTCTTATTGTTTACAAGGCCATAACTATTGGTTTGTGTATTGCAACCCATGGTAGCCATACATTGGATGTTACATCACTTACTATATTGTCAGTTGTTGAGCTAGAAGGAATGTGAACTAGTGTCTGTCAGAAGAAATTCCAAGGAGGACCGGTTGGCATAGGGTTACAGGCGATTTAATGGTCAAAGAATAATAGTTTAGTAACATGATCTTAGTGGGAGTTGCAAAGTAACGGCTGGCTTCAGGCATAAGTACAATCAATATTATATATATAACAGGGGTAACACAATTGAAAATCGGGGATGTTTTTTTATTTATTTATTTATATATATGTTTGGACGTATGTATGTCATTTTGTACTTTGACCCTTCGTATTTTTGTGTTTGCTCCGCGTTCGACCCCGTCCCAAACTTCACTAAACAGAATCCTCCGGTTTAGCGACCATTACCCGTATCACACCTTAGAAATTGAATTGTGTACCGCTTTGAATTCTTTTGCGGGTGCAGTTAAAACGCAAAAACTTATGGGAGCTCCATTTCTATTCAAGTTAGTCGCTATTTGTCACAGTTATAAGCCCTACTCAACAGTATTAACTTGTAAATTCATTGTCCACTAGACGAACCACGAAGGTAAGTCTTGTGTAGGTATGTTCAGTTGTGTGAAAGTATTGTGCGTTACAATTACTATTAAGAATGTCACAAAGAAAACTTTAAATAACGTGACTTGATTTTGTTGCTTCTTTTTCAATTCAAACAGTTGAGGGGAGTGGTTACTATGGCATTGAATCCCCTTTACCTCATAAGTAATTTAAAAACTCTGACTTTATTTTAGTAGCTTGAGTGTTAGTTGTTAAAATTAATCATTTAACAATAGTGTAGTTTAAGGCTTGCTCGCCATTTGTGCTCAAGCACACCACTAGTTACATGAGTCAAGTTAGCGGAAACTTACTAGGGGCTCCCCACAACCAACCCCAGCTGATATTATAGCAGCTTACTAGGGACTCCCCACAACCAACCCCAGCTGATATTATAGCAGCTGCTCTAACCGGGCTGGGTGGTGTAGTCTCCACTGGAGTAAAGGTAGCTGTAAAAACCCAGAAAACTTGTGACCAGGCCAGGTTGCTATAACTACTCTGGTAATGAGCTTGCACAGTACAGCCATGAGATAACACCATGAGAGATAGATAACACCATGAGGGATATCGTGACAGTGACGTAAAAATATCATTGTGAAGATATCTAGGGTGGAATATATATATATATATTATATATAATATAATAATGATGGGGGATTGCATATTTACATCTAAGATACATGTAATAGGATTTCATTGTTGTCCAGCTTTGCTGTCAACTGTCCATGGGTATTCTTGGGAGGCCCCACCCACTTATATGGGTGTGTACTACTATTATTGTCAAATGAACCCAAAATAGCTGAAAACATGTATTTGTGACAGCATCTAGGGGGTGGGAAGCATCAAGGGAGGTTATGCCCCCCTCCCTCCCCCCCATTTTAGATGTACCAGTCATGTGACTACAAACACAAAAGGCTAGCACGACTATTCAACCACAAGGAGGGGTTCCCTGCAGTGAAAGTTACAAATTTAATAAATTCCCAAATTTTGATGGGGCATCCCATGGGACTTTTGTATAGTCCCATGGGACAATCGATGGCGTTACTTGACAACACTCAAGAAACCATCAAAAACTCGGTCAGAAAAGCAGGCAAGCTTCAGGTTATCTTTTTGTTTGCCTTTTAAGTAAAACTTTTCTGTGTTAAACTCAGTGATAGACATTGATGTTGGACAAATGAAGAGCATTGTTTAATGTACTGGTGGCATGGACTTCGCAAGATTTCTCACTCCTAATCACGGAAAGTGGTAGTGCGTATTTTTTTTAAGAAACAGTAAAGCTTTGATGGTACATATGTTATTTCCTTGTGTACTGTGTAGTCATATGTTGTTTACCCTACATACAACACCCACAATACCAAGCAATGGAAGTCATTCTACCATTGGAAGAATCAGCATCAAGAATGCCACTGAAGCCTTAATGAATGCAACCAGATAACCTTCTGCAGTAATCGCTTCTCATAGAACACCATACTAAACTGAATCTGACAAAATGAGTGTCTGGTCATGCCCCATGCTAAGCCGAGTTAATGTCATTGGAAATCTTGTTGAACAATAGAGCCTTCTCTTCAAAGCTACGGGATTATATGATACTGCACTAGGCATGATTGGCAAATGAGGTAGTTACATATCTAACTTCTACGTGACCTACACCCTCAGGATATCCACTATAAGCAGTTGACCTTCGTGCTATTTTAGTTACCTCACTGATCCCCTCCCTTTAGTTGCAAGTCTTCTGGAGCAAATGTAGCTTGAGATCAAGCAATGAGTATAATGTGTATTTGTGAAAGTATGACCTGTTGGATTGGGTGTGGTTGGTACACGATAACAAAGATGCTGAGTGGAATTGTATATAGATGGTACCATACTACTTGATAGAAGTGTGCTTTTTTTCCCTTTCTTTCTGCTGTAAACATTAACTGATCTCTAGCAGTTGCTGTTGGGTATGCTCCATGCATACCATTGTTAATTCTCACTGCACATCACTTTGATATTAAAATTTATTTATTATTATGGAGTAGTAAATAAAAGGAATTATATGGCATTACAAAACTTTGGTCAAGATTGTGAAGGAGAGAATGAGTGGCTTGGTTCTTGTAAAGACAAAGATTCAGTTTCTTATGCCTAGTACACGCTGGCTGCTGTAATGAAATAAATTTTATCTAAGGGGTCTTTACATTTTGGACTAGAAAAAGAAAAGGAGATTTGGCATGTTGTTGTGCAAAGTTATCAGATATGATGCCCCTTCAATTTTGATGATAATTGGTCAGGTGATGACTATCAATGGCCCGGTGCATACAGATGACTATCAATGGCCCGGTGCATACACATGGACACACAGTCACTCACACACACACACACACACACACACATACACACACACACACAAACAAACAAACAAACAAACAAACACACACACTAACATGCTTAGGTATGTACATCAATCTGTTTTTGTTGTGTTTTACAGGCAGTTGGAGGTGGCTGGGAATATGATGACCACTACCCAAACATGGAGTTTAGCTTCTTAGATATTGGCAACATCCATATCATGAGAGAAAGGTAATTAGCGAGTGAATGAGCGAGTGAGACACTAGCTAGTGTGCGGATATATTTGTAGCATTAGTAGCCGAATGCTACATATTGTAGTGGCTTACAAGTATCATGGAGAGCCACTAAAGGCGGTTCTATGTATGTCTCTCAGTGTGCTAAATACACTTCCACTTCAGCACCATAGCTATATACTATACTTTAACTCGTAGTTTTATTCATAACAATGGACAATTAAAGGGCTATGCACCTATTCTAATGATCAATCCATTATATGTATTATGTAGAAATCACAACAGGAATGGCTTTTGGTAAAAGTCTGATATGTGTCTATTATCTTGCATGTGTACTAAACTAAATATTTTATGTGGCACATGCGATAGATGTGGGACTGTTTGCACACATCTGCTGTGTGCTGGTCTAGACATACCTGTTAACCCTCTTATTAATTATTACCTCTTAAAATGTTTGATGGAGCTGCTCATTGCTCTCTAATTTTCACAGCCTGTTGAGCACACATTATTGTATAACCTCTTTATGTGAGCTTTTCTGTTTACTGTGTACAATGTACAATGTACATAGTGCCAATTGACTGTTTGCACACATCTGCTGTGTGCTAGTCTAGACATACCTGTTAACCCTCTTAATTATTATCTCTTAAAATGTTTGATGGAGCTGCTCATTGCTCTCTAATTTTCACAGCCTGTTGAGCACACATTATTGTATAACCTTTATGTGAGCTTTTCTGTTTACTGTGTACAATGTACATAGTGCCAATTGACTGTTTGCACACATCTGCTGTGTGCTAGTCTAGACATACCTGTTAACCCTCTTAATTATTATCTCTTAAAATGTTTGATGGAGCTGCTGTGAGCTTTTCTGTTTACTGTGTACAATGTACATAGTGCCAATTACCAGGACTTGCATTTATTGCACTTAAAACGGTTTTGGTGTAATGATTTTATCCATTTTAGGGGAACGTATTTCTATTTCAGTGATGGTCTTATAAGCATGTAGTTCTGACAGATACCCAATTGCACCAGTCTGAGCCATATCATATCTTAAACTATATTGAATGTTTGTATCGTGTGTATGCATGTGTGTGTGTGTGTGTGTGTGTGTGTGTGTGTGTGTGTGTGTGTGTGTGAATGTCTCATAATGATCAATGGCTTAGCTCATGGACAGATTAGAGATGTATTATGGAAATATAAATTATAATCTTGTACACTTGTTAAAGTGGGACTACTTATTGTGTGTAGTTTAAAGAAGTTGCAAGATATTTGCTATCCAGATGTGGATGATCAAAGATGGTTCTCTAACCTGGAGGCTACTCACTGGCTTGATTACATCAAGGTATTACACAACATGTACATGCATACACATGTGCTCACACATGTGCATGACATGGTTGAACGAAGCTAGCTTAGCTTAATAGTTCAATAAGCTGAGGATTCAGAAATAGTGCAATAGAAACACTTTGCGTTTACTTTCAGCTCTATGGGTTTATGCTAAATTCATGATACAGTTTATTTAACTGAAGTAAAACATTTTTACCTGAGTAGTGACAGAACTAACTGGAGATAGCCCACTAGCAGTATTTGAGGAACCACTCTAACCCCCACTACTGAAAGGACCATGCATCAACACACACATTCACACACACGTATGTGTATAATATAAAATTATATATTATATAATATATATATAATTATGACTAAGCACTCTCAATAGTATCCTAATCACTTGGTACTTGAGTATATGACTACTAGTGGTATGCTTCTGTGCAAATGACGAGCAAGCTGTCATAGATACTTTTCAAACAAGAAAGCATCCACATTTTCAAAAGAGTCATTGTTTCAGTATTCACACTGAGAATGAATTCTATAGTTCTTACCTCCAGTTTTCTTAAGGCTCAAGTATAGTCTGTAGTGGCACTCTGAAGTTACATTGTATTTGGCTTCTAGTTACACTGTATTTGGCTTCTAATAGCACGCTGAAGGAAGTAATTTCTTATAGAGGCCCTCTGTGACACTTGTAAGCTCCTATAGTGCATTGCAATCGCTGTCAGATAGTTAACAATAGTCCAGCAGGCTTTACCCAGTAAGTTGTTAATGTCATTGCTCTATCATGTGGTTCTAATATGTCACGTGTACATCTAATTGATTGAATTTTTGTAGTCCCTGATTGTGTCTTGCTTCTCTCATTAGTATTAATACAGCTCCTACTGTGCTTAAAATGTATGGTATTGTGTTAAATCGTGACCAATGACAACGAGGTTAATATTATTATGCTTACAAATGTAAAAACATTGTAAAGGGAATTGTAAATATACTAACAAGTCCCCACCACACAGTGGCTCTTTTTTTTTTCTTTTTTTTTTTTTGCCAATTAAAAATGCAGTAGCATCAGTTGTTTTTTTTATACTTGGTTTAGTTACACCAATTTCCCTCTTCTGTTCCTGAGCCATCTCTGCTCTTTTTTTCCTTTCTTCAGCTTTCTTTTCGAGTCATGAATTCCCTTCTCTGCCTTTGCCTATCTCTCTTGCTTCTCAATCTTTCTATCCTTCTATCCATGGTTGTGGATTTGGGCATTGTGAAACTATAACCTTCTCCTTGTCGCATGTTTCACCTGGTTTTAGCTACAGCAGTCGTTTCCGTAATGTCCTTCTACTGAATGTGATGATGCTTTACCATTCAGTTTGTGGCAGAGTTTTACCAACACACTTGGCTAATGACTCACATCATCATTGTTCGGACACATTGACTTTGTATAACTGTCTAGAATTCCTGGCTTTAGCTACCAGTGTCCTTATACAACATAATAGAAAATTTGGTAAAGGGTTTATCTGTTGAAAGATTAAAAACTAGGTACTGTGAATGAATAACTGTCAATGTCAGGAGGAGAGGTTATTACAGAATTAAGTGAAGTAGTCATGTAGATGTACTGTACCATATTAATTCCACACATTACACTCGTTGGAGCACCTCTATTGGCATGTACAGTAATTGAGGAGTATGTATATTATACATTTATATCATTTCAGCTGGTGCTGGGCGGAGCAGTGCGGATTGCAGAGCTGGTAGAGAAGCACAAGTCTTCAGTAGTGGTACACTGCACAGATGGCTGGGACCGCACCGCTCAACTCACTGCTCTAGCCATGCTCATGCTGGACTCTTACTACAGGACAATAAAAGGGTTTCAGGTAAATAGTGCAGAACTAGCCGTGTCAACATAAGGTGTTGGATATTGTTTTTCTGGAGTTGGAATATCGTACATATTTTGTTGAGCCATAAGATTGATAAGTGTATTGATTGATCCATGACTAATTTGTGCTTTTTCGTTGGGGCAACCCTGATTGTGCAACCATTTAAATGGTAAAGTATCGTCACAATCATGCACCTCAATAAGTTAACTAATGGTAATTTTCAATGTACTTGCAATATTAGCCATTTTGTTTGAACTACAGTATCTTACTGCTGGAGTGAAAACTATAATTCAGAAACCACCAGGCATGTTCACAGAGATGCATAGTATTAAGGTCAGGCAGCAACTTTTCAAGTTGCTCAAGTTAAATGCAAGAATAGGACATTTTAATTGTATATAACCCATCATGCATTCCTCCCCCAAGACTACTAAATAATTACAATTTTATTTGTGTGTAAGAAAAATAATTTACTGTAAAATAACAACGGCAACAACTAATATTGTGGTTATTCCTGAATTCCCAGCAAGTCCCTTATCTGTAAATTCAACACCTGTGTCACCCATTTCCTAGTACTGGAATAAGCACTAGCAGGATTGTTTTGAGATATATGTGCGAGAGCTCTGTCACAAAGTTCATCAAATCCAATACCAACACCTTGCAGCGTCTGGTCTGTTGCCCAGTGCAACATTCTGCATGCAGCCACTGTGTCTTCAGGAGTCAATCTCCTTCTTGGGGAATCCATACTGATATGACTGGAGTTGCTCGATAGCCCAGCACCCAGGGGCAAGACATTTGGAAGTGTGGCACTGATCGAGTCTGAATGGTGTCCAGTGATACTATTGTTCATCTCAATACGTGGGATGGCACTTATTGAAGGCAAATGGACATTGGTTGGTTGCACCTGTGGACTAGAAAGTGATTTTTTCACCCAGTACCGGATAGTTGTCTCAGGCACACCAAATTTTCTCTCTGCACTCCGACTTCCGTTTAATTTTGCATGTTCTACAACCTCGTGTTTCTGGTAGCTAGTAACAGGTGGGAGATGGCCGACAAGCTTTTTGAGAATATCTCTGATATGCTGCATCTTTACTTTCTGGCCTTCAGTAGTTTCTTGTGAGTTTATTGATGTGGTGGCAGTGTGTATTGATGGAGTCATAGAATCATGTTCAAGATTTGGGTCTATGGTTGAAGTAGCTAGTCGTAATCTCTTTGCTGATGGTCCAAGGTCTTCCATTACATTCTGCTCTAATAAATGTTCTGTATTACCAATTGGATTTTCGCTGCTTCTGTTCCACTCTGAACTTTCGTATCCATCGTGGTCATCTTCTTCCTCTTGTTCAATTTCCGTAGCACTATCATTTAAAGTGAAGTTTGTTGGGTCTTTCTTGGATTCAACTATATTCATGACCTTGCCTGATGGCGATTTTACCACTTCCAAGTTATGCCTTTTAAAAAATTTCTCCAGCCAGCCGCGAGAACACTTGAAGTTAAGTTCAGGTCGCCTTTCATCAATGATTTTCTTTGCGTACTCAGTAAATTGATCTACTGTCAGAGGTGCACCATTGCTTTTTAGAAGTAAAAGACCTCCATATATTTCCTTGTCAAGATCTTTTCCATATGTTATCTTTCTGCCACGAGAAAGGGCAAAGCCTTTCTGTTTCCAGTATCGTATTGTGGGCTCATTGATATCAAACAGTTGTGCAGCAGTTCTTATTCCATGCTGAGTTGCATAGTCAACTATTTTGCGCTTCAGGTCTGCTGGAATGTAGTCGTATGTTGTTCTTTTCTTTTTGGATGCAGTAGATGTTCCTGATACTTGGCGTTGATTCTCATTGACAGCTTCCATGTCTTGACCAAATTTAACAGTACCTGGCTCCACTGTGGCAGCATCTTGGTCTAGCAGAACAGCATCAGGCTCTGTTGTGGCAGCATCTTGGTCAAGTTGAGCAGTGTGGTCCGTTGATGAAGCATCTCTCTGGATAATCATATATAAGACAACATTTAATACCACTACAAATGACATCATCGTTCATTAGAATGCATTATGTTGTCATTGCATTATAATAATGAAGCACCAAAGGTGCAAACCCTCAGCGATACTATATTCTAGCTAACTTACAAAATCATCTCAGACGAACAGAATAACTTATTGGCTATTCTAATCAGGCATCAATACAGCTCAAGCAATGAAAACGGTAGATGTAAACACAGTCTTCGTAAGAGAAGCTAAAGAGGCCATGAGGCACTCACCAGTATATATTGTCAACTTGAAACTCCACTTCCAGCACTCAGTTAATTTCCCAGCATAAATAAAACTACCGCGGGCAGCAAGAAACTATACAATGTGACGATAGAGGGCATCACCCACAAAAGCTAGTAGCTACATAGAGCTGAAAGCTTCGCGTTTCTCAAAAATCAGCCTGAAAAAAAGAAAAAAGTAGCACAATAAAAAGGTCTTAAATCATCGTTCTGAGTAAGTTCATACCTAAATCAACGGTTAATTGTCAGTAATCTCCAAAATCAGAGTGTGACAGACAAACAGATAGGACGACTACTATAACTGTCTTGCATATACTTGGCGAGGGCTGAAATATATTGAGAGTTGAGGATAAGAGTGTTTTGAATCTACATGTCAGTTCTAAAATGAACTATGAAAGAAAGTGATTTGAACCACTACATTTCTGCATGGGATATTAACCTCAGAAACGGTCTCACTGATTTTGAAATATCTTAATTTTCTCACTTTATGGGTTTTGCTGTTGTGCACATTATATGCTGGCAGACCCTAGCTAATGCAAACCTCACTAATCTGAAACATTGTTAGTATAAACATTTTAGACACGCTATTCCTAAAGCATAACTTTTTTTTCAAACATTTGACCATGTGTGTATAGCAATGCAGAATATCCCCAATTGATCCTTACCAAATGTCACTTCAAGGCTTGTGAAACAATTTAATTGGCTTCACACTCTCAAAAAGGAATGACTTAGGCAGGATATCCACCATCGCAGAAATATGAATTAGGCAGGGCATCACTATAGCAGAAATGTGAATAAGGCAGGGCATCAACTATAGCAGAAATGTGAATAAGGCAGGGTCCACCATAGCAGAAATATGAATTAGGCAGGGCATCAACTATAGCAGAAATATGAATTAGGCAGGGTATCCACCATAGCAGAAATATGAATTAGGCAGGGTATCAAATATAGTAGAAATATGAATTAGGCAGGGTATCAACTATAGTAGAAATATGAATTAGGCAGGGTATCCACCATAGCAGATATTAATAAGAAGAGTGATGAGCATAAGTGGGACCTGACTAAGATTGGTGCGGCCATCTGGTGAAAATCATGAGGGTAGGCAAGGCTAGAGATGGCTGTGTTCTTGTTGCTCAGACAAAGAAGAGAAGAAAGAATTCCTATTACTGGTAAGTAGTGATGCTCTTTGTGAGTATATAATCTGAACATTTCTCTAATCCAAACATCCTCTGGTCCCATACAATTGGTTATGATTATAGAGGGTCAACTGCCTAAAGGAAGTCATTATAAACCTACACTAGTTAATAAATGATCACACACCAACATTGTTGTGATGGTGTGATTTTTCTGTGTTAAGTAAGTGTAATGGAGTGTAAACTCTATAATGCGCCACTCCTGTTTCATGCATTTATATAATATATATATATATGTGACCGTCTACAGGAAAACCAGGCACAACGCGGCGTGCGTAAATATCGAGAAAAGATCGATCGATTTCTTAAAAATGTATTGTTTCAAGCCGACGGAAGGGAACGGTTAGGTCTATTATAGTGGGAACGACTTAATAGTGGGAACGACTTAAGCTACGACGATAAAACTTGGAGAGCTCAATATCTGGACGCCGACAACTCTGTAAGTGCAAAAAAATTTTTTTTCGAAGGGTGCCGCGTTGTGCCAGGTTTTCCTGTAGACGGTCACATATATTCTTTACTGTGAATTTAGTGACTATCATGTAGAACTACAAAATGATGATCTTAAATAAATCAGATCAAAAAAAAGTTCCGTTCCGTTCCGTAGAACGGCCGTCGCACGATTAAAAAACGGGGGGAAAAACGGTACACCGTTTGTTAAAAAAACGGTCGTTCCGTTCGACCGCGTTACCGTTTTAATCTTTCTCGTTCACCGTATGTCTCGCTCAAAGAAATATAAAAAATCTTTTATCCAATAAAACGTTCTGATTTTTTGTTTATAGGCTCCAGAGGCGGAGCTTTTCGGGTTAAAAAAAATTGAAGCCGTCCTATTCGAAGTTGTCTCGCGGAGAATTGTTAGTTCGACCACCGCACAGTATCGACGTTTTCTCGAA
>WLWI01002281.1_pt1 | contig 16570 bp, 15 predicted proteins | sample 6701501 | NCBI WGS metagenome assembly WLWI01 (sample SAMN12718690, study PRJNA515312) | sponge metagenome | isolation source: marine sponge | host: Mycale hentscheli | place: New Zealand: South Island, Marlborough, Capsize Point | collected 2014-11-01
GTTTATGCACTTTTGGCAAACCATAAAATTTAGGAGCAAAACAATTTGTAGGTTTGAGCTTATTGAACATGGCCATGTTTATGTGTTTGGCTGCCTTCAAATCTTTGAGCAAATCTGTAATTCTTTTTTTCACTACTTGAGTTGGGTCTTTTTTTAGTTTTTTGTAAGTTGGTGGCTGAAGGAGCATATAACATTTGTCCATATAATCACTTTTGTCTAGTACAACTGTAGCATTGCCTTTGTCTGCTTTTACTATCACTATGGTATCATTTCTTTTCAAAGATGCAATGGCTTGGTGTTGAGAAGGCTTCATGTTGTTTTGACGGACTTTAGTGTTCTTGATTACTGAACATATCCTAGCTCTTAGCTCCTCTGAAACTTCCACTTGAAGTTTTGCTCTCCTTGTGGCTACTTCTACACCAGCTAGTATGTCAATAACTGGAACCCTTTTTGGAGTAGGGGCAAAATTGAGACCTAATTCCAATACTTCTTTCTCTTCCGGCAGTAAGGCAGTGCTAGATTTGTTAATTACCCAGTTGTTTTTGGTTGCCTTTGTCTCATTCTTTTCAGTATCTGTTGATTGCTTCTTCACTAACCAGTCAAATTTCTTAATATGGTTTGCTTTTGTTTTTTCGAAAACATAATCTGCACCCTTCTTGCATATATCTTTAACCTTGTGATAGTCTTCAATTGATATTATCTTTCTTAAATCTTCTTCTATTGTCACAAAGTGAAGAACCACAAAGAAAGAAAATGAAGTTTGACACTGAAAGTGAAGGTGTGTATGCTGTTGTCATTGTTTGTTTAAAAGTGCCTCCACATGCACTTAGTTTAGTCTTAGAATTTACAACTATGGACATAATTTGTCTTAATAATAGTAGTTTTATGTTTAAAGCAAAATGTATAATTAAAACTTAACTTGATAATTAAAACTTAAGTTTTAACAGCCGATCTGTATGCTTGTGTGTTAGTAACAACGATGATTAACGACAACAATGGGCCCCTCATTTCTCAAGGCAGTGAGGTACTTAGCCCCCATATTTCACATCTCATAGTATAGTATGAATGTTGTCAGTGGTTTAGAAAACAACAACAACTGTTTATTTCAATTTGAATAGGGTTATAATATTCTTTTTTTTTTATTTCTCCACAAAATTAGGACAAAAGGAGTAGCTAAACGTTTTTAATTGTGGTAACCTCAGCCCTCCACTATTCACCTCCTTATAATATCAAATAACTAGCTACATGCAGATAGCTTTTCTCCAAAAAAGAAAGAAATATTTTAACATTATGTTTTCTGGAACAGGTGAAAAGTAATAAAGCTAGACTATTGCTGTGAACATTCTGACACGAGTTATACTGTGGTGCTGTGGTGCTGTGGAGGACCGGAGTTAACGTCGCTTGTTCCACGGGTAGGGAAGGTTGCCTGGCTGCCGATTGGTGATGGGAAGAGTCTCTCGCTCGGTCGAACTAGATCTCCTCTGGGTTTGCTGCCACCAGCCCTGAGTTATTTTCACTGACAGGCTTAGCAAGTCGAAGCAGGGTAGCTAATCCTCCTTCAAACTCTCCCACCCGACAGGTCATTTCAGAGGAAATGTTTGGCAAATCCATTAATGTATGAACCTTTGATAATATCCAATTCCTCAAGGGACTTCGTAGTTGTTTTTTTCTTGATTAGTCAAGGAAGATCCCTGATTGTTCTAATCTTTGATTTTGGCACTGCTGTTGTTCCTCCTCCAACAGTATATCCCAAGTAACATAACTGCTGTCTTCCAAACACATTTTTCAGGATTTGCAGTCAATTCCTCTCTTTTGAGACTCTGAAGTATTCTTCCAAGATCTTGAAGATGGTCAGTCCATGACTTTGAGTACACAACTATGTCATCAATGGCTGCAAATCCCTGCAGTCACAAAGAACATAGTTCACCAAATGCTGAAAAATTGAAAGGGCATTATGTAGTCCAAATGGGGCTCTGAGAAACAGGTATTTTCCCAATGGACTTGCAAATGTTGGTTGATATTTCCACTTGATAATATCTTTTTATTAAGTCCAACACTGAGATCACTCTTTACCAACCTCCTTTACCACATCTTTCAATTTTGGTGTAATATAGTTAGCTATTGCATTCAATTTACGATACTATACACATGAATTAATGTGACTTAAGATAAGTTTATTCTTCTATTTCTCTCTATCTTCTTCCTTCTTTTCAATTCCTTCTCTCTTCTTGCTCCTCATTAGCTCGGGACGGACCCACAGAAACGATAGGTGATGTCTACGCTGGTGCAGATGGTTGAATGATACTTAATGATTTAAGTTTTTCTATTTCATTTTCCACTTAGTGTTTTTGCCTTGTCAGGTACTGGGTATGGATATGTTTCCACAGGCGAATGATCCCGTATCTATTTCCATCTTTGCTCTAGTTGATAGCCCAGGTGTCTTGGACAACACATCATAATCCTTAATAAGCTCATCCAAGTCTTTCTATAGAACCCCTCTGCTTTAGCTGGTAATACTACTTCAATCTTTGACACATCTATTACATCTTTATCTGCCATAACTGTCACTCTTCTCAAAAGTTGTAGTTTCTATCTAAGAATTCTTTCAATGTATTAAAATGCACTACCCTGCTTTTCCTTCCATTTCCAACTATACGATAATTCACATCACGAGGAACCCCTGAAATAGTGTAAGGACCACGCCAACTCTCACTCAACTTGGGCAACATTCCAGGTTTCTGTTCCCAAACTAAGTCACTTCACTGAATTTTGTTAACTTTTTATTCCCATCTGCTTTTTTCTTCCTATACTGCACTTCCTTCCTGTTGTTCTCAATGGCTATCTCCCTAACATGATCCAGTCTTCCTACTAGTTCTTTCACCCATGCTGAAGTATTCCACACACCTTTCTTATCCCTTCTCCATCCATCAGAAAGAACATCAATGGGACCGCTTATCATTCTCAAACAAGCTCACATGGAGAAAACCCTTTGCTACGATTTGGTATACATCTGAGTGCATGTAGTGCTATTGGCAATGCATCAGGCCATTGAAGACCTTCTGCCCTTGCTTTTGTCAAAATACTTCTCAATATTCCATGCATATACGCTCAAGAACTCCATTACATTCTGGGTGGTATGGGCTGGTATTCACTCTTAAACTAATATCTCATAAATTGAGTACCATAGTCAGTTAAAACTGGTTTAGGAATATCAGTGAGTCTAAATTTGTACCATGTTATTTGCTACTTGTCTTGCACTAAAACATCTTAATGGAATTTCCCTGCCATCTTGTGGCTACGCAAGTATAGGTAAGAATATATTTGTATCCATCTCTTGCCTTTGATAAAGGATTAACCAAGTCAAATGCACAACATTAATTGGAATGGAATACATAGGTTGAATTACTAATGGTACTTTCCTGGGACCGTTTATGCCACACTTCTTACATACTTGGTATGATTTTCAGTGTCAAGAAATATCTTTTTAGCCATATGATTTTGAAGCAATCAATCCTCGTGCATGATCACGCATTTTCCCTCTGAATGATGTAGGTACAAGTAATTATATACTTGCATAGAATCACCTGTCTTGTTTTGCACATTTTAAACTACCAACACATCTACAATTTTAAACGATGTATCCTCTTGCTTATCTTCATTACACCACTTACTGAGTTTATTCCTTTCACTCCCTTTTTCTAAGACATGCAACTGCTCAAAATCATGAACTTTTCCATCTCTTCCTTTTATCATGTTACCATCACAGAGTAATTGTACTGGCTATCACAGATTATTTTTTCATCTCTCACACTTTCTCATCTTTACTTTTCAATTCTACAGACATCTTGTCTCACTCCTCCCTCTCATGTGCTAATATTTGCCCTGCATCTATGGTCAACTCTAACTCCTCATCTACAATTCTATCATCATTACAAGTATTCACTGAAGCTACTGGATTTGGATGGACTGATTCAGATTCTGGGCATATGGAATTGTTTCATCCTCAGATTTTGTAACCATAGATCTAGTGGTAATCATTCTACATCTTGTTGCTGTCTGTTTCTTTAGGAAATTCTGTTTTCTTTTTATAGAAGCTGTCTAGTGTATTTTCCTTCTTCAATAATAGCCCCATTTTGTGGTGAATTTCTTGTCTTGTTTTGCTGCTGATGTTGCCAAGACTTTGTTTATTTAGTCATATTCTGCTAAGAACCTTTACTCTCGAGTTGTCTTTGGCTTTTGCAAATCAACATAATCAGCACACTCAGCACCAATGTGAGCTGCCACATAACCCATGGAGATCACATTTGTGAACTCTTCCATTGACTTTGCATTAGATCTTGGATGAGCTAATAAATGTTCCATCTGTTCAGAAGCAGTTCTATTTTCACACTTAACACTAGGTGTAGAAAATAATGATCTTGCAGCATCTGTTGATGTATAACCTGTGCTTTCAAGCATCAAGTCACACATATCCTCATTGTGGTGAGACGACTAAGTTCACTACCACCAGAATTCTACCAATGACAGATGGCAAAGTTCAATTCACTTTTAAATATGCTGACCACAAGTAGAACTGACAAAAACTGTGTATGTCAAACATATGACATGAGAGTTGTGCATGTGTAGTTCGATAAGGAGCAAATGTTTGGGTGACAATGTAATTTCAATGTTGGATTCTGAACGATTCACGAAAGGTGTGTGTAGAATTAGCTAAGAATAGAAATAAACTGACATAATATGCGAGTACAAGAAGTAAATAATTATTCCTTGTAATGTAGTGGCGTTTCACCACACTTATAATCTAATATATATTAGTTAAGCTCAATCCTTTTTTCATCTTCATCACATGAATTCAGCAATAAAATTGGAGTCTTGGGCATTATATCTCCTGGGTCATTATCTTCAAGTGTCTGTTGATTATGTATGCTGTTCAAGCGTTCTCTCTGTATATGTAGCTCTTCTTCCAATTATTGTTCTCGCTCTCCCCGATGCTTATCCATTTGGTACACCAAATGTGTGTGATTTACATCCATATTCTATTGATGGAATCTGAAGTTGCCGCATCTCGATAGACGCTACTTCTTGCTGATTTGGGTGTTTCCTTTGGAGATTGTATTGATGCTTGTTTGAACCAGACAGATTTTTTGGAATGCCAATATCTGCGAATTGCCCTGCCTTAGCCATCAGCACACCCAAATTGGAGTTAGTGGCCATCTGCACAATAAAATACAACAACTATGAATATGAATTAAATAAGAATATGATTACAACAAAAAATAACCAAACTATGTTCAAGTTCACTCAATTAGGTACACAATTTCGAATTATCTCCGACACTTTTTTCAATGAAACTTTTTACTCCTGTTTTCTGTCTTTGTTATCTAACTACACAGCAACAGTTCACTGTTTTTTTTTTGTCAACCCAGCTATTCTCTTGATGAATTTCTGCTGACTCGGCTTGATTGCCTCCGCCAACCATGTCACCGCTGGAGTACTGGTAGCTTTCCTTTTCACGGCTTATACAAACACCGCTGCCACTAAATGTAGTACCTCTGGCTTCTAGAAATACCACTGTAGTTTGCCATCACCACCTTCACTTCTCACATTGATCAGTATGAAGGACCTGAGCTATCAACGTTCAAACAACAAGACACCAAATGAATATGTTTAGATAATACTTTATACTAGCTATTTGTTACCTGCACAGCTATCAACACATCTATTTTCCCAATAGTGATTGGTTGTTAGTTTTGCCAATCGTCGAGTTGTCGGATGTTTGAGTTTGTTGTTGTCTCTATTTTCCCTTGGGGTAATTTGATGGTGGGGAGGGCCCCCACAATCTTGACATAGCTCAGTCTGCAAGACTAGCCTATCACCATTGTATCACAATTATGACAGGACAATTTAGAGTGCTTGTGCATTAAGAAAGCAGTCCTGGGTTCGATTCCCGGTGGCAACCGAATATTTTTAATTCTGTATTGTTTAAAATGCCTGTGAAAGAGAGAGAATACATCTAATGAGTAAAAGAAGGCTGGGAAAGAAATTGTGAAGTGATTTACTAATATGTTGTTTAAAAATTGTGCTGTTTCCCCCTTATAGATCAGTTACCAATTGCTAATAAGCCAGTCAGTTCAGAGGATAATAGTTTGGATTCAATTTCATCCACTTCTATTATAGAAGGTAATACTTCTGAGAAATTAGTAGAGTTTATTTTTATTAAGTAGGAGGAACCACTTCTTATCCTTATAATCAATTCCATTTCTACGTATAAACGTTACCACTATATGAGCATACCAGATATAATAATTTGTACTACCTCTCTGAATTTTAAAACTGAAATCACAAAAAAAATTTTTTTTGCTAATCTGACAGCATTAAGTTGAAGTTTTTTCAAGATAAATTCAGTTATCATTCAAGTCAAGTAGTTGCCATCTTGAATGCAACTTATGTTAGACAATAAGTTCTGTTTATTTCATGTTGTTTATCTTTAACGCATTGATAAAGCAGAAAGTTCTAACAACAACATGCATGTCAAAATCTTAATTCAAGCCTTAAATAGCTGATTGTAAGTTACTTGTTTTATAACATCACTAGCATGATGTGTTACTATATCATGTAATGAAAACTACTGTAGACAGTGCACAGGAAAATAGGGCACAACATGGCACACGTAGACATCGCAAATTGATCAATTTACTTTTAAATTTAATTAAAAAAAGCCTGGGAATTGAAATGGTTAGATTGTGTACATTGGCAATGTTTGAAGATAAGGCTATAAAACTTGATGAGCTCAATAACAGGATGCCAACAAAAATTTAAAGGCAAAAAATATAAGGGGCCCACGTTGTGCCTGATTTTTCAGTAGACTGTCACACATATTATTGTGACTTTATACGACTTAATTGTCATGTTAATCATCTACTTTTTTAGAGAATGTGCTTCAATTAGAAGAGCAAGTGATGACTGGTGACAGATCAGCACTTCTAAAATTGTGCAGGAAGCCTTCGTTTAATGCAGAGAAGTGTTTTGGTAATGGAGAAACTCTATTGCATATAGCATGTCGCATGGGCCACCTAGATATTGTCCGTGCTTTAATTGAGGTATGTAGATGTTCACTTCTTGTGACAGATGATCATGGCAATAGCCCGTGTCATTCAGCATGTGAAGCTGGTCAAATCAAAGTCATGGATTACTTTGATAATTAATGTCCTTATCCTAATTATTATTCCTCCAAGAACTCTGAGGGCAACACATTGCTACATCTTGCCTGCAAATCTGGCTCAATCCCACTAATACGATTAATAATATATGGTAGTAGTACTTATAATGCAAATGAAAGACCTATCAAATTAAATGAATACAGCGAGGCATTAAATGAAGTTTTAACCTACGAAGATGTTCTTCCCATTAACAAATTTGGGCATACTCCATTGGATATAGCTTGCTTGAATCGTAACTTTCATGTAATAGAATTTTTTTTTGGCGAGTATAAAAACCATTTAAAAGATGACCTTTCTCTTCAGATTCCTTCCCTGATAAACCTTGCATATGAGATGAATGATTCTAACATGGTTAAGTACTTTCAGTCTAAACGTAACAATAATTCTTCTGCATTAGTAAAATCCTACAAGTATGGCAAGCGGTTTGGTTTTGACAACAGACCATCATCATCTCATACCTATTCTAATCATAGCGGTGAATTATGTAGGCTAGGCGACCCCGACATATGTGAGTCCTTTGTAGAATTGTATTTTTTCTCAGTTGCACGTCATGGTGATATAGAGGCATTTGAAAAATGTCGTAACTGCACTACCGATGTTTCAATTTTTTCCTCTAAAACTGCATATGGGGATACTTTGCTTCATGCTGCTTGTGTTTCTTGCAACATTGACTTTGTTAAGTTAATATTTGATTTTCTGACCACAAAAAAAATTTACTCGGGTGAGGAATTAAAAACTCTAAAAAATGTTTTTGGCTTTACTTGTCTACATATTGTCTGTGAGCTGGGATCTTTAGAGCTGGCTAAATTTTTTATCAATGCTGGGTTTTCTACAATGGATGTAACAAATCTAGGATACACTCCTCTCCATTTAGCTATACTTCATGATCGAAAAGAAGTTTTCAAGTATTTGATGTGCATGAATAATGATGACATTAATGTTGTAACTAGCACTATGGAGACACCATTACATATTGCTACATATGAAGCAAGTAAAATTGAGTATGTCAAAGGTATTGTAAAGCATAAAAAGTTTGATTTGCTAAATGTTGAAAAGGCTGACTGTTGTGGAGAAACTCCTCTATTCAATGCTTTTCGTACACGAAGTTCTGAACTTGTAAACTTTCTTTTAAGTGAGCCTTTAAACAGCAACATGCAAGCAATGAATCACAAGAATGAAACTGTAGCCTTCATTGCCTGTAGGCTTAATTGGACTGAATTGCTGGATGATATTATTTCTAACAATAAAATTGATCTTGATCAATCCTTTCTTGTAGCTGCATTACAATGCAGTGAAACAAAAATTGATCATGACAGTCAGTGTTATAAATTAGGAATGATTTCCTATTTACACAGAAAACACAAAGGATTCTTTGTAAAGCATTTAAATGAACTTAATTCTCACTCCGGCTTAACTTTACTCCAACAATCTTATACATCTCAGAATAAAGCAGTATTTGAGTTTCTCTTAAATTTGCCTGAATGTGATCCTAATATTAGGAGAGGAAATGGGGACACTGTACTCCATTTGTGTTGTAAGAATAATAATATGGAGTTTTCTCTGCTTTGCATAAATAATAGCTGCTCTGTCGATATTCAGAATGATGATGGTGAAACACCGCTTCATGTGGCTTTTAATTGTAAGTGTTATAATCTGCTGATTATTATAATAAATTTGATCTTCCAACAGAAGGGACGAGGTTTCTTAGAAAATTGCCTAGACTCACGTGGTAACAATATACTTCATGCAGTAGCAGAATGTTATTTTGGTAAAACTGACCGCAGCATTGCTCTACCTATTGCTGCAATAGTTGATTATAACTGCAAAAATAAGCTTTCAGGTGACACTGCTCTTCACATAGCTTGCAAAACTAATAATTTTGAAGTTATTGAAGGATTAATACAATTCGATTATAGCACAGAATCATGGTATAATAGTGGCTTTAATTCACCCTTAATGGAGATAATAAACAGTTATAACAGCTATTTAAAAAAATTGTTCAGTTCCATTCCAGAGAAATATCTCCACAAGCCTTATTATGTGTGTCGAAATACTGATGGTTGTGATGAAATAGATGTGCCACTAGTTCTTTATCTTATAAAACACGGTTTCAGCACTTGTTGTTCAAGTTCACCTTGCACACAAACATCCAACGGTGATATCATAATACAACTTTTAGATGCTGAATCAGAACATGTCATTGATACCTTAGGCAATACTATATTCCATTACTTATCTTATTGTGGTTACCACATGTGTACAGATCTTGAAAGTATTGTTGAAAAAGCTTTCAAGCAGCATGGTAGTCTAGTAACTAATTTGAATAAGCATGGTGAATCTGTCTTACATTATGCTCTGAACAATCACAATCAATGGCTTATTATGAAAGTATTAGAACGAGAAGTGCCTTATGAATTTATTAATAAAGACAGTGTACATAAACGATTGATGAAGGATGCTTTATCGCACGATGTACTTCACCGTTACTTAATGGCTAAAGGTGTTCATCATAACTCTCGAGTTCGCCTAGCATCTTCTTCTTCTACTGTGCCATCACTTCATATTCTTGTTGTGGGTAATTCTGGAGTAGGTAAAACTACCTTGATTAATTCTCTGAAAAAGCATTGCAATTGCATAGCTGAGAGTGAGTCTAATATTACATCCACAACTGGAGTGGTTAGAAGTGAAATTTGTAGTGGAATGTGCAAATATCAATTTAGCGATTTTGCAGGCCAACCTGAATTTGACTTGATTAAGTCGAGGTACCTTGAAAGTCGATTTGCCACTTTGTCTCAATACTATATGCACAACAAATTTCTTGTTGTTCTTGTTGTAAATGCCGAGAAGGATTTACAGGAGAACAAAGATCAAGTTCAGGAAAGAGCATCTTTTATAACGGATCATATGAATGACCCACTCCTTTCAATAAGTGCAGTTCTAGTGTGCAGTCATGCAGACTGTATAGACAATAAAGAAGAAAAATATGAAGAGGTTAAAAAGCTAACAGAGCATTTTCAAATTATTGGTAAAAGTCTCAAAGTACGAGATGACATAATATTCATAAACTGCAAGTCAGTCACAGACCAACACGCAATGAAAAGAATATTTCCCAAACAAACATCAATAAGTGATCTACTCAAAATTTACAATAGTGAATCTGTAGGGCTGACAGCATATACTCTGTCACCAGGGGCTACTGAATTACTGAGGTTTATCAACTCCAAATTAAGTAAAGTTCCATTTCAGATTATAAAATTACTTGAAAGTATAAAGAGTAATCAGTTGTTCAAAGTCGATCATTATGGGCGTATTGTACAAGAAGGAGATAAATTTGTAATTCCTGAAATACTGGAATTACTTTTAGACCCATTGCGTGAATTACATGCTCACAACCTTATCATGTTACTAAACCATTCAGAGGACGAATCTTCATGGTGGATTGTGAGCCAATCTGTTCAGGACATGCTTTTCAGTAGAGTTAGCTCCTTATTCAAACCTCAGTCTGAACTGACCTGCCTATCAGAAACCAATAATACAGGAATTGTGAGCAGTGAACAACTTCTTTCAATTTTTACAGAAATGGAATTGGCGGCCGAGTTTCATTTTGAAGTGTTTTTGGGGTATCTTCAGAATATGGATTATTTGCCAACTTCTCGATAATGCCAAAATAGGATGGATTATGGAAACAATTTTGGCTGAACAGTACGATGGCAAGGTAAAGTACCATTTTTTTCCTGGCTTAATCTCAGCTAATATGCCAACAGACTTGGATGACATTTTTTCTGACACTAAAAACTATCCTTTCCAGTTTGGATATTTACTGAAAGCTAACAGTCCATTGGATTTGCGTTTTTTTCAGCCTTTAATGTTTCGTTTATTTAAATTCACAGAAGTAAAGGAAAGCTCCAATTTTTCCCGTAGGATTGAATTATGGAAAAGTGGGATATTTTGGGTCACACCTGACATGGTTAAAATCTTGGTTGAAGTCAGGAATAAAAGGGAGGTACTTCTTATTTGTCAAGGTCAGTTGGCATGTGATACATCTAAGTATGCAGCCAGTATTGTAAATGAGATAAGAAGTGCCAAAAAATCAGTGTGTGATAACTTGAGAGATATTCCCCTAGGTGAAGAATACTTGTTGTTAAAATGTGATTATAAGCATGAGTATACTAACGAAGAGCTTGCACCGATTCTTAAAATTAAACCAAGACTCCAACTACCAATACAACAAAGAGCTTACTATACTTCAGATCTGAAGCCAGAGCGTCTTGAACGCTTTATGTTTATTGACCCATACGTTCATTTGGAATTGTGTGTGGATAGCCCCAGCAAGAGTATAGATAAGGTTATCTCTCATCCTATAATCAAAGAGATATTAGAGAGTGAACACCAGAGTCCCAAATCATCATCAGATTTATTTGAGATTCTTGACAAGCATAGTGTATTCAATGGCAGTGATTTGTTTTCTATGTGCGACTCTTGAGAACAGACTTTTATATTACTACTATTGTACTCAATTTATAGTTTTAGTATGACGCGTAATATTGTTCATAGCTGCATTTTCACCTTTGTTCTGTAGTCAAATTTTATTTACTGAACCGTTTATAACATTTTTGGTAGGCAAGCGATAGTCATAGTCAAGTTCTCTTAGTTTCATTTTTCTTTTATTTTCTATATAAACTTCATAATATCACTTTGTAATAAGATTGCTAATGATGGTTTCAGAGCAACAATCATAGACTCAAAATGGCAATGAGTTCTGTGGCAGATCACATCACCTGTTCAGGTTATCTGCCTTTTAAATGCCAATTTCTTTTACATTCAATACTTGCGTAGTCATGTGGCATTGCCTCAGATTCACATGACCAAATTGATTTTGTTTTTTGTTGTTGTTTTTTTACTACGTACATGTCTTATTTAATGCACATGTGCTTATGCGTTGTGATTTGGGGTAATCAACCAAAACACAGCATCTAGTGTTTAAAATTTTTTTCCTATCAGTATGTTGCACGGGGCCTAGGGACGGCATCCTTTAAATCTGGAAGCTGTAGCACAAGCCATCATTGCCCTACACACTACAGCAATTCAGTACTTTTGTTCAATTTATTGCTAATTTCGAGAAAATGCTGTGTAATGGAGTTGCTAAGACAAGGGGACATGTCCTGTATTCTGTAAACTAGTCTTACATGTCTCTGTGACTATAAACAAATGCGGCCCACTGGTGGAGTGAAAGAAGTTAACTGGGCTTTAATTAGGCCTCTGAGAAACTATGATCGAGTATATGCAAGAGTTGCATGAGAATGTGGATTAAGGGAGGCATCACCACAAGATTGTGGTTTCACATTTTTAGTCCTAACTTTACTATGCATGCATGTTTACTTCACTTTGAGGCTCAAAACATAGCATACCTGAAGCTCTTCAAAATGAACTAAAAATATGGGTATAAAACCTCACCCATCAAAATTCTAAGGTGTCAACGTCAAGAAAACCCTTACCCACCCATGTGCAATTAAACCCCTCCTGGTTCAGCATCAAGACTTCAAACTTCACACACTTTCCTTCTTAACAAAGTTATTGGATTTTTGTAAAAAAAATTTATTAAAATTTGGAGAAAAGAAAACATGTATAACTTAATCAGAACAATTAAAGTAAATACATAGTTCACTTTAACGAGTAGAAAAAGAAGTTTCAGATGAGCATCACTGTAAAAAATAATGAGAACAAAGTTATGAATTTTAGAAGATTGACAGTTCCACTTTTGTGACTTATCATTGACACTTACATGTAGTGTGCCCTCCTTCAACACATCTCCTCAATTTTCATCTTCCAAGAGCAACCTCATATATATAAGTGCATAAGTAGTACTTTCAACAGCTTTCTTGTGTGAATTTGTGGGTTGAACCATTGGCAACTGTAGTCACACAAGGAACCAACCCCTGCCTAACATATACTATTTAGAGCAAATTTTATTTAGGTTTATCTATTCTGACGGTTCAAGAAATACTGTTTGGAAGTTCAGGAGGGGTTTCACTACCTCTACATAATAGTTAGGCACTGCTTCAGAGGGAACTACTGTATTTAGGATCCCTGAATGCCCTTGATTGTAGTGTCTTGAGCGCAGCGAGGGCGCTACGCTTTGGGCCTGAGGGACCCTAAGAACAGTAGTTAACGACTGCCGCACAGCGCCTAACTAATTTAGAACATAGCCATAGTTCCTAACAACACAATTGGAGGGATCCTACATATAGAAGCCCTGCCCTGAAGGCTGGGGCACTACATATGGAATCTCTCCCTGAAGGACCTAAGAGATTTTAAGTCCGCCTAACTAATTTAGAACCTAGCCATAGTTCCTAACAACACAATTGGAGGGACTCTACAGAAGCCCTGTCCTGAAGGCTGGGGCACTACATATGAAATCTCTCCCTGAATGACCTAAGAGATTTTAAGTCCCTCTGTCACAATACAAAAACTACACCAGCTATGTTCTAAGATGCAATACAGTGGTAGAGAGCCCCAAAATAAACCCTAACAAACCACCAGCCCGTTAAGTTTTAGGTTACTAATCGAAGGTGTGGTAGCCTTCAGTAAGTGTTAGACTCCACTGGAGCCTTCCTCCAAAACAAAGTGCCGTCAAAGCTACATGGAGGCTTTATAGTTGTTGTTTTTTTCGCCTCCCATAACGCTGGTTAGGACTGGAAATTCCAAAGACAAATGATACAACAATCGCATGAAGTAAGTACTGCTCTGCATGTGGAGTGAAGATTATGTAGTTGCTTTTCCTGTGTGCTTTATTTTGAACTATAATGAGCTATTGTTATTAAAAAAAAAACACACAATGGTCAAGATGCGCTATGCTAATGGTAGCGGCAATATATTTTGGATTCTCTCCGGGCGGGTGTGATACAATAAGTAGGGATGACAAAAACTATTATAAATGAATAAATGTCCAATGGACTAGAAACTTTGGACACAGCTTCAGAAAGCTCCAACCTTGAATAAAAAGTCAAATATTTTTTATTTTTTTCAAGTGGTAAGTGAATAGCCTGCCAAAAGCTTTTTAGCAACACTCCATACACTGTTAAAAATGAGGAGTTCAGGTAACCCCGAAAGTGGGGTACCAGTAACTGGGCAAATAAAACTCCTCTTGGATGGTCACAGCAACTCTTCTCGGTAGTAAAAAATTTCTATGTGGAGCATAGTCTGATGAAGAAATAAAAAAAATCACTGAAGGTTATTAATTCTACTGCGAACTAAAGTAAAAAAGAAGGAAGTTTCTTTATTCCATGATGCTTAATTAACATCCATCTTTCTTGTGGTACTTACCATTAGCTTCTCTGTTAACTTACGTGTTTCAGTGTTCACTTTGTGATATCACAAGTGAACACTGGCTTTATGTTAGGTACTCCCCTAAATTACTCCCCCAAGGAGTTACTCTAACTCCTCATTTTTAACAGTGTAAGCGAGTCTAACTGACAAGTGCTCCTAGCCTCATAGCACATAATTCTAGACTCTGCCATATGCTAGAACTAATGGTTGTTTATTCATTTCTACCTTTTTTTGGAAAAAAAAAAATCAGTTCTAAAGGCTTTAAAGGTGGATACTGAAAAAATTTTTATTCCATGTGTTTGGTTGATTTTCCCAAGACCGGTCACTTTCTTTTACAAACAACACTGGAAAATTGGGATTTTCTATACTTTCTGTCATGTACACTTTCCTGCACCATCCATGCATCTGTCCTGCACAACTTTAGGACAATTATAGGAAGATGTATGCGACAATTATAGGAAGATGTATGCGAAAATTTGGCTTATACTGACTTTAGGTAAAAGAATATTAATCCTGTGTTTTGTAAATGCTGGATATTGTTTTGGGGAAATGGGCTCACATTTGTCAGACAAATTAGTATAAGGACATTTTTTTCATGATTTGGTCAATCTTAAGGGTGCCATCACATAGCAATGCCTGGGCAACTTTACTCTCCTGTCGTCTGCCTGGTACAAGGCTCGCTGTCGGATTGGTGATCTTGTGGGCAGTAACTTATGTTGGATGATCAAGTAGATAACCCGATGTTAGCTAGTCTGAATAATAGGCCGGCTGGGATGGGCCGGTAGTTAAAATTTTACTGGTTCGATAATAGCAGATATTCAAACTAGGAAAATAACTGAGAACTAATACGAGAATACAATACTTATAACAACGGATGGCATGGACATGAACTGTATTTGGCCACGAGCGGTCAGTGAGGCTTTACAAAAATAAAGTGCATGCATAGTGTAGCTAAATATTGATTTGAATGTTCATGGAGGTTCTGCTAGGCCCGCACATCATGTAACAATGAAAGTAAAACATCTGATGAATGGGACTTGTGCATGCTTCTTGTTTATTGTCAAAATTATTTTTTCATTAAATATTACACACTATAATTTGAAAATGTCATTTAGCTTAGCTATTATTTGCAAGTGAATATTTTTATACGTCATCTTAGTGTTATAAGTGGTATACAGTTAAACATCTGTTTATTTATTTCAGAGGGACAAAAAATATGCCATAAACAGCAAAATTATTCAGCTGTGTTTACCGTTTCCTAATAATTATAAAGAATTAGAATATATGAAACTGTCTTTAATTTGATCTAATGTGAACAATGTGCAACAGACATGTAGGACAAGATGTGTTCAGTACTTTCCGTAAAGTTTATAGTGTGAGTTTCATTAAGGAGTTGAAATTTTCTGCCCAAGTATTCCTCCATTGGGATATCTATACAGTGCCACCATCTGTTTACACACACATACATACAAGTTATTATAGTAATCATTTACTCCTGACAATAATTAGATATATACTTTCGTTGAATTCTGCTTAATCGAGCTAGTATAAAACAGTGCAATTAATCTAAAAGTCATTATTATTGTACCATAGATGCGGACTATCAAGCGCCTTCGCTTATGTGAGGGTAGGTTCGTTGCTGCCACCAGGAGAAAGAGGTGATGGTCAATAATTATGTTATTGGGAAGATAGAGAGTACTCGCCCCAGATAGTCCATGAGCCAGAGCCCATAATTTTACACGTTGGTACCACTTGGGGGGGCAAACTTTCACTGTGATATTTAAATTTTTCAGTTTCTGAAGTTTAAATTTTTATGTGATAACCCTTGCTAGGTGGTAGCTAAGTACTTGTTATCACCATGTGAAGTTAACACATATTTTTCTTTTCATTACAACTGTGTGCTAGCATTTTTAAGACTATTTGCTTAATTTTTTTTCCAAATTTAAATTCATATTGACTGCATAATCAAAATATATTAATTATGTGCAAGACCATGCCCACAATTAATTAGAAATAATTGTGTA
>WLWI01002285.1_pt1 | contig 16557 bp, 22 predicted proteins | sample 6701501 | NCBI WGS metagenome assembly WLWI01 (sample SAMN12718690, study PRJNA515312) | sponge metagenome | isolation source: marine sponge | host: Mycale hentscheli | place: New Zealand: South Island, Marlborough, Capsize Point | collected 2014-11-01
AACAACTCAAAAAACAACTCAAAAAAACAACAAATAGAACCATGAACGAAAAACAGGAAATTATTCAAAAAATGCTGCAAATGCAAAAAACATTTATTGCCAGAGAACAGTCCAGCGGCATTGATCAGGAAGAGTATTACAACCCTGATTCGGGTGGCGAGCTGGACGGGTATCAGGCGAAATACAACGAATTAGCTAACCGACTAGTAGAGCTGGCCCATGAGGAGCGCGGCTCACAGGGGTAGGAACTACGACGGGTTGTCCACGTAATCTTAAACCGCAAATTCGCATTTCTTCATGAAGGAATCTGAAATAAGGCAAAAAATCATTGCCTTGTGTAAGTAGATGAATCAAACCGGGCTCAACCAGGGGACGTCCGGGAATATCAGCGCTATTCATGAAAACACAATGCTAATCACACCCAGCGGTGTTCCCTATGACGACATGCAGCCCGATCAGATTGCACGGATGTCTCTGGTTGCTGGAGATGACAGTTGGGAGGGGCCACTTAGACCTTCATCAGAATGGCATTTTCATAAATCCATTCTGATGAGCAATCCCTTTTTCGGCGCCGTGGTTCACACCCACTCCACCTTCGCTACCATTCTTTCCATCGCCAGAAAGCCCATTCCATCCTGTCACTATATGGTTGCCGCATTCGGTGGGAACAACGTGCGCTGCGCAGGGTACGCCACATTTGGCACAGAGGAATTATCCCAACAAATACTGAAAGCCATGGAGGGTCGATCAGCTTGTTTGATGGCGAATCATGGCATGGTGGTTGCAGGAAGCAATCTCGAAAAAGCGATGTGGGCGGCAGTTGAGCTTGAGACACTGGCGAAGCAGTATTACCACGCCTGCCAACAGGATTCCATAGTATTGTTACCAGACTCAGAGATGGAAATCATTGTAGAGAAATTCAAAACCTATGGGCTAAAGTTTTCTGAGAAAAGTTGAAACTGCTGGTGGTTGCGCGCGCCCATTTTTTCCGTATCAACATTCTGTAGAATTATTTAGAATACCTCGATGACCGCCTCCACCCTTTGGCCCGAACAGACATTTAACATTACTCACGCCGATAGCGGCGTGTTTCGTGCGAAAGGGTTGAGGGCATTTTTTGAATATCGGGACCTTGGCATCGAAAGCGCAACCTCCGGCCAATTTGGCGCCCATGTTATTCGTGCGATACCGGGACAAAAATCTACCGGAGGCTGGCATCAACACCAACTAACCTTCCAAATGGTGTATGTAATCCAGGGTTGGGTGGTGTTCGAATACGAAAACACCGGTGAACATGTTTTACATAGCGGCTCCTGCGTATTGCAACCCCCCGGCATTCAACACCGGGAAGTGAGACACTCCGATGATTTGGAGCTCCTCGAGATCATCTCTCCTGCACAGTTTGAGACCACACCAATAGATCCACCCCAATCAACAGAAAAATAGCGCTCATGCCGTGTTCTCCCATCGTTTACCCACTGCGATCACATACCTGGATGAGTATCAAAAAAGTGGATACCAAAAAAGACCAATAACCGCATCAGATAACATTGCCGCCAGACTCTTTGGATTCCTCTGCTAGTTCATTAATTGCAATTATTGCTTTTTGTGCCAATTCTCGCTGAACGAATATATGGTCATGAAAATACCCGGCGATCACGTTTGCACTAATTCCGTGCCTGGTTAGTCTGGCGGAGAAAGCCGCCGTCAACCCTATGGCATCCAAACTGGAGAACCATTAATGTGATACATTTAAATACGGATTCATATTCCACTCCATGCTCATCTGCCTTATTTTTTGGCACAACCATCGTCAGACCTTCACTCTCCATAAATGAACCAATTGGTTCCAGTTCAGGATGATCTCCGTATTTTGCATGCCCAAGAAAACAAAATACGAATTCACCGGGCCTCAATGTCGGTGACATCCGGGCCAATAGATTTTCCAGTTTTTCCTCACCTGCCATCACTCACTCTCTTTTGAACTCAACACAAACATTTACTCTCAATACTGACAACGCGAGAGAACCAGCTAATTGGTTTTAAATTCGATACCACCCCAGGGCAAAGCCAGAATCCGGGGTTAGTTCCCTGTCTCAGTCAGATTAGCTATAGTCGGCTCCACATTCTCACCAAATTTCCGTAACTCTGTTCAACCTGCTGAGTTGTCACGCTTTGTGGATCATCATGTCGAAGCGTCTCCCTTGCTTGATAGAGTTGATAAAGTAGTTCACGTTTGTCTGGCTCTGGAACCAGACTCTGCATCCAGGTGACGGCAACCAGTCGCATCCCCTTCGTGATCTCACGAACCTGATGCCTGGAAGAAGCCGGGTACATAACACCATCTCCCGCATTACACTTTATCTTTTGAGTACCATAGGAAGTTTGGATCTCCAGCTCTCCACCCTCGTATTCCTCGGGAGAATTGAGAAATATTGTAATCGCGACATCCGAACGATATGGTTCGCCCTGCCCCATAATTGGATCATCAATGTGGCTGCCATATTTCATGCCATTTTGATACCGGCAATAAAAAGGAGCTGCAATTCGGCGAGGTAAGCCGGCATTCAAATAAACTGAGTGCCTGATCAATGACCCCATTACCAGATTAGTCACCCCCTGAACTGACGGAAGGCTACCGGATAACTCCTGGTTGTGTTTTTGTCGACTGGCCTGCACCCCTGCAGACAATTTGCCATCAATAAATTCTTCACCTTCCAGCAACTCATTTACGACCCTTAGCTGATCAGCATTCAGCACCTTTTCAAGGTTGATCAGCATCAGAAATCACTGTGTTCAAGATAGTGTTCTATGGCTTCCATCTCTCCCCTTTCGTAGGAACCCACTAGCTTCTTTCCAACACTCAACCAATGCCTTCTTCCTCCATTAATCACATTCACCATTCCCTTTAGATCCCGCTGTTCATGGGCATCTTCATAAGCACTACAAAAACTGGGAAAAAGCTTCTTTCGAAGGGCGGTCATATTCGCGTAATAAAAATCAATCGAAGCCTGATCTTTGAGCGTAAGAAAAGCCGGGAGGGTAGTGGCGCAGTCCGCCAGATTGTCCCGCACCGCTCTCGCCTTCATTTCCTGAATGGGGTCCTCAAGACTGGCAACCATTTCCTGCCAACCCTCTCCAATAAGTTCCCCGGCGATTTGCTCGCCAATTTCGTGCAGAATGAGATTCTCTTTTTCATTCTCCACCATCTCATCCAGCGCACGGTAAAAGTCTGAGTCAAAATCATAATGAGAGACCGCCTCTCCCATTACGCCTTCTCGCTTTTTCCAGCTCCACTCTTCTACCATTGACCCAAGATAGCGTTTCAGAGCATCCTTTCGAATGTAGATTGATCTCCCCTGGGACATCGCTGGCGGGGCGGTGATACATCGAGCCAGCTCTGTGCCCGACACCCATATTTTGGCATTTTCGGTGGCTTCTGTTTCGACTAGCTTGCCGAGAAAATAAATTGGCCTGGCCCTCCTGCCCAGTCCACCACTATAAACATATCCTTTTTCAGTCAGAATATCATTGATTCCATCGTTATCAAACGGATCAAACTCCTGCCCATTGATGATAATTGGAACAAACTCCTGCTCTTCCAGTTCATCCCAAAGCGCTTCTTTTTCAACAATCCAGTTCCCCAGTATTTTCCGATCCGCTACCTGACCCAGTGGTACATCCACTGCCCAGCGAAATAGATCCCGCATTTTCATTAGATAAATGCATAAAGTGTCATCTCCTGCATAGCGGGCATCTGCAACATCACAATTATGCTGAACCGCGTCAATAATTTCCTGCATAGATACTGAATCTCTGTGGATGAATCAACTGTTCTGAGAGTGGAGTGCATACCCTCCCTAAGAGGCGTATGTTCAACGATACCATTACACTGTTAACATTCATTGTTGTCAACGGGGAGTATCCAGAACTGATATCAAAATTGCCAAATTTCCTACTTGGCTAGACAACCGAAGACGATATTTGTCAAACAACAACTATTCGACGAGTTTTACCCCATTCATCCTAACCGGTAATGGGATATTCCGATCCCGGTATTTTATAGATTCATTGTCATACCCAACACTAGGTTATCATATTGCCTGGTAGCCAAACCCAAGACATGTCCGGGTCATATATAGGCTCTTTTATTATTTTTTTAGCGGTAGATACCCGACTCTTATGCAAAAAGCCAGAATTCGAACAGGATGGAAAAACAAACAACGCCACATTTCCATCCCGGAATTTGCGAACGCACTATCAGCGATTATCTGGAGAATCTCGTTGAATGCAGCGAAAAATTTACACGATAAAGACTTCGTGTACGAAAATGACCAACAGCGAATTGGGGTCATTCGTGAATACCTATATTATTTCATTCACTGCGCAGATCGCCTGATGTTTGACCGACTGGAAGAAACCCAACGAACGGAATTTCTCACCGCACTATGTCAGGACTGTTTTCGCCATTATCGGGAAAACTCAACAGCAATCGTCGGGGCATCCATTAGCCAGGAAATATTTATTGAAGACCTTAATCAGACCATGATCGCCTTATCTGATTTTCGTTTTATCGATGACACACCGGGATTTGAAATGACCCGCTTGATTGGAGCCCGTATACAGGGGATTCTTGGAACCAGTCAAACTAACAAATGGGCCATTGACCAGGTAATGGACATTGATGGTCCAGAAGCCTACGATGTCTTTTATAAGTCATTCACCAGACTCAGAAGAAGCTCCGGATTTTGAAGAGGTAACATTAGTACTTTCCTGGGAGGGCATCAGAATTAACCCACCCCAGAATTAACCCACCCAATGTAACTAATAATACTAAAGTAGGAGCTAATCAGTTGAAGATTACTTATTCTGCCACTTCTCCGCATTCTCCGTATGCCTAGCCTTTCCATCTTCATACCCGGCTTCCCAGTCCTCTGTCAGGCGCTGTTCTTCAATTTGCGGGTTTCCGAGAAATCCGCTGACCCATCCTGCGACATAGTTCTTGCTGGTATTTTGTTGCTCTAGCTGCGTGATGGTTTCGTAGTATATGTTCGTCATCGGAGATATAGAAATCGCTGTTGAATTAGGAGACCGCCAGTCCCGATAAGCCAGCAAAAAACAATCATCGGGAAAGCGTTCTTTGGCAAGCAAGATCGAGAACAAAAGTCTGGGGCACCAATAGATGCTCGTCTGTGGGTTTTGGAAGATAACAGTTTCACCCTAGCGGGCACACTACCCTTTGGCATAGTGGCGCTCTATTTCTTCAGTAATATTCCAGACACACTGGGTTTCCGGCATAACAGTAACCAGATCGCCAGCGCGGAAATATACCGGATCATCATCCGCAGCGATGATATTTCCGGCTCCCTCAAGAATATAACTAGTTTCAGTATGATCATGGCTTCTCGCCACGCGACCCACGGGTTCTTTGACGAGGGGCCAGTCTTCAACATTTAACACCTCGAGTTTCATTGGAGAAGGATCCTGTTCCACTAAAATTTGATTCATAATTATTTCGAATACACTCTTAAAAACAAAATGATTCTAGCACCTTCATTGGTTATCATCCTATGAAACCTCATAAGGGAAACTCCATCGCGCATATGATATCTGTTTTACGGGCTACTAATGGACACCCAGAACTCGAAATACTATCGTTCTCATGCAGGATCACTCCATTAAACATTCCGTTGGGCAGGGCATTTAACAGGTAATGAACAAACTTCAAAATTATGAACTCACCATTTTGGTGGGCATTGATGAACAACGAATATCCATCTGTGAAGACGTACTAATGGACGCAGAACCGATTTTTCAGAAGATGGATCATGACATGTCAAGAGGCTGGCAACTTGGCAGACAGTTTGTTCCCTCACCCAACAAACTCCAACGATGCCAAATCGCGGCAGATCGATTATTAACCGCATTACATACCGAAAACTCCGCATCCATGAATCTAATGGCGGGGTTTATTTTGAGTCGTCTGCCTGGCGTCGCTTCGGTTAACATTAACGACGAAGGAGAAACCAATGAAACCATGTTTTATAACACTGACAATGCACTGATCTCGTGAAAACATGCTCCAATTTCCGGGAATTAAAGCCCGGTTCTTTTGTTTATGCTCTGGATAACGCGCTGGATGAAGCAGTGTGTAGAACGATGATTGAAAGATTTGAATGTAATCTCGATCAGCAATATCAGGGAAGAATCGGACAAAATAGCCGCACCCAGGGGGACATAAAACGTTCCACGGACCTGCGTATTAGCGGACGGGAAGACTGGCGAGATATCGACGGTCTACTGCAAAAGTCCCTGAGCCAGGCTCTAGGATTACTTTCGGGATTACACCCCTTTTTCCAGGCTAACCGACTAAACGACATTGGCTACAACATGCAAAGAACGGACCCAGGAGAGTTCTATCACTGGCATGTGGACGGCGGCCCCGGCGACTTCAGCAAACGTCAACTGGTTGCCATCTGGTATCTAAATGACGCCCCTCCCTTGGGAGGAGAAACAGAATTCCATTTCCAACAACTAAGCATCAAGCCCGCCATGGGTATGTTGCTGCTTTTCCCCCATTCTGGACCCACCTCCATCGAGGAAAAACCGTAGAACAGGGAAATAAATACATCGCAACAACCTGGATTTGCGTAGCCTAACCAATCATCATTTTGGGTCATTTGGGGACACCCACTAATTGATCTGCCTAATCAAATTGTGGGTGTCCGCAATTGAATCTCGCATTCTTTTGAGGCATTCGAGAACCACGGATCTTGGGCAGGCCAGATTCAGACGAATCCGGTTTTCACCGTTGGCGATAAACATCTCTCCACCCTCTAAAATGACGCTGGCATTTTCTGCGAAAAAGCGCGTTAAATTCATAGTCTCAGGAAAATAAGAGCCGATATCAATCCATGCCAGATACGTGGCCTCAGGGACATTAAATTTTGCTGCCGGGAGATGCTCACTTAAAAAGGATTTCACCAATGCGAAATTTCCGTCAAGGTAAACACGGAGTTCGTCCAGCCATTCTTCGCCGTTTTCATAAACACCCCTCGCTGCTGCCAGACTGATTGGGTTCACCACCGGTAGGTTTCGTTCCTTCCAGCGCTCAGCTAACTCTGGATCCGGGATAACGATATTCGCTATTTGCATCCCGGCAAGGTTGAATGTTTTACTTGGTGCCATACAGGTAACAATCGAATGAGAGTCAGGATACAAACCCGCCAACGGCTGATGAGTGTTACCCATTCGCAATAAATCACAATGCACTTCGTCGGAAACAATTAGTACATCATTCTCAAAACAGATTTCCGCCATTTGACATAACTCTTCCCGATCCCAAACTCTTCCCGTTGGATTATGAGGATGGCAAAGGAAAAACAGCTTCAGTTTGGGGTCTGCTGCTTTTTGGCGAAAATCTTCTAAATCAATTCGATAGTTTCCGTCACAAATGACCAGAGACGAAGTAACCAATTCCCTTTGATGGCGGGTTGCGGCATGTTTAAAAAAACCATAAGCGGGAGTCAGGGTCATCACTTTTTCATCCCTGGCACAAACAATTTCAACGAGGCTGAATAACGCCGGGATGACGCCAGAGGAAATAAATAGCTGTTCGCGCTCGAAGCCCCAACCAAGACGTCGCATGGTCCACGAATTGAAGGCATTGTAGTAGGTATCGTCCATGTTGGCGGTGTAACCAAACACACCGTGTTCGATACGCCTCAGCATTGCATCTGTAGCAGCCCTGGGCGCTGGGAATGCCATGTCCGCGACCCACATCATAATGAGATCTTCCTGACGGTGGGTCAGATTAATCTCTTCTCCCTTGAACAAGTAGTCCCGATATCCGACCTGGGACATCGCATTAAAACCGTTACGGTCAATCACCTGGTCAAATCGGGAAGGCGAAACTGGGTTGTCAACGGATTGGGTCACAATAGAATATCCTGATTTTGGGTCTTTCTTATCTGAATCGATAAATCATAAACACTAAGACATCATGGTAAAGGCCATTATATTTTTCAACGTTCGGACTGAAGTAAGGATGTCCTAATTAACATCCCGCTAATTAACATCCTGATCAACAGGGGTTGCAGGTGGAGGAAATCCGTTTTGTCCTGGAAAATCCGGGGCAAGCTGCCGGGCATTGGGCATTTTCACCCACAATCTTACTAGCTTCCTTCGACGTTCCCGCTCTTCATAATCTTCAAATGCCGTACGCGAATGCATCACTGCGTAGTTGTTCGCGAATAATATCTCTCCAGGTTCAAGCATCATATCCAGACGAATATTCCTGTCATGAATGATGCTATCGAAGAGATCCAGTGCTTCAACTTCTACTCTGGAGAGAGGGCGGTTTTGAAGCTCGTGACCAAGCTCAATGTACTGTCGTAAATAACGACAGCTCAATTTACCGTCATGATAACTGAACACTGGGGCTTTGTTGGAAGAGTCTTCGCCCAGATGTGCATAGTACATTGGACGATAAAACAGACCGAGATACTCCGGGTATTTTTCAAGAATTTCGTTATAAACCGCTCCACAGCTAACCAGACTGGTTAATCCCCCGGACTTCGCCTTGCGAACACACATGAGCCCAAACACATCGGATAAGTCCGTGTGATAGGGAAGATAGGCATTGGTTTCATAAACCCGGGTCTCCTTCTTGCCAGGGTCCCCTACATTCATGACCATTCCCAACAGGTCTCCTTTAAGATTTTGGTACACTGGAGTACCGAGATGCAGACCTAGTCCATAGTTGATGATATTAATATCATCATCGTCATATTCTCCAATGGGCAACCCTCGCAACAATAAGAAACCCTTACCGTTCTCCAGTTCATCACTATAACGCTGAAGTTCACGGCTCAACCCATGAATGGGGAAATCGTCTCTGACAAGGTCTGGAAAGGTAAAACCTTTCTCCTTTAGAGCAATCAACGCCTGATCGATCATCGACACTGCATCATCGGACAAATGATAGATCTAGGAACTGTCATTGACCAAATCAGAGCCTCTCCAGGCGGCCAAACCCACCATCTTTTCTTTTAGTATCAAACCCATGGGTTCATTCTCAATTTTTCTCATTCTTCAATGAAATGAAAATAATAGCGCACAGAATCGTCACTCATATTCCCAGCAATGATACCGGTACATTCGCGACATTGACAACCAGTCAAGATCCTGGACACCTGAAGCAAATAAGCTGTATATCGCTTTTTGGCAAATTGCAAGCCATGTGAGAAAATGGTTGTTTTTAACCGGCCCAGTCCCTGGAAAACAGCTATTATGGGGAAAATGAAGGCAGCTAGCGTTCTAAAAAAGACCAGGGTTAAGTGGTGATGCCGCAGTGAGACCACCATCAATGACATAACATTGACCCGTGGCAAAATCAGACTCATCGGACGCCAACCATAACGCTAGCTTCGCGATATCCTCGGGTTTTCCCATTCTGCCTGCAGGATGGCGGGATAACGCATCCTTTTGGGCAATTATAGGATCTTTCGCTGCGGCAAAAGCGGCTTCTGCCATGTCAGTCAAAATCCACCCAGGGGAAATGGCATTACAACGAATGTGCGGCCCATGATCCACCGCAATGGAGCGGGTCAGACTGTGAACAAATCCTTTTGAAGCATTATAAATCGCCAACCCAGGGTCCGCGGTATTTCCGGAAATGGAGCCGATATTAACGATGGATCCTCTCGCAATCATATGGGGAATCATTTCCCGGCACATCAAAAATGTGCCTCTAGCATTCACTCCCATGAGCAAATCCCAATCCTCATCCGTGGTATCCAGGATACTTTTTTCTATTTGAACACCCGCATTGTTCACCAATACAGCCAATGGCCCCAAATCCTCCTGGCAACGTCGACATAACGCGGCAACTTCATCCGGTTTTGATACATCTGTAGTCGCCCATAACACCTCGTCTGGCAGGTTGTCTGGCTTCGGCCCTCTACCACAGGTCATTACCCTCGCCCCTTCTTCAACATATCGATCAACGATAGCTCGACCGATACCCTGTCGTCCTCCGGTCACCAGAGCAGTCTTACCTCTTAATGTCATTTGAGAATTGATCATATGTGGTAACCATTACGGGTTTTAAGCAGAAAGTAAATAACAGGGGTTGCCGAACAGGTCGCATCGTGAACAAAACCCCATCATTTTCGTATTCGAAAAACCAGACTAGAAGTTGACATTCTCCGGGCCTTTTAATGCCAGTCTTTTTCGTGCCTCTTCGGGGGTTGCCACCTGATATCCGAGCTCTTCGATAATTTTCCGAACTTTTATTACCTGTTCTGCATTGGATTTCGCCAACTCACCCCTTGAAATATAGAGACTGTCTTCCAACCCAACCCGGAGGTTTCCACCTAATATTGTGGATTGAGTGGCAAATGGCATCTGATTTTTGCCCGCAGCCAACACTGACCACTCATAGTCATCGCCAAATAGTTTGTCGGCAATGGTGTGCATGTGCATTAGATTATCGAGATCAGCACCTGCACCGCCGAGAATGCCGTAAATCATCTGCACGAAAAATGGTGGCTTAATCAGGCCCGCATCCACAAAATAAGCCAGATTGTACAAATGCCCAAGGTCATAACATTCGAATTCAAATCGGGTTCCATGCCCCTCACCCAATTCCTTCAAAGCGTATTCAATTGTTTTAAAGGTATTCGGAAAAATGAAATCCCGGGTCATCTCCAGGAATGGTTTCTCCCAATCAAACTTCCATTGCTCGTGTTTTTGCGCCAATGGAAAAATACCAAAATTGATAGATCCCATATTTAGGGAAGACATTTCAGGACTTGCGTACAGCGACGCAGCCAACCTCTCTTCAATGGACATTCCAAGCCCGCCTCCGGTTGACACATTCACTACGGCGTCACATCCGTCTTTGATGACAGGAAGAAACTCCATGAAAGTTTCAGGCCGATAATCGGGACGTCCGGTTTCCGGGTCTCTTGCGTGGAGGTGAATAATCGCGGCACCCGCCTGGGCAGCTCCTAGCGCTGCATCCGCGATTTCTTTAGGGGTAATCGGGAGGTAAGGTGACATCGTTGGGGTATGAATCCCACCGGTTGCGGCACAAGTGATAATAACGCTCTTTTGCATATCGTATTTCCCGTGTTGCACTTAATGTTGCATTTAAACTCTAAACTCTAAACTCTAAGTGTATAGGCAGTTGGCGAGAAATAACTACTCTATAAACGCATTTGCTGAACCTGGGCCGTCAACCCACCGTCCATTACCCACAATTGGCCAGACGCATATCTGGCTTCATCCGAAGCAAGCCAATTCACCAAATTCGCAATATCCACCGGTTTGCCATAGGTTCGGGTTGGATGAACATCCCGCACAGCCTGTTTTAAAGATTCAATATCACCCGAACTGCCGAAAAAACTCTGTAACATAGGTGTATCAACAAACCCAGGACACACTGCATTGACCCGAATACCTTCGGGACCATGATCACAGGCCATGGCTTTCGTTAGGGCATGCACCGCTCCTTTGGTAGCGCAGTAAGCAGCCAAGCTTGGGTCCGCAATAAAGCCATCATAAGACCCGAAGTTGATGATACTTGCGCCATCCGACTTTCTCATGAGTGGCATTGCATATTTCGCAGTCAGAAAAGTGCCGGTAACATTAATGGCAAAAATTCGATTCCAGTCTTCCAGAGAAGTTTCTTCAATGGTCTGCTCTATCTCTATACCCGCCGCATTCACCAGAATATCCAACGCCCCCCATTGGGCTTGCAAATTCTGGAACAATTCCTGTGCATGGGTTTCACTGGTGACATCGTATTCCCGAAATTCAACGCCCGTCTTATCGTCGCCGTTTTTCCGCAAATCCGCTGATACGACCTGGGCACCCTCAGCGGCAAAACGCTGACATATTGCAGCACCGATACCTCCCTCACCGCCAGTCACTACCGCGGTTTTTCCACTCAATATATTTGCCATTTATTAACTCTTTTTCTGTCTATTCATAAAATCCACCTGATAACCATACCAGGATACGACAACTCCTGATGGAGGTTAGTGATCAGCAGCAGAATTATTCTGCTCCGCCGCCGCCCTTCCTTTTAGAAATTCGATGATTAGCTTGTCCCTTTGCTCGGCAAGAGACTTAAGACTCTCTCCTTTTGATTCCTCCTCTATCCCTTGAGTCAATGCCTGAATCGTTTCAGGTGTAATCTGCACGTCTCCCAAATCATCCCACCAACGGTGAAAACTATCCGCATAGCGATCACAAAACTCCTGCATCCCACCTTCCCTGCTCCCAGATTAAATAACATATGAGGGCCCATTGCAGCCCATCTTAGCCCAGGGCCAGCCCAAACCGCTTTATCCACATCCTCAACAGACGCCACACCAGACTGGACCAGATAAATGGCTTCTTTCCAAAGAGCGGCTTGCAAACGATTCGCCACATGAGCAGATACTTCCCTATTAATCCGTATAGTCACTTTCCCAACGCTCTCGTAAAATGCTTCCGCCTGCTCAAGCACACCGGCAGCGGTAAGATCATTAGCAACCAACTCCACCAGTGGAATTAGATGGGGAGGATTAAATGGGTGTCCTAAAATAAATCTCGATGGATCTTCCCATCCGTTTTGCATCTCTTTTACCATCAAACCCGAAGCCGAAGACGCCACCACAGCATCAGGCATTAGTGACTTCTCAATCCGTCGATAAACTCCGTGCTTTATCTCAATTTTTTCAGGAACATTTTCCTGCACGAAGATCGCCCCTTTAACAGCCTCCTCTGGAGTAGAGTGGAAAGAATAATTATTAGCGTCGCCGTTTTTTGTCATATTCAAAGCCTCAAGGGTGACCCAGGCATCACGAATATAATCCTCAACCTGCCGCTCGACCCCTTCTCCTGGATCATAGACATTCACATGATAGCCCGCTGCCAGGAAAAGTGACGTCCAACTAGCTCCAATAACCCCAGCGCCCAGCACCGCAACAGACTTTTCATTCCCGTTATTCATGCTCAATTCTCTGTCGCGCCTTTATAGGAGTCCAAAACCAGGCCATGAAAATGATGAACCGCATGTTCGCTCATACCACTGCCTTCGGGGTCAACCATGTATCGGCCCTGTTCAAACGCAGGGGTACTCATTCCTCTTTGTACGCTCTCAACCAACCCGATATCTTCAGGCTGTAATACATCATCGATAAAGCGGATAGCCTCCTTTTCGCTCTCGTTCAACTCATCAGATTCAAAGAAAAAGTCGAAGACTTCATAGGTTTCTGTTTCACTCACCGGATAAAATCTCCAAACCATGAAGTTTCCTCGACCGGGGTACCTCATGAGCGTCATGTTGGGCCAAAGAAACCACACGGCATGGTCGGTAACATTCGCACCTTCGATGCTATAGGCGCTGTTATCCGATGACTTTGCTTTCGCCATGTGGCTTGAGTAAATCCCATGGGTTTTGACCTGGTAGGTCTCCATGTCAATTAAAGAACAAAAATCTGTATGGGCAACGGGGCAGTGATAACACTCTAAAAAATTATCTACCACCGCTTTCCAATTAGCATCAATGCGATAAGTTAGTCTTTTGGCAAAGGTGAGATTTGCAATGTCCGGCGCATAATGTTCGATTTCCCTCGCCAACCCCCCAGAAAGTGATGCTAGCGATTGGGCATTGGGATCGAGATTCACGAAAATAAAATGACAAAAGGTTTCCAGTCTGATTCCCGTTAGACAAATTTTCGACTGCTCGAAGTTATCGATGAATTCGCTACGTCGAACCTGGAACAATGAACCATCGAGCTTATAGACCCAGGCATGGTAAGGACAGGTGATCAATCTGGTCTTACCTTCCCCGCTTAGTAGCTCGTGGGCACGATGCTTACAAACATTATAAAACGCGTTGAGTTCGCCATCATCTGATCGGATAATAAAAATACTCTGGCCCTGGATATCTACAGTAATATAACTTCCAATTTCTGCGAGTTTCTCTTCATGGCAAACAAATTGCCATGTTTTTTTAAAGATCTCCTGCTTTTCAATGGCTAGAAAATCCGGATCAACATAACACGCCTTATTGATAGAGCTGGACTTTGCAGGCGCTGAATCGTATCCCTGACTGATCGCCGCGAACTGATCTTTACGTAAATACTGTTTCATTGACATTGATTCTCCAATAGTGCGTTGCGAACACCGCATTTCCGCCAAAAAGCCTACAAGGAAAAGAAATATATAAGTTCGAATCGATTAAGGAGTGATATTATTAGACATATTTTTGATCTTTGTTGCATATTGGACGCTCATCAAACCCCAGCCTACTCGAAACTAACGTACTCCATCGGCATGCTGCTGTTGCCTGGGTTTAATAGCGCATCCGCGTTCTCATTTCTCGACCCATTTCGGGTGGCTAACTATATTCATAGTCGAAAACTCTATCACTGGGATTTCCTCTCCCTAAAAGGGGGTGAAGTTAATGCGAGCAATGAATCCATCGTAGCAAACACCTGCTCTTTTTCCTCTGCTAGCGCAAACTACGACCTCGTGGTGGTCAATGCCAGCTGGGCCCCAGAGCGATTCCAAAGTAATGGATTAAAAAAGTGGTTGCTGGACTCAATCAGGAACGGAGCTACATTAGCTGCCATTGATACCGGCGCTTTTGTATTGGCTTATTCGGGATTACTTAAAGAGTATCGGGCCACGGTTCACTATGAACACATTTCAGCGTTTTCCGAACTCTTTCCGGAAACCAGTGTCGAGGATGTGCTCTATGTTGCCGACCGGGAAAGGTTGAGTTGCGGGGGCGGCCTCGCCACCGCGGATATGGCACTTCACCTGATTCAGAACCATCAAGGACTGGAGCTTGCGAATGCGGCAGCAAAATACCTATTAAAAGATCGACACCGAATGGGAAATGAGGTTCAGGCTGAACACAATCCAGAACCCATGGGATATTCCATGCCGCGAAAACTGCGAGAAGCCGTTGTACTCATGGAACGGAACCTCGAAGAGCCTCTGGGCACCCTGGAGATCGCCACACTTGTTAGTTGCTCCCAGCGGCAACTGGCGCGCCTATTCAAACGGAATACGGGCATCACCCCTATCCGCTATTACATCAATCTGAGACTGGATCGAGCCCGAGGGCTCATCACCCAGACGGACATGCTAATCGCCGACATTGCCAGCGCTTGCGGTTTTGGAACATCAGAACAGTTCTCTCGTTCCTACAAAAAGCACTTTGACATCACTCCAGGAAAAGATCGAATTGAAGGACGCATTCCTTTCCAGTTTCGATCATTCCCCTCTCACGCCGGACTGAAAGAATAGAGACAAAAACAGGCTTTTTATAAAACCAGAGTTAAACTGTTCTGGTCAAACCCAATTGCTTTACTAACCTTCGCAGTTAGGTCGGGGCTGTCCAAAGGCAGGTTGATTTGACGTAGCGGAATTGCATACCTGAATTAAAAAAAGCCCGAAAATAGTACATTACATTACACACATTCCAGTTACTGATGTTTTGGTTGAACGCGGTTGCTCCACGAAACATGCCGTTCATGTCGGTTACGTTGGACACACTCCAATTACCGATGTTTTGGTTGAAGGCGCTTGCATCAAAAAACATTTCATCCATGTTGGTCACGTTGGACACATCCCAGCTGCCAATCCCCTGGAGGGGACTTGCAGAACTATAGCGCATTAAGAGTCTACTCATGTCTGTAATATTGGCGGTATAGAGTTGACTTAGTTCGTAAGATTGTCCATCCTGGGATGTCACCTGCAAGCTTCCGTTTTGAACTGCTGTGCGAATAGATTCCCTATTTACGCTTAAAAGGTCCGCACAAGGGCCGCTCAACCCAACCGTATTTAGCAGAGATGGATATTGTGCAAGATCACACGAATTCACAATAACGTCGCCACTTATTTGAATGGGTGTTGAAACGCTAGTGGCGCCTGTTTCACCAATCGTGAGAGTCAAGGTGAACGAATAGTTCGGACCTGACATAGTGTCGTAGCCACTGATTCTGACATAGTTAACTTCACCCGCTGCCAAGCTTAATGGAAGGCCTCTTACCCAAAGACCACTCACATTATTTATATTGCTAAATGGCGTGGTAGGCCGAGTAATCCTAAGCGTACTATCCCCGGTGTTCTTCAACCTAACGTATATGATAAGCTGCTCTCCCCATGCAGTCGGTTCGGCTATTGATAGATCAATGCTTCCACCTGATGAAACAGGTAAGCTAGCGATCGCCGTGTTCCCTGAGCAAAGTGGCGCTGGCTGGCCGAAATACGGAATATTTGAGAGCGTTGAACCAAGGTTAAACCCTTGTGGCTCAGTGCCTATTTAGCACACATTCCAACCCGTTAGGTCTTGGTTGAATGCTGCCGCCTCCCCAAACATATAGTTCATCTTAGTGACATTGGACACATCCCAAACACTGATATTATCGTTAAACGTGCTAACAGTTGAGCCGTTCCTGTCATAAAACAGATTACTCATATCCGTTAAATTACCTACGTAAACTTGACCGAAGTTGTAGTTTGTTCCAGAACTCGTGTCTTCTATGTAGT
>WLWI01002286.1_pt1 | contig 16557 bp, 12 predicted proteins | sample 6701501 | NCBI WGS metagenome assembly WLWI01 (sample SAMN12718690, study PRJNA515312) | sponge metagenome | isolation source: marine sponge | host: Mycale hentscheli | place: New Zealand: South Island, Marlborough, Capsize Point | collected 2014-11-01
TTTGTTTTAACATATTCAATATTCTTTGCTTCTGAATTTGCCTATCATTTCTTCCATTGTTTATGCTATTTGTATTTGATTCAGCCATTCTTGGGCTGAAATTATTATATTAATAGCAAATATTCTCGTTCTAATAGCCAATATTTTGTTAATTAAGACTTAATCCTACGTGTCAAATTCGTGTCAAGTCCTCAAAATGAGTTAACAAAAAAGCAGTCTCATTTCCATGACTTAACTTCTTCAATTTTTTACTTTCATTTAATTAGAGATAAAACATGGAAAGAAAATATCTGTAAAGTACAATTTACACACAGTTTTTCTTGCAAAATAACATTTCTTTCCTGAAATTCTAGGAATATAATACACTTGAAGTTGTTTGTGCAATGGAATTTGCATCTGTACGGTATAATATGGATCAACTGGACATGGAATATGATATACCAATGTTAACTTGAGGTCTTTGGAGGAATGAATGCTGTATCTTTATATGGGTTCCAGAAACTCACACAGTCCAATGAAATCTATCTTCCTGTATCCTGAACAGCAGCAGCAAGATTGAAGTAGTGCTTGGAACAACATAGCTATATCATTGTAGATGCATGATTCATAATGAAGAAATATTATTGGTAAAAATAAAACTATAATCCAATTAAGAAGACAACACCAGAAAAATTTGAAAATTGCGTATATGCTTCTTACAAGATAAAATGTCTTTCAAGAAACTCTAAATGAGATTATAGAATATAATATACTCAAAGTTCTTTTGTGTAATGGATTTTGTATCTGTTTGGCTAAAATAGGAAGACCCTAATCTGTTTATTTGAGATTATTGTGTTGAAGGAATGTTGTATTTGTATATGACTTCCAAAAGTTTAAGCCAAAAAACTCCCACAGTCCAATATCCTGTGCACTGAGCAACAAAAGCAAGATTATAGTGCTGGAAAAGCAAATAAGCTAAAAGTTTTGGCTTATACTAAATAATTTTTTTTCGAGAATTCTAGATGAGGAATACAATTTACTTGAAGTTCTTCTGTGCAATACATTCCATGTCTGTTTGGTTTAAATATGCAGCAACACATGGATTACGATATCACAACCATATTTGAAGTTCTTTCATTGTGTGACTGCAGCATCTGTTTATGGCTTCAATAATATTCTTCATAATTTCTTTCTCAGCCTTTTTACTCATTAGATGTATTCTCTCTCTTTCACAGGCTTTATTTGAAAAATATTAAGCCTAAATATTCTTACAGTCCAATATTCTGTGCAATTAACAACAACATCAAGATTATGGTTTTGAAAAAAATATATATTTTTTGTGGCTTACAAACTGACTTTTCTTCCAGAATTCTAGATGAGAATTACAATATACTTGAAGTTCTTTTGTGCAATAGATTCCATGTCTGTTTGGCTGAAATATGCAGCCATATACAAGGAATAATATAATATATAACCATTAGTTGATGCTCTTTGTGGTGTAACTGCAGTATCTATTAATGGCTTCAAAAATATTCTATCTGTAAGCATCCTGCATATTTTGGTTGCCCTAGAGAGCACACCACAAAAATAATAAAATGCAGAGTCATATTCCTCATCATCCTGGGAAGAAACTTATCTTAATAATAGGAATGTAAACAATAATGTATAGTTCTTTCAGCCACTCACTTTGTTCTACTCTTGGGAGTTTATAGTTGGCTTCCTATATATAAGCGCACTCTGTCAATGTATTAATTTCACATCCTGTTTGTGTATACATTTTGCTGCTTCTCACGATATAAAAGACTTGGCACTCTATATTGAAGTAATTTTGAACTTTTTGGACTATAGATCACGGAAGAATCACCATCAAAATTGAAGTTATGGGAGGATATTCATCAAAGAGTGAAAAAACTGAAGTTAAAGTTGAAAAGCCTGACGAAATTAGAAAAGTAATAAAAGATTTAGAAAAAGATATGCAATTGCGATGTGAAGGCAATGGTGACCTTTGAGTAAACTGAGGAGGTAAAATTGTTATTTTTATGTTGTTGTTTTTTCAAAAAATGTACTGTTTCACTATTACAACTTTTGTATTAATCTTCAACTGGTAATTAACAAGGAATATTTGCTATGCACAAGTGCTATCCCAGTTAGTTAAGATAACATTCAGGTTGACAATATTCAAATTAGTACTTATATTTGTTGGTCTAAACTAAGTTTGTTGTTACTGTTGTGCCTGAAAAAAATACATGTAATTCTAAACTCTTGCCTTTACCATTGTGTAGATTGAACATTTACCATATTGGTGATATATGAAGGTTTCATTAACTTTCAGTTTCAATCTTTATATTTTATATAACAAGGAAGTGTGAAAAGTGTTTTAGCTGCAAATTTTGCAATAAATCAAGTTTCTACAAATTTAATGAGAATAGCAAATAAGTTGTGTGTAACCAAATTTTGAATTGAGATTTGAGTGGGTATATATAATATAAATGTATTTATGAGTAAGTATGTATGCACATATGTATATGTACATGCATGTATGTATGCATGTGTGCATGTGTGCATTCATGTACTATAAATAATATATATATATATATTATGTAGTAATTTTGACGCATGGATGGATCCATCCAGAAAAATATCTTTTGATGAGTTCAATTATGGAATTAATTATAAATACTATGAAAAATATTCAGTGGAATCAAAGGTATTTTAGAAAAGATGATCATAAATTACAAATCTGTATAATATTGTTATCTATACCTTTATTGTGTTTGCTTGCTATCTTCAGATATGTTTGTTTAGCATAAAAATATCCAGGTGGCTGAGACTAAACCATTAAACTTCATAGTCAACTAGCATTGTGAATAATATTATGATAAATGACTTCATGAGGACTAATTATTTCTCACTATATCAACTGAATGAACATTGAATGCATTAGTCCAAATCACAACTTATCCCAAAAGTTTGTTTGTAAATAAACTTAGCTCTAGCAAACCAGGGCATGAGTTGTTGCTATGAACAACTATAATGATCGAGGGAAATAAGTAGCTAAATTCAAGTGTGTGCAAACTTGTTATATTATCAAGAATTATCATAAGGGTTACTAACCAAAAAATAATATTGTGAAGATATCAGGCTTAGAGTCTTATATACATATATTTGTGTAGGTTAAATTGTTTATATTCCAGAAAATAGACAAATTATATCAATGTTTATTTTCCAGCAAATAGAAGACTTATATGAATCTTTAAAACCTGCCAGTTTTGCCAACTTAGTGGAAAAATTTTGTGTAAGTCAAATAGATAAATATGTAGTTTACAAGTAACATGCTTTACAAGCATTGTCAAATATTAGCTTGTAACATATTTTGGTCACAATAGTGGTAAGAAAGCAAAGGAAAAATGTAAATAAAATAAGTATCACAACATGTACATACATTGTTGCTCAGTATATTATTACTGTGGTATTACAGTTGTCTACTTATTGAGCTTTAGTATTTTTGCTATGTAATATTAATTATACTTTGTAATCAAGAAAAGTTAAAAGATTACTTTTGATATAAAAAATATTGGATTTACCCTATTTTCTATCTGTACATTGCTTGTGCTAAGTGTTTCTACATTATACTATCATTTTAACTCTATTTGTATAAATATTTATAATATTAGCCATTAGATGAGAAGAAAAAAAATCTAGTATCAAACATTTTTGAAAAAATGGATAAAAATCAAGATGGTGAAATTTCTGGAAATGAAATAAAAACGTAAGAAAGTTAATTTTAAATAGTTATATTATAATCTGTCAGTATCTCTGCATAAAACAAAACATACTATATGAGCAGCAAATAATTTTTTGCTCACAAGAAATTATTTGCTCACTTGTTTATGATGACATTATTCATAATGATCTTGTTCCTATAATGTGCACAGCTCACCCTTTTCTGTTATCAATAAAATAAGCATATTATAATTCAAACAAGATAAATAAAAACACTTTTATTTTGACATCTACATCAATAATTGACCATTTATAATGTCATAGCCAGTGAAGTGGCTGATAGACCCTATATTTCAAAAATAGATGATAAATATTGAAGATGTGATTAATACAATATGGTATTCTAAGAGGATTAATTTTTATGTTCTTTTATTAGTTATTATAATTGACAGGAGTGTTGAAGAAATTATTCGTGATCATAATGGTGATGATGAGGCCTTCAAACCTGTAGACATCGATGCACACTTGATTAATGTGATTAACGATGGCAAGGTAAAATATATTATATAGAATAATAATATGAAATACCAATTCTTACAGATGCATATGTGTCCAACTGTCCATCCCATCCTGTGATCCCTAGGGACTATGGGATTCCTTGGGATGTCCACCTGTTCCTCTTACAGATGCTCCCACTGCTTATTCTATCCCAAGATCCCATGAAAGTAACTGCTTATTCTATCCCAAGATCCCATGAAAGTAACTGCTTATTCTATACCAAGATCCCAGGAAAGTATCATCCCAAGGAACACTTAAAGTCAACCAAGAGTGCATGCGCAAAGAGAGAGCGTAGCTCAATTAGATAAGTCACTTGGTCAGCTTTGAAAAGCCAGCTAAATGAAGTAGGAGATATCTCATAGGTATAGGAACCGTAGCAGCCGTAGCCGCCAAGGTCGCTATACTTTTTGTTTGTGATAATTCTTGCGCATTTTTTTTGGCAGCCAGTAACTAATTATGTTGGGGACAAAATAAGTTCCCAGGTCTGGTATCAGATAGCTGATTACTGTTAATCTTGCAAAGAAATAAATTGTAAGAATTTTCCAATCCTCGGGGTAGGTGACCTTGTAGCAAGGTAGTCTCGCATGCCAGACTATTTACCTCTTTTTCCCGAGCGTATAGGGAGGGGCATGAGGGTCTTGGCCCGTGAGACTAGTAGCAACAATTATTGTGATTGCTAAAGGGTCTTGCTATGCTGAGCCAGTAAGAAAGGGAATCTTCAATGAGTAATGTTGATTTCGTTTTCCTTCCTAAAGGTTTTTTTTTACTGGAAAGATGGAATAGTCATTTGACGTCCATGACACTAGTGTGAGTTGTACTAGGAATCAGTTTGTAAGGTGCATAAAGACTTTACCTTCTACTACATTCATTGTAACTAAGTGTCTATCTATAAGTCAGGTTTTTTTTAAAGATTCTGTCAAACTTAAAATTTTTTACTTGACAAGGTATGGTTAACTAATCGCCATGATTAATTAGTATAATAATATGATTTTTTTTATCAATTTTACATCAATTTACTAATGTGCCAATTTTTGGATTAATTACATTTAAACCTTTTAAACCCCACCCAACAATGTAGGCGTGCAAATGTGAGAGCTTTATTAGCCTCTACACTTTAAAATTGCTTCCTACAACCCATGAATCTTGCTAGGTTTCAATATTCAAGAAAGGGTTATTGCGGACAATGTTACAAATAATATGTTAGTGATAAAAAGATCAAAACACAATCAGTACAAAATGTTACAAGAAATCAATTTCACAGATTCATGGGATCCAGTAATGGGACAGTCCCATGGGAGCATGGGATGGTGGACAGTAGTATGCTTATATATCAGTAAGAGTAACAACAGGAGAACATCCCATTGAATCCCATGGGGGGACCACAAATGGGATGAACATTTTTTATCATTTCTGTATAATACACACCTGATAATTAAGGCTTGAATATTAAAATTTGGTATCACTATTTTGAGTCATGGTTAGCACATGCAATATTTATTGTGTGTAAGTAAAAAAAAAACACAATGAATTATCACATATTTATTATGTTTTGTTTCGTTACTTTGTGAATATTTTAGATAACGAAACAGGAATTTAACATGTTTATAACAGTAGAAGGTGCCATGCTGCACTATCATGGGATGTCATTTGAGACATTGTTGGATCGTTTCCACAGTAAAGTTATAATGCCGCCTTTGTTAAATTGTTAGCTATTACTAAACAGGGTGTTGTTTGTTTTAATATGCTCTTCAGTAATTAAGTTGTTGTCAATGTCATATTATTGATGTGATCAAGTTGTCAATCATTTCATTTATAATGTAGCAGCTTCATAATAATTACATTCACTGACTACAATGTTATTAAAATAATGAACTTTCTTAGCTGGCAAATCTTTCTGCCAGGATGTTCAGCCTTCTCTCTGCTATATACAGTACACATCTGTAAACCAAAAGGTGTGCAGTTCACACCAAATTAAGCGTGAATCACATGTAACAGTAGTCACACTAAAATATGGTGTGATGCGCACACCTCGTCGTTTTGATGTGAAGTACACACCAAATTCAGTATGAGTTCACACCAAACTCAGTGTGAATTCACACCATAATCACTATGAACTCATACTTACATTAATGCTGAATTATTCTAAGTTATACATTGATTCTTATATTACATATCAACATTATTTTCCAAAAAGAGATTGGCCCAAATATTAATTAGAGGACCAAAATCTTAGTCAACTACCTAGCAAATAAGTGTACAGCACATTTATAAGGTAGTTGATAGCATTGGTTTTTGCCAGCACATGAATATAATTAATGTTTGGTAAAGGGTTCATGTTATTCCCTTGAGTGTGAATTTCACACTAAGTGTGCATTCACATTAGGCAGAAAGTGTGGAAAGACACACTATGCATAGATGGTGGGCATTCACACCACCAGTTTGGTGTGAATTTGGTAGGGACTGTTATAAGCTGACTTGATTTGAGTCTGCCTTGAGAAGGGTTTCATTTGCATTCACACATAAAAAAATTGCACAAGCTGCAGCTAAAATGTTAATCTTTCAGTATAAACAGATATTTCTAGAAGTAAATTCAGGATTCTCAGACTCTCTCATTGTTATTTGACAGTGCTAATAAATGATGATAATAATTAACACAGTTGATATAGGATTGATTTGAATCAATTTGAATGATTTTTTTATAAAATAAAATACTAGCTTATTATATAATATTGCAATAAAACTGTAGCAAAAAACAGTGCAATGTGTAGTAACACTGTATCAGATTAGTATAAAGAATTTCAAGAAAGGGGTGCACAATTAGAGAATCAAGGGGTCATATTCACTTGGACGACAACACCAATTAAAGATATCATTAATTAGTGATACTGAAAGTTATTTATTAATCTACAAGCCACATCTGATATATATATATTATTCATTTGATACAGGAGAATATCACGAGTCTGTTGGCTTAGTATTTACGCGAGTGCCGCAGGCACGAGCGTAAATACCACCAATCAGACGAGTGATATTCTCGGGTATCCAATGGATAATAAATTTATTAGGTACTGCTCATGCGCGAATACCTTGGTAACAAGAAATTTACCTAGGGGGACGTAATAACCCAACGTAATAACTATGAACACAGGTGATATGGAAAAATATTGCCCTAAGCCACATCCTGCTTACTTTAATGCATTTTCTATGTGGCAACAGTTATCAGGCTCTGTTCAGTACCTAATAAAATACAGTACGGACTGACAGGAACTATCCTGCTAGATTATGTGGCACCCTACGATCAGGAGAGTAATATAAGTATTGTGCTATATATATCAAATACAATTAGGTGAGGATAGTCATTATTGTACAATGTAAAGATATCAAATTTTCTGTGGCCCTCAATCAACATCATCACAACTGTGGTGTGATATACCCAATTATTACGGTATTGCACATATCAAAATTAACTTTTCAATTGAAATTTCAGAGCCAGTGTAATACAGATTAAAATGAACAATATCCACATAACAGGGAAAAACATGAAGCACCAAAGGTGCGAACCCTCAGTGTTATTAAACACTACCTAGCAATTACAATATAATCTCCTTCCAAAAGAACAAGATTTTAATGAAGCATCCATCTAGCTCAAGCAATAATAATAGTGTATGGAAACAGCATTAAAGCAAACTACATAGCAGGCTGCTGCAAGAAATTATTTGCTCACGTGGTTACAACATGCTAGGGGGCATTGCCCACAAAAGCTGGTACCTGCGTGGAGCTGAAAGCTTCACGTTTTCTCAACAATCACCCCGAAATTAAAAAAAGTAACACAAAGTTCATACTTAAATCAAAGGTTAAAGTCAGTAATTATCTCCAAAATCAGAATGTGACAGACAGACAGACAGACAGGACGACTACTATAACCCTCTTGCACATGCGCGCTGAGGGTTAATGACAATTAAATCTTTCTCAAAAGGGTCAATAATCTCACTATTGTATATTTTGTCTTCTGCTGTCATGTACACACATTTTTCCTTAATCTCAGTTGCATTCACAGCTAACAAAGTTGAAAATAAATCTGCAATATATAAGTCACTGACGAAAAAAAAAACAAAAAAAAAACTAGAACAATTAAATAATTTGATCATGGCAAAAGATTTGCTAATATTCGAATCACCAGCTATTGTAATTAAAAGATTTAATTTGACATCTTTTCTCACAACAGCCATTTTGAAACAGACAGTGTTGTATTAGAACGGTCCATCTAGAGCTATAATGTCTAATAACTATTAGCACACTCAATGCGAGGCACACATACAATTCCTTATCTGCTGACAGAGATCACTGCCTTCCCCACACAATTCCTAACCCTACTATAATTGGTGTGCTTTTGATATAGTTTTTGGCATGCTTCTATTCATTGTCCAATGAAGGCATCATGGAGGCCTCATCCAAAGGCTTTTATAGTTTATGCATTAATTCTGCCGCAGATGAACAATTTAGACCGCTAAAATTAAAAGCAAGATGCAACTGTTACAGTCATATGTTACCGAACCAGTTTTATTAGAAGCGCGTGTGTTGCACTGAAGTGGTGTGCATACATGCAGCCTGCTTGTGTGCAGTAGGTGAATAGTTTGTATGTGTGTTAGAAGCACGTGTGCTGTCTGTCTTTGTGTATGCGCACTCATGTGTTTGTGTGTGATAGAGGGGGAGAAACTAAATGCCATATGTGCTCAGAATATAACCTGCATACACCTTGCAAAAGATAAAGAAATTTGTGGTTAAAAAGTGTTATAATGGAATGTACTCCATCATCCATGCATGGATGAACCAGTACAGACAAATACAGCAGCAATGAGCATGACATTGAGCTTGTAGTGTACATGGCGAGCTCTAGAATAGGTGTGAGAGAGAGTCTCATTGTTGCTTGTGCTCATGCCACCTTCCTAAGAAGGCATACAGATTTTTTTTTTCAGGAGCAGGTAATGTTTAAGAAGGTGGAAGGTTTCTGTACTGCCTAGGCATTCAAATGAATATTATTACTCAGAGAAAATTTGTACTCTGCAGCACCAACCTCTAGCCCAAAACTAGAAAAATACATAGCTGCTATATAATTGATGATCCTTTCAGCTCCATTGCCTACAATAGGCCTTACAGATTTCATGTATTCAAATTACACACTATATTCCATCACAAAAAAGAAACAAAAGAGCCATTCCCGGGCTATGGGGGAAGCCACCAGAAAGAATTCAAGGAATATCCAAGAACATATGTAAATAAAGGCAGGACATAAAGTAACGAGTGGAATTGTATACTGTAAAAACAAACAAAAAACAACAACTGGACATAAGACTTTGTGGGGACATTGCTAAAATATTGGAAAGGGAGTCAAAACTGAACAATACAGAGAAAATACGAGGAAGCCCCACAATTTTCTGGTAGCATATAAACCCAGATAAAAAAAATACTATTATTAAGAAATAAATAAATACCACAGCATAGCTGTTTCCCTATGTACATCATCACTAAGCCCTGCCCACAACAGGAAGTAAATAAGACTGCTGGTTTTATTCTCTAAGGTGGTCTAAGGCGAGGGATTCTTAAAATAGTAATTTTTTCTGGGTTACTAACAACAAAAAGAAAATAACAAAGAAAAAAGCATGGTACTAAGCCTGGCCCAGGTACACATGGTACTACATAGCCTGGCCCAGATACACATGGTACTACATAGCCTGGCCCAGGTACACATGGTACTACATAGCCTGGCCCCAGGTACACATGGTACTACATAGCCTGGCCCCAGGTACACATGGTACTACATAGCCTGGCCCAGGTACACATGGTACTACATAGCCTGGCCCAGGTACACATGGTACTACATAGCCTGGCCCAGGTACACATGGTACTACATAGCCTGGCCCAGGTACACATGGTACTACATAGCCTGGCCCCAGGTACACATGGTACTACATAGCCTGGCCCCAGGTACACATGGTACTACATAACCTGGCCCCAGGTGTGGGATTCAAGATCATCAGTAATAAAAGATTTTCAGCAACAAATTCAGCAGACTCTTGGACATATGCATGTCTTTTAAACCAAACTGTAATATCATTGTAGCTATTGATGGCACTTATGTATATATATATATATATATATATATATATATATATATATATATATATATTGAGAACCTTAATAGTACCATGATGGCTTGCCTATACACTCTATGAAACCTGATTATCCTATTCTAAACTTGAAGTGTTAATTGTTACATCAGCCACACAGCTTGTAGTGTACATGGTGAGCTCTAGAAGGTGTGTGAGAGAGTCTCACTGCTGCTTGTACTCATGCAAACCTTCGCACAGAAATAATTTTTTTAGGATCAGGCAATGTTTAATGCTGTTTAATGCAGGAGGAAGAAGGGGGTGGTGGTGCTGGTGGGAGGAGGAGGAGGGGGGAGGGGGGGGAGAATATTGGGATCCCCCTCTCCATTGCCAAATGAACCTTCCAATTCCCAATCAATCATACACATATTGCCTGTATCATAAGACAATTTTGATCCTCTAGTTAATCTATCTGTTTGTAAATTGCAAATTACTGTACATATCTAAACTGTATACAGTGCATTTCACTTAAATAGAGCATTTCAAGCTTATTGTAATGATACAGTAATGACATTCCTTAATTTGAAAATCAGTAGTGTTTATTTTTTATCTCCTCTTTTTATTTTACAACTAAAGGACATAAATATCCAGAGATGTGGTTATAAGGGAGATTTTCATTACTTGATTAAAGCAGCTGGGTTAGGGTTGGCCACTCTGTACTTCCAAAATGAAAATAAAAAAGTTTGGAATACTGGGAGAGCTGTCAGCTCAGGCTCAGAGTGAGCAAGTCATATCAAGAATTATGCTAAAGGATTCTCTTCTTGAGTAACTCAACAATCATATTGGGCTAGAATTGACAAAAATGTATATTATTACCAGCCGACCTACGAATGTGAAGTGAAGAGAATGTAGATCCACTGTCGAGCATATTAAAACTGTGTAAAGTAGTCTCACGTAGTGAGACCCTTTACCAATCACTACATGGCAAAATGGTCTGGTAGACTGCCATTGAGCAGTTTGTTCAGTTCCCCTCACTAATTGGGGAGACCACAAACAATAGATGACGCAATATCATTCCCAGCATTGTTTGCATAAGCAACATTTCTTCGTGGCAATACAGAACGAGCTCTGCCTACTGATCTGAACAATTCATGCGCCTTAAAATATTTAACGATTTACACACCTACACTAATTGAACCACAGTTAACCACTAGCTGATTCAGCAAGATCAAAATGCTCAATGAAAGTGTACCATACCCTTTTCCCACATAGCGATTGGTAAAGGGTCTGGCTATGCGAGACTAACTGTAAAGTGGGTGGAATAGACTAGGGAGAGTGGCGTAGGTTTCTCAACAAAGTTGTGTATTCATGAATAATTTGTGAGCTTAAAATTAGTTAGATAAAGTGTCATCATTGCACTGAATAGGGTAAAGTGTCATTACAATCAGTAAGTGATCAATTGTAACTGTAAAGCAGGTGGAATAGATGAGGGAGAGTGGTGTAGGTTTCAAAAGGAAGGCGAAAGTACAAAAGAAAAATTGTAACTAATAAGTGGCCGGAATCGGCGAGGTACATAGTAAAAAGGAGAAGAAAGATAAAAGAGAAGGCAAGAAGGGAATGATTAAATGTACTAAAAAGTGGGTGGAATCGAGTCATCAAGTAAACGTATGTTCTTTGGAAACCTGTCATTTTCCTTCCTCCCTAAATGACCCAACCACTGCAACTTTCTGTCCATCACCGTGTTCACCACCAACGAAGGACCAACTCATACTAAACCTCTCACTTAACATCCGGGAAGTCATCCTCTGCTGCCACTACTCGTACCTGGTGACTCCAAGAATATTCTTGACACATCTGCTGTAGAAGGCCGTCAAGTGCTGTATATGTTCAGCTTTCAAGGTCCACATCTCTGCTCCACTTTAGGACTGACACTACTACAGCACACACACACAAAAAACAACAAAAAAAAAAACACACACACACCACTTTCATTTATTGTAATAAAAAATAAGAATAAATAATGAGGTCATCAATGTAAGAATTAACACAATGAGAGAGATGTTGTAAACATTTGTACATAGTTTTTTAAACACAGCAGGAGCGTTAGTCAAGCCAAATGGTAGTCGTTTGTATTGAAATTTGCCGAATGGCGTCACGAAAGAAGTCTTGTCCATAGAGTCAGGATGTATTGGTATCTGGTGATGAAACCCTTTTGTCAAGTCTAACTTTGAAAATAATTTTGCATAACCCAATTTATTCACAATCTCCTCAATAGTGGGCATATAAAACGGATCTTTCACAGTGATGTCATTCAATTTCCTAAAATCTACAACTATCCTCAGTCCACCATCTTCTTCTTGACTGGGATGGCAGGGAATGCCCATGCGGAATCACTAGGTTCTATGATATTACTATCTAAGAGGTTGTCTAGCTCTTCCTTGAATTGCACCTCGAGACCTAAAGGAACTGTATAAGGTTTCAAGCTAATGGGCTGTTCTGAGGTAGTTTCAATGTGGAATTCTGTTAGGTCAGTAAGACCAGGTTTATCAGAAAACAAATATTCATACTGAGAAAGAACCACCTGCAACTGGATATAAATCGTAAGTGACAAAACTATTGTTATATTTTGAATTGGGATATCTTATCAGCAGTCCTAATATTTAAAATGTGAACTATGCCTAGCCTTTCAAGCTTTTAGGAAGCAAAACAGATGTAAACAGACTGACTAAAATGGCCATATATTTGAAATAGCAACTGCAAGAAACTTTAAAAGACTGTACGTTAGTCTAAAACTTGAGAGTACTAGTGGTATGCTTGTGCACAACTGGTGGCCTAGTTAGGTTACATAAAGCTACAATATTGTGATTATTGGTGAGCAATAATAGTGGTAAGCTTTTGCAGTATCCAATTTAAGCCATTCTGACTATCTCAGTTGCCAGTAACTGGTGAACAAACTCCCAGCCCTACCAAAACATAATAGCCAAAGTTATTTTTTGAAAATAGCTATATCTAAAAAATATTCAATTGAATTACTTACTTACCCCAGCGCCCCCAGTGCCCCACCCCTTTATGAGCAGAGAACGGCTGGTTAACAAGACAACTGCCCCCAGGGCCTAATGCTGAGTGTAGTAAATGGAGTAGAAACAGTATCCACTAATGAGTAAGCTTTAGCTATATTAGATTTCGTTGGCAATTGAAATTACCTTAGAAACTATCTCACTTTTAGTTATGACTGTATCTAGTGACTATTTCACTGAGGACACAGTAGATTTTGTGAGGGCAAACTTCAGTCGAGATTTCGGACAACTCTCACTGTCTGTAGGATTAAGCGCTAGCCCTTGGTAAATTGATAACTTTGAAGAAAGTTCTGATCCAGATTTTACTCTACCATGAAGAGAACATTGCTCAGTTGGCTTAAAGAGTGTGTCAAAAAAGAACAAGGATGAATACTTCAAGCAAATTCCATGTGATTGTGATGGTTTCCACTTACACCCTCTACAAAAGCCTTAACTTGGACAAAAATGTGAGTTTAGTTTCTTCTGTCACTTTAGGAAAGAACAAACCTGCAGGTATGACACAAGAAATATGTAGTTGCTGCAATAAGAGATCACAAAACTAATCACAATTATCATGCCTCCGTGTTACAGAATTTTTCTTGGCTGTACCTGATGATATTATCCTGGAACAAATTCAGGCCAGTGCTCTGTTCAAACTTTAAGGAGGTACCAACAAGCACACTAGTAAACAACAACAAGCTGTGGCAAGCATTCTTGGATCTAATCAAGAAAAATAATTTCCAAATAAAATGCAACATGTCAACATGTACACAATAATTAAAACAAAACAATGATAGGCCAATCTCTGAATTTTAAAGATGGTGATATAAATATCACTATTTAGCAAAGGAGTCTCTGGTAGCAGAAAAGTGTCAGCTTGTTCTTCTTCAGCATATCCACACAATTGCTTTTCTGGTTATCATAAGCCTTAGTACATACACTCTAACTTCCACAACTTCTTCACATTGGCATTTATTTCCAAAGAACCTAAATGAAGCCGAATAGAAATGTCAAGATTTATGTATAAATAATACTTATTACATGAGTCAGACTGTGATAGAAGAAATACTTTAAGGAGCAGGCTAATTTATTTTCAGAATCAGAGGCAGTGAAAATATAGCCTGAGACTGCATACCCTGGCCATATCACTCTGAACAGGTATTATATTTTCACTGTTGTAGTTTGCACTGAGCCAGTAACCACATGTATAGTTGTGTCCAGGGGCTCCCCACATCCCTAGCTGATACTTAGCAGCTGCTCTAACCTAGTTGGTAGGCTATCCAAGAGGAATGTAGCTGTAAAAACCAGGAAAAGGTAAGCTAAATCTGTTGCTATAATTAAAAGGCCAATAGAGAGTGAAATAACACTGTGAAATAGAGTGAGCTTTTTTAAGGGTCATGTACATAAAAATAGCACTGTGAAGATATCTAGGGTGAAATATATCATCATATCCTTGTGTATAACTTAAAATCTAGCATTTTCATCTTTAAAACAACCAAATCATTATTAATGTCTGGGACAACCCAGCCATTGAGAGCCAACAGGAAGGTGGAAAGCAAGCAATTAACACACAATCTTTTCATTCTCTGTCCTGCCCCACCCATTGTTCTGGCAACTTAATTCAAGAGAATTATTATTTACTTTAAATCTTTACAGTTTACCTGACTAGAGATGCACACTAGCTAAGTTAAAACACCTGGCAACAACACATAGAAAACTGGATCAAATTTTAACTTCAAATATAGCTGATATGATAGATACTCTGTCCAAATTATACAGTTCTACTGAAAAGTAAGGGAAATACTGCAAATGCCATAACTTTTAGGCAGGAAGTAAGGAAGAGATTAGGTATCATCATTCTGAATTAAATCTATATGGCGTCACTACAAGCCAAGAATGATAGCATTACAATATCAGGAACATTTCTGTTGGAAGTGTTACAGAAAATCCACATTGACACATTTTATCAAACAACATATTATAATTATTTACACTATTATAATGATTATCTAGTTTTATGTGGTTTAAAGTGATACATTGATACTCGTGAGTACTATTTAGCACTAACTCTCGAACTCGCAGACACACCACGTATGTCATCCCAATCAATATGATGCTCAGTTTAGAGCACCACCCCTATGCTTTGGTTCTCGCCTATCAATGTTCAGCCTGATCATGCTGATGGAATTCAATCAAAACTGAGTCTGTTGTCAAAATCTAGTGTTGCTTCATGTGTCGCAGAATCTAATCCTAAAACTCTTATGTTCCTCACATTCGACTGGTATTTTAATTTTTTAAGGTAGCAAAAGAGTCAGGCTGAGTTATAATTAGTGCTTGAATTACAACAGAATTACAAAATTATGTTTGTGTCCAATTTATTCAATATCTTTAAAGTAGCAAGCTGTCTTAACTGTTTTTAGCTAAAGTTTGAAATTAATTTTTTTTTCTCAATTTTTTTACACACCACAGTAACGCATGTAACATAATCAATAAATCCTCAGCAGTTCAAATACTGTTCTATTACTGAACATATAGATATACTTTCTCCAGTAAAACATCTTCATTCTTCCAATCTTGATCCATACAAATACGTAATTCAATGTCGCTGTTAATGCCATAAGCAAATTCCTTCATGAACCACGGATTTCTAGTTCCCTCACAGCCGTGAGGGAATGTTCCATGTCCTGTACCATCCCAGAGAAAGTTCTCAGTATAAATCCTTCCATATTGGTAGCGTTCATTGTGGACTGCGGTCTCACAAAAGTAATCGTGACCTACAAAGCTAGGAATGGTGCCATGGTATGCTCCATTGCCACAAGGACAGCCAGATGCTCTGTTCTGATGAAAGGAGTCAGTTGTTGCAGCAAATGTCCATATATGTTCTCTTGGAGACCCATAGCTCAGTAGAACACCATCGGCATAGCACTTGTCAACCGTGAAATGCTGGTTTTTGTGGTATGGCTCAAAAGCATCTGGGGTGCTCTTTTGGTATGCTATAACTTTACCACAAACTTTACTATATGGGATTCCATAAGTGTGGAAGAAAGCGCTGGAGCCTCCAGTTTCAACTGTCTTCTGGCACGAACGTTTCGGTGATGTTACGGTCTTTAAACCCCTTGGGCAGGTGCTTCTTG
>WLWI01002288.1_pt1 | contig 16550 bp, 9 predicted proteins | sample 6701501 | NCBI WGS metagenome assembly WLWI01 (sample SAMN12718690, study PRJNA515312) | sponge metagenome | isolation source: marine sponge | host: Mycale hentscheli | place: New Zealand: South Island, Marlborough, Capsize Point | collected 2014-11-01
ATTTCTAACCTCCCCAGTCCTTATTTACTCCACAAAAACTCTCTTACCAGAGATCCCCCAACTTTAGTCTGAAAATTTGCTGTGGACTGTGTATTTCAGCGACCATTTCCACAAATCGTTTCTGCCCAGCAGGATGGCTTTTTCTGATTCTAATAATTGGAAATTACCATTTCGCTTAAGCAATAGACTGATATTACCTATTAACTCACAATCACTTGCTCCCACTCCTAAATCAGTCACTAGTCCTCCCCTTCATATCAAGAACCTCAACTCAACAAGTCAAGTCAACTAAAACTACGTCACACCAAAAACAGACATTAACGCTTAATTGTGTGGGACGGGCGCGGGGGCGGATGAGTCAGTACTGCGCATGTGCGTATGTGTCGGTTCAAAAAGAGGTTGGACCTCCACCTCGGCTTGCTCAGCTTTGGCTTTTGTGAGTCGGGGATGCTTCTCAGACGTCCTATGTCGCAACTCTTAGTACGTGAACGATAGAGACGGGTGTAAATAATTGCATTGATGAGGTAGATGAAAGTATTACTCTGGGAATGGGAATTCCTGTTTAGCATTAGGCTGCGGTTATCTATGGAGTAGCTAGGATTCGTGGAGGAGTTGCTGGTAGGGCTCTGCAAGGACACTATCATAAAGTTATAGATTAGTCACTTGAAAACAAATTTAAACCATGCAAACTGATAGGAAAATTAAGGAAATACATAAAGAGCAGCTTAAGAAGAGTTGTAGGGTGTGTGGGAAGAGATGGAAGACTGCAAAGAGATCCTTCTCTTGCATCTGTAGCGGTAGGCTTCTCCAAGAGACCTTCAAAGTTTACGACAGTGAAGATGATATGGAATTCATGCCCTCCAGAATATTGCTTTACTTGCAGGGAGAGATAAGAAGAACAATCCAAGCTTACAAAAAGAGAGTTCCTTATTGTGCAAATGCCACTGCCAATCATTTTCAATGATATAGACACACAGGAGAAGGTGAGTATGGGGAACAGTAGTGCACAAATTCATGATGAAATTAAATGACTTGCCAAAAATGAAGGACAGCAGCTACTTCATACAACAGAGCTTCCCGTGGTTATTCTAGCTGACCAGGGACCTGCCATGAAAGCTGACTTGTCACTATCTTCAAATTCATTGTGTATAATTAGGAGGTGAATAATAGATACTTTGATCAATATGTTAAAATGTACTTTGCAATTGCAGATGGCTCAAAATACTAAACATATTTCTATAGCCAGTGAAAACAAGCGGTACATTTTGGCTAAATCTCTCTCTGGGGATAATATTACTGCTCATATGGGGGCGTTCTCCTTTCCTCTTCCTTGCCACATTCAGACAGTTTTCTATATATCTGGCTGTCTGCACTTTCTGTTACTCAGTTCTGGTTATAGTATTGAAATATACGCTAAGTGCTGTGTCCACTAAGGCCTACTAACCTGAGGCTAGGACCTACATCAGCCTGCCAGAACTCTGGTGGCAGCTTACTTCTACCCGGCTCTGGTCATCTCCCAGTTAATTTACCACAACAGCCAAGGTCATAGTGGCCATCATGGTTCTTATTATTGTGTTTAATGAACACTGTTGAACAGAAGTAGCCATCGTTACTATACTGAATGAGGCTTATTTAGTTACATTTACATCATAGTGATAGTATTAGTGACTAGCTAAGCTTTTATTAGGTGTAACAAAAATAACTATAAGCACGATATTATGTGGGCTAAGCAGCACAACTGTAGCTTAATCTTCTCAGATAACTTGAACTCTGCCATTTTATTAATTTGATTGTCATATGTTTTTACTGTCCTTAGCAATGGTGTCTTCCAGCAACAATATCCTGTCATTATTCCAGTTTTGACACTCTTTGAAAAGGTAACTGAACTATGGTATGAAATAAGTTAAACCATGACAACTCTCAGAATTATTGCTGAAAACTGTCTCTACATTATTAGAACTGAATTAAATATTACACCATGCCTAATATTATTCTTATTTATCATTTGACACTAGTGTACATTGACACCCCCCCCCCCCCCCCTCCTACAGTCATTTGACACTAGTAAACACTGACACCCCCCTACAGTCATTTAATGGCAGCGGAGGAGGAGTACTACAAAGTTTTGTTCTATCATTCTAAGAGGAATGACGATTGGAAGCAAGTACCATGATCACAGGAACAACGTGACAGAGTGATGGAGTCTTGCCATTCTCTTCCAGAAGTTATTATAGAGTGTTAGCTATCATAAGCTAAAAGTATCCGTGTGAGTTATTTGACAGGAATGGTGATTATTTTAATACAATATTGATCTAGCTGGGGGTGTGGCATTTCTTATTGCCAAGTTTGATAATAAACAATCTCTGTGTATTCCATTCTTACAGGTGGTCATTTAAGACGTGATAAAATCTATTATAAAATTGCAAGTATATTTCATTAGAAGATGCTATGGAGAGATGAGGATATGTTATGTACTTACTTACAGTATTTGCCACACAACATGATGTCACACTTTGCAAGGAGGCTGCACTGCTACATCCAATTCCAGTTAAGGCTGCTAAAGTATATGGAGGCAGGTATGTGTTCATAATTCTCACTGACTACAACACATATACCATCTCCAGATGAATGGCCCTGCTTTCCAGGCATTGTTTTACTAAGGTGTATTGTGAAAAATAGTATATGAAACCTTTTCTTCCAATAGAACAGGAATTGGATACTATATGAAACCTGTTCTTCCAATAGAATAGGAATTAGATACTACATGAAACCTGTTCTTCCAATAGAATAAGAATTGGATACTATTATGAAACCTATTCTTCCAATAGAATAGGAATTAGATACTAGTGATAGTATATGAAACCAGTTCTTTCAATAGAATAGGAATTGGATCCTAGTGATACTATTATGAAGAAGAACAGCAAGAAACACTTTCTACTTTTTAAGCTGGATGCAATTTAGTAGTATATAGCTAATGATACCATGTGGGGATAATAGTAACAGCTATACAATGGAACATGTCAAATTCATTGATTAGTCTGGTAAGTGTCTCTGGCCTGTTTAACTTCTTCTCTTATAAAGACAGTGTTTACATGTATCATTTTCATTGTTTGTGCTATATCGATGCCTCTTTAGAATAGCTAGCAAGTTATTCTTTTGATCCAGTCCCAGCTAGATACGCTAGAATGTAAACAATAATTTAAAAATTTATAATTTTGGTTGTTTTTTTTTTGTTTTGCTCTATTTTTTGCTGTTGTTTTTTTTTTGTTAGTTTTGTTTTGTTTTTAACTTCTGACTTCTAAGAATGTGACTTTGTAACTTTTACTTATGGAGAAAGCAATTAGTTTGCAATTTCTTAGAATGGAATGTCATGAACTGGCCCTTTTAACGATACTTATACTCTATGTGTACCCACGCTAATATTGATTTACGATGTGTTCTGCATAGCTCTAACTGCAATATGTTACAGCAAGGCGTACATTGTCTATGTCAATCAAGTATAGCTCACTTTGAAGTATTATTGAAAATGTTTTGTGTTTATTGTTTTTGTTATTACTATTGATGAGATTGGCTGATTGATTGGTTGATTTATTTATTTATTTACTCAATAAGCTTCTGTGGTAAAGAATGACATTGTCTCCAACTAGAAACTGCTCGAACAGTACGTTTCCAAGGTTAATGCTGCATGCGTGCGCATTTACCAATACTATTTCACTTAGGTGCCATGGCATTATATTTTGCCATGAACAGTCCGGGGGGACCATCCGTGGCAAACAATTCAGCTGCATTTGGTCCGGGGGGACCACGCGGAGGGGGGATCATTATCGTCTGACGTACCTATTGTCGCTGGTTTGTTTCATTACCTTACTATGGTTCAAGTTCCGCTTAGGCAGGAACTATTGAATATGCTACTAACTTGGGTAAATAGATACTTTTAGACTATCATGTCATCATTGCATTTTTTTTAAAAGTAGGTTGGTGGGTGTGGTCTGGGGTGTGGCTTAGTGTCTTGATAAAACTCTGAATCATAAGGAAAAGTATGTAGAGAATGCTCAGACTAAAAGCTGTTCAACTGTCACACGATAATTGGTCCCACTGGACCAAATGCGGCAGAATTATTTGCCAGGGATGGTCCCCCCGGATCGTTCACGACAAAATATAATGTTGTAGATTGTTGCCCTAGGACCGTGCGTGGTGGCACATATCATTGCCAAACATGGTCCCCAACTCTTGTTGTGAATGTTTCCCCACCTAGCTGAGCTGTATTTGTTGCAGTAGTCCGTTATCTTCGCTGGAGTTGGTTTGGAAGAGTTAGCTATACACAGTAAAGGAACCTAGAACACCTGGGGGAAAAAACAATAATTTATTTGGGCTGTTATAAAATACTAAATTTATAGATAAAGGTCCTCCTAGTATAAACATTCTCCTCCCTACTGGAACCATAACTTCTGCAGTAACTATTAAAATCATGAAGTTTTAACTGGCTAGCTACTGACCTGAAACTCAGACAGTCAGCAATTGAAAGAATTCATAATGATGGCTTTCTAAGTATCATATTTCAATGTGAGTGTGCTTGGAGTGTAAAAAAGTTTAAAATTCTGCTTTGAAACCTTGTTTGTTATGTGGAAAAGTTTGTACTTGATGAAATATAAAATATTGCTTCACTATAATATCCACTAGTAAAGACCTTTCAGTTTAAAAAAAACAACAACTTAAAAATAAACATCACACTGTCCAATAAGTATCTATATTGATCAACACTATTCTAGCTAACAATTGAATCAAAAGCAAGATTCTTGAAGCATAGCTGCCTGAGTTGCTTTATTTGTTGCCTAAAAAGGAGCCTAGCAATCAATATCACACCTCACATTTGCTGCATGCAAGTTTAAACTCTTGCCAAATGCCATCCAATTTGCCAGATGAGCATCATTTCTTTTATCACATGCATTATAAATTGCTTCTTTTAAACACCAGCTGTTTCACCTTGTCTACAAGCATAGCTATGCAGGGTGCAATCATGTTGGATGTTTGTATGTAATGGTTGGAACTCTTCTGCTTTTTTGCTGAATTTTCATTCAAGTTTGTTCCCATTAATGAATGGATTTCTGTAGTTATGGAACTATTTTATTGACATGTGGGATGGACAAGAGAATACACTGGATATTTATTAATTAACTGTTCACATCTGCTTCTCCACTTCAACATTGAGACCATCTTTAGCTACTTGTTCATGATATCCTAAGAAGTGGATGTATTTCTTCAAACTATTACAAGTAGCTACCTCAGTCAATCAATTCATTAATTTTATGTCACCAGCACCTCAGGCAAGAAGCAAATTGTGCAAGGCAAGAAGCAAGATTATGCAAGCACAAACCCAATGAAAATTTTTGAAAAGATTTAGTCAGCAACAAATATGAATTTTCTGGATTATGAGGTTGTATTATTTAAAAGTTAATTCCAGATTTTAGATACATCAAATTTGTCAATACCACAAATATTGAACTTTAATTTAAAATTCAGTTAGCAAAAGCAAAAACAACAACAACAAAAATATAAACAACATAACAATGATCATCATAGTTTCTTTTTACTTAGTGCACTGCAGGCACCACCTCCCTATAGATCAGCCTTTGTAACTTTCAGGCATGAATTAATGTGGGATCAATTGAGGTGTGGTCATTCTTCATGTAGCAGTGCCCCTTCTGGTAGTCTGCAAATGCTTTGGACATCACAATTTTTATGTTTCTGATGTTTTCTTTAGAGCTCTCCTCTTTCTCTTCTTAGGGAAAGGTGCAATGTATCCTTTCTAGACTTTTGGTTAACTAAATGATGATCTCATCAGCAGATCCTTAAGAATGCTAATGTGACTGTGCTATGGCATAGAACCCACAATCATATTCACCAGCCTGAATTTGTGCGGCCATAAAGTTTAAATGAATTTTAAGAAATTCACTGTGTAGCAACGAAAAGCTACTAGGCTTTTACATGCATTCCTGCATAATGATACATGCTATTGTATGTAGAACTAGCTGTTGAAGGAGGACGTTCAATAGTGGATACATTTAGCCAGTGTGTCCATTCCGATTATTTACAATTTAAACAACTTCTACTGACTCCACAATAAATGATAAAGCCACTCCACAAATTACATCCTGAAATCCAGTAATCTAAGCACTGATTCTTAAGGATCTGCTGATGAGATCATCATTTAGCGAACCAAAAAATGACTTACATTGGTTGTTTTTCATGTAATTTGTACTCTCATGACATTATTGTAGGAGTTATTTATAGAATATAGTTCACTAGCTCAATTTGAATAACTATAGTCTCTTTAGTCTCTTCTAGTCTCTTTAAGAGATCGAAAGGCTAGAAGGGACTAAAGAGACTAGAAGAGATCAAAAAGGCTAGAAGGGACTCTAGTCTCTTTAGTCCCTTCTAGCATTTTCGATCTCTTCTAGTCTCTTTAGTCTCTTTAGTCTCTTTAGTCCCTTCTAGCCTTTCGATCTCTTCTAATCTCTTTAAGAGATCGAAAGGCTAGAAGGGACTAAAGAGACTAGAAGAGATCGAAAAGGCTAGAAGGGACTCTAGTCTCTTTAGTCCCTTCTAGCATTTTCGATCTCTTCTAGTCTCTTTAGTCTCTTTAGTCTCTTTAGTCCCTTCTAGCCTTTCGATCTCTTCTAGTCTCTTTAGTCCCTTCTAGCCTTTTCGATCTCTTCTAGTCTCTTTAGTCTCTTTAGTCCCTTCTAGCCTTTCGATCTCTTCTAGTCTCTTTAGTCTCTTTAGTCTCTTTAGTCCCTTCTAGCCTTTCGATCTCTTCTAGTCTTTAGTCTCTTTAGTCTCTTTAGTCCCTTCTAGCCTTTCGATCTCTTCTAGTCTCTTTAGTCCCTTCTAGCCTTTTCGATCTCTTCTAGTCTCTTTAGTCTCTTTAGTCTCTTTAGTCCCTTCTAGCCTTTCGATCTCTTCTAGTCTCTTTAGTCTCTTTAGTCTCTCTTTAGTCCCTTCTAGCCTTTCGATCTCTTCTAGTCTCTTTAGTCTTTCCTAGTCTGTTCAGTCTGTCCTTGTGTCTTCTCTCTTGTTGTGTCTTGGAGTATTTAGAATATAGTAGATTTGATTTTCTAGTCCTTTGCAGTCCTATTGTATTTTCTATTTTAATAAAGTTGTTGCAGTCACTTGTATGCTGTTATACTATCTTACAGTAATTCTATAGCTAGTGTCTTTACACACAGATTAATGTGTATGCATTTATTCACATGAAACAGGATAGTTTGTGTCATTTATGATGTTTCAAATAAAGTTGGGGCGGCAACTGCTATGGAGAGGGGTTGTAAGGTCCTCACTCTTGATCCCACTACAAGAGAACAGGAGGAGTAGCTATGATTTTAGAAGTCTAAAGAGACTTAACACTTTTGTTAACTTCATACTTCTTGCAGAATAACTGGCTGAAGGGTAGAGAGAGCTATGTATGAGGAAAAACTGGTACTTATTAATGAGAGAGTTGAATCGAGATGATCAGTTAGTGAATGAAAGGTGTGACTAAATTGTATAGAGGTAACCTCACACACTAGGGAGTGTATAGAGTAACATTAATATATGCAGTCACACACATCATGCTTTGAGTCCAGCTCTAGTTCATAACAAAGTTCCTGGGTTGCCTTAACAACCACTTTAGTGAGGGCTGGCCCGAACATATGTTTAATGTTTTAGAGCTTCCGAGTACTACTTGAATATCATATGAGCGGATCCATTCTTCTGATATGAAGTCATTAATGACACATTGCCAAGAATAACAATTATAATCAACTTGTATCACATATCTCTTGAATGCCTGCTGGACAATACTAGAATAGTAGTAGTAGTAATTGTAGTCTGCCTGATTAGTATAGTGTGTATATCATTGTAGTCTGCCTGATTTATGGTGGTACTTATTAAACTTCCACTATGTGTGCTTGGCAGGACTAATGTAACTTCTCAAAACTGAGAGAGAAACCAGGAGACATTTTACCACAAAATGAAAACAATTTGCATGAAAGTCACTCATAAATTAGTTCATTTCTGAATTATATGCAAACTAGAGCACTGAAGTGCAAACCCTCAGTGCTAGTTAGCTAGTATGATAAAGTGATTTGCAACCTGCAAGCTGGCTCACGTGACAAGCAAGTTTTTTAAGGGGCGGTTCCCATTACTGTCACGTACGATTGTAGGACTAAAATTCTACTCGCTTTTTCTTGAACTAAGTCAAAACTAACAATTTTGGCACATTAAAGGGACTTACTCTGTGAAGTCCTATAGTTTGATGTCACTTTCAAAGCCTGGGTAGCCGTACTCTTCGAGATCCGCTGTTGACTGAATGAGTGACTGAATGACTGACAGGTTGACTACTATATACCCTCAGGCGCATGTGCACTGAGGGTTAAAAATAGAAAGCAAGCTAGATACTATATGTGGCAAGTTAGAAGAGTCCAGAGTGTTGTCACTTGAGCAGAATCACCAGTGTTGGCTCCATATTCTGCAAGAAGCTGAAGAAAAAGAAATTGGGACAAAACTCATACAGCAGAGCATATCCGTGGTAATTATTCTTTAAATGATATTTTTTCTAAATTGTGGTTACTTGAATGAAGAATTTATACAATCATGGCCTCCTTCAGTGCATTTTTTTCTACATTTATTGTAACAATTGGATTTGTTTTCTAGATGGCTGTAGAATTCACCGGAAGACTCTATGCTGCAAAGAAAATGAGTGTACATGTAAATATGTCCTTTTAGCCAAAAAAGAAATTCCTGTACATATTTTGCTGAAAAAAATATGTGCACTTGGTGTGCTAGAAAATTTTTGCGTTTACTTTGCAGGAAATTTTCCTGCACTTTATTTTGCCAGAAATTTTCTTGCTTTGATTTGCTAAAAAATTTAGTTTGGTGTAAAATTGGTTGCACAAATATCTCATATTGTTAGCTGAAAAATTTCCTGCATTTGAGTAGCAGAAAATATTCTGCATTACTTTAGATACTTGGTTTGCTGCAAAAAAAATCACCACTAGGTTGGCCTGGAAAAAATCTGCACCTTGGATTATCGAATGATTGAATTGAGACAAAAATTGATTTGCATACCTGGCGAGCGAACCTAAAACTACACTATTTTCTTTAATCATTGACAGAATTAATAATTCTCCTCATTGTTCATGTATGATGATAATCATCTCATTTTGATTTGTATGGGCTAGTACTAGTGATGTGCTTGAGTGCAAATGGCAAGCGAACCTAACACTACACTATTGTTAAACGATTGATTTTACTTCTAACTATCAAGCTACAAAAAATAGTCGAGTTTTTAAATAACAAATGTACGGTTAAAGGGATTCCATGCCATAGTAACCACTCCCAGCAACACTTTGAATTGAAAAGAAAAACAACAACAACAACAAAAAGTCAGGTTTCTTTAGCCAAGTATAGTAGTTGTAATGCACAATACTTTTGAACATACCTACACAAGACTTACCTTTGTGGTTAGTCTAGTGGACAATAAATACTTTGTGTATGGCTTCTAACTATGACAAATAGCGCATTAACTTACCACCGCCACTAAGTCGAATAGAAATGGAACTCCAGTAAGTTTTGAGTTTTTATTGCACTGCAAAAGAATTCAAAGCGGTAAACAATTCAATTTCTAGGATGATACGGGTAACGATCGATAAACCAGAGGAATCTGTTTAGTGAGGTTTGGGATGGGGTCCAACACCGAGCTAACACAAAACTACAAGAGGGTCAAAGTAAAAAGTGACATACGTACGTCCAAACATATATATATAAACAAACAAACATTCCCGATTTTCAATTGTGTTACCCCTGTAAGTGTCTCGCTCACTTGCCAACTAACAACTTACATGCAAACATAATCCAATTGTAGGTAGTTTTCTAGTTTGACTTAAAGTTGTCCAATTGATTGAGTAATATAAAACATGTAGTCTGTGCAAATCTTGGAAAAAGCAAATGATGATTATTGTTTAATGAGTTTACAGTCCAACCAGCTGCCAGGCACATATGCAGTTTGTGGCTATTGTGGTGTGGGAGTTGGTAAGCTTGAATACAACTTGGTGGCTAGAGAATGTAGAACAGATTTCTTGATTGCAAGCCTTGACAAAGAAATGTTTTCCCTTTTCTCCATTAGGCTTCTCTGACTGGTACATTAGACCTGGCAGTAATTAGAACATTTCTATACAACTTGTGAATTCTGATTTCATCAATAATATGTTTAGTTGTGGAGGACAATTAGAAAACACTACATAAGTACCCAGTGACTAGCTTAAACCTCAATCCACCATTACATGTGTCAATAACCCACAATGTGTAGTGTATCAGCAGCTTTGTTAAATTGGTACCAAAGAGTCAAAATACTCTTCCTTATGTTTAGCCTATGACACTAACTGTTTACGAATACTTCTCCCACATCTAATTCTTCTGCCTCTTACAAACCTCCTCCAGCCTGATCAAATTTCACTCAGGCTCTACATGTACATTTTTGTGGTGTTTATGTAGTGTCATGTGTGTAAGAATGTGTGTGCATGCATGCATGCATGTATGTGTGTCAGTCTCCTGGAGGCCATCCCATGTATCTAGAGGACACCCAGCCCAGCAAAAGGCATACAGTATCAGAAGTTTGCTATGAACACCAAAATAATAAAGTCCTAATTAATAAATGTGGTTTGCTTACAAGGGTTAAGTAGCTGACCCACCTTTTTTTTTTGGTTAGCTACTTTAGCACAAATACACACCATGCAACAATTGTACACTATCACATGCACATGCAACCAAACAAACACACATATATACACAACATACCCACAATGGCTACACAACATACCCACAATGGCTACACAATATTATCATTAGGTTATGAACATAAGCTTATCAATTACAGTAAGGTAAAAAAGAAAGCCTTCATCATTGGTTAGTTTTCTTTGATTTAGCGCTACTCAATTCAGGGATGAAGAGGGAGTACGCCGGTTAGGTAGCAATCCTGCTTACTAGCACCCAGTCAGTCATTCCCAAATAGTAGTTGCAGTTTTTATTGGGAAACAACAGGGTACGAGGGGTCACGCACAATACACACGGGTTAGTGGCAACTAAAAATAAATAAGAGTGAAGCAACTATATATAGGGGGATAACAGTAATGTGATCTGGTTGGCAGGTGCAAAAGAGCCTGCCACTCTCTTGACTATTGAAGCGGCCAGTGTTTGTGTGAATGATTGTAGACTTCTGTACTCTGCGATGGGTGGAGCTATTCCTGCTGTCCAGGCCGACAATTACAGTAACAGCAAACATGCATTAGTTGTTTTTTTTTTGAAAGAGCTGTTGTCTTGCCTGCATCTCTTATGTCTAATTACTTCACCCAGGAATAGAGCTGATGATGCTGAAATCCAAAGCACACTTGCAGCTAATATGGATAGTGATGGAATAATTGATGCATTTTGTGCCAATACTTCAGAGGACACAGTTCCTAATTCACACCAACTAACCTATGATGGAGGCTTTCATTTTACCTTACAATTAGTGCTTTAATGTTCCTTGACTTATGCATTTTAATTTCAAATTTAGACATGTAAATAATTTTGGTGTTTATGTACTACAAGTATATTTTGTGCTTTTAAGTTTTAAGGTGCTTGAAGTTGCGCTGTAAGCATTATTTGTCAATAAAAGCACAAATAAACATGTGACTGTCCTTAAGTACTCCTGCTTTTCACACAATGTAGGAATATTTATTTACTTGCAATTGTTGGAAACATTCCTGCCTTCACAAAACTTAGTAAAAGGATGTGAATGTTTCAGAAATGTCCTGCATTGAAAAAGCAGTCAATATTACAGCTTTGCCACTTTATATAAGACAATGGCAATATGCAGGAAATATTCCTGCAATTGCAAATTTTTTCTGAATTTACTACAAGTCAGGAAATGTTCCTGCATTCACTAATTGTAAGAAGTGTTCCAGCATTTACTGCATGTAGGAAATCCTCATACATATTTTACAAATGTAGGATATATCCTAGCTTGTACAAAGACATATTTTAAAATGCTGAAAATGTTCCAGCATTTGTAAAATATAGGAAGTATTCCTACATTTTAAAGTGTAGAAATAATCTAAAATGCTGGAAATATTTTGCATTTGAAAAATGTAGGAAATTTTTGCTACTATAAAAGTAGAAATTTGTTGGAGAAATGCTTCAAATAATAATGTTTTGCAATGTGTAAGAAAAATTCCAATGTTTACATTAATTTTAAAAGATGTTCCAACTTTGTAAAATGTAGGAAAAGTTCCTGCATTGTTTAATCATAGGAACTACAGCTTTAACAACTGCAGAAACATAATTGAAAATGCTGGAACTATTCCTGCATTTCCAAACCGTAGGAAACATTATTTCAGCAATTTTAAAACGCAGAAATAATTCCAGCTTTGCTAACTGCAAAAACACATTCGAAAAAAAAATGGAAATTCCTGCATTTCCAAAATGTAGGAAGCATTTCTACATTTTTTAAACGTAGGAAAATACTTGCTTTGAAAATTGTAAAAACACAATTAAAATGTAGGAAACATTCCAATATTAGAAACACATTTGAAAAAAAAGTGTTTTTATGTTTGTTTAACGTATGAAGTGCTCCTATTTGAAAAATTTTAGGAAACATTATATCATTTCTGTGAAATGATTCAATGTAAACATTTTGCCTTCATTTATAAGGAACTTATTTGTCCTTGTTATCAAGATTTATATTGGCACATCATGAACAATTGTCATGAAGAATCAGGACCTGGTAAAGCAGCTGCAAGTAGGAATGTTAATCACCAAACATCACACATATTTCCTGCACTACAAATTAGGTTAAATTCTCCTAATTTGATGTAACTGTGATGTTAAATCCCTGTACTAGTTGACTTTTCTCACTAAAAACTTTCCTGCATTAAGCTTCTTTTTCCTTTTCTTATTTACTCCCGAGGATGTTATAATTTGAGTACTGAATAATATATGATTTTTTTAATAGTAAAAAATCTTTTTAGATCAAAATCTAAAATTTTGAGCATAATCTGGCAGGTCCCTATATTACCAATCCACAATTAAGAAATGAGCCACTATGCTAGGCATATATATATACAAGTGAAAATACTTGAAGCAGAATTGAGGTCATAAACATCTCCACCCAGCCATTTCAGTTATATTCCACCTGAAGAAGATCGAGATACTTCGATCGAAACGTTGTAATTTAAATAAAAAAGACGTGTGTAGTCCACTAACTTAATCTAGAAATCACAATTATATTTAATTACAATGAAATACACTTTTTGCACTAATTGCAATGTAATTGTATTTGAGTGACTCCAAGCTCTATTTATTTGCAATGCATTGAATTACTAGAAAAATTTATGATTGCCGCACAAAAGAAAACAAGTGAGGTGGACAGACATTGCATGGGATGCCACTGTGTGTGTGCATGTATGTGTGTGTGTGTTACACCAGATAATATATGTGATGCACTAGTAAGTATCATGCTTTTGCCCCCCACCCTGCTCTGAAGTTTACACTATTGTATTGTGCATGCTCTGCACGCAAACTGATACAAGTCAATGGCTTTAATTATATTGTATGAAATTACTCATCACATCTGAGAAAGAAATTTAAAAAAAGAGAAAGGAAAAGAAAAGAAGGTTAAAGAAATAGAATCATTGTATACAGTTTCAGAAGAGATAAAATATTGAGTTGTTACTCTATTTTGGGAATTTTTCATGTGATCTAGTCATGTACCTCTTTCTTTTAACTTAACCCTTTCACTGCTGTAACCACCGTACAGTGGTTTGATGTATCGCCTCGGGAAAATTGTTGTTTGTTCTCGTCTGCTTGCCTCACTTGAACGCTGTAGCCTCAAGAAGTTGGCTACTTAGCTAGTCAGTGATTTTTGCTTGAGGCAGTATTTCTAAGGCTACAGCCCTAAGATTGAAGTAGCTTTCGAAGTTCGAGTTTTGACTTGCTTCACAATGGTGACCGAGTGGTCAATTGTAGAGGTAGTAGACTGGATTAACAACAATTTCGGCATTATAGGTGCAGAAAAGGTTTATGCCTACGGAACTCATTCAACAACAGGAGGGAGTTGCTCTGTGAAGGAATCCAGCTGTTTGGACAGTTTTAGAAGACAAAGAAGTTGTAAAGATTTGCATGAGGATGAAGCAGTTATACTGAACTCAGAATTAACTACACACAGTTTAGTATCAGAAATGGAAAATTGTTTATGTATTTGCACATTCTCTTTGTTTCATAGACATAGTTGAATTTTTTTGTAATTGCTCTGACAATTCAGCGGTGAAAGGGTTAAAATACTAAGTAAATTTCATTTCAATTTGAGCAGCAAATAACACATAGCAACAACCAATGCAATGTTGTGTCAACTAAAGCTTGACAATAATTTTACTCTTTCCTCTAATATGAATATGTAAAATCTTTTGTGTGTGTATTGTGTATGTGACCATCTAAATTAATGGATAACATTATAATGATGGAGGATGTGATGTGGACAGTCATATGTACATATGTACCTAGGTGTGATTATATAATGTATGTATACAAATACATATATTATTACTCACCTCATCTGGCATCATTCCTGTTACACATTTTAATATAGTATGTATAAAATCATTACAAGAACTTTCATGCACACTACAGCACTAGTCATTAAGTTTATTCTTTTCAGTCCAAGATTGTAGTCTGGCTGCAGTAACTAAGACGACGTCTCTATAATACTCCAAAATATTTGACTCAGCAGAGAGTCCACCTTCTTAAAAAATCTACAATCACAAACAGTTAACAATTACATGTAATTTATCCCTTTAAATACTTCTTGCACAAATCAGTATACAATATGGGAAGCAGACACAAGGTGAAATACTTTGAAAAGTATTTGAATACCTTACAAGTCTATATAAATTTGTAATGAGAGGGTATGAGTGCAAATACCTCAAGTTCGTGATGGGTACTTGTGTAAGTATGAGTATATTGGTCTTGTGCTTAAATACCAACTGAAAGTGTATAAATATATGACTAGTTTTGGGAAATCTGGACTAAACACTGTATGAATTTCATTAGCCTTGACATAAAGGGGTGGGGGAGGGGAAGGCTTTCAGCAGTCAATTAATTGGAAACATCTGAACACACTAGCTGATTACCGTATTAGCACTTGTAGCAGCTCATGACTGCTGGCTGATTAGAGTTAATATGCATTATGAGACCAATATGTCCAAGTTGAGTTGGCATGACCACAAGTGAGGTAAATGAGGAATGCACTTAGTAACAACTAGAAATAATGTAGTCATGTATCATCCTACACCTTGAAGCATACCTAATGTGAGGAATGCACTAAGTAAAACCAGAAACAATGTAGTCATGTATCATCCTACACCTTGAAGCATACCTAATGTGAGGAATGTACTTAGTAAAACCAGAAATAATGTAGTCATGTATCATCCTACACCTTGAAGCATACCTAATATGAGGAATGCACTTAGTAAAACCAGAAACAATGTAGTCATGTATCATCCTACACCTTGAAACATACCTAATATGAGGAATGCACTTAGTAAAACCAGAAACAATGTAGTCATGTATCATCCTAAGCCTCGAAGCATACCTAATGTGAGGAATGCACTTAGTAAAACCAGAAATAATGTAGTCATGTATCATCCTACACCTTGAAGCATGCCTAATGTGAGGAATGCACTTAGTAAAACCAGAAACAATGTAGTCATGTATCATCCTACACCTTGAAGCATACCTAATGTGAGGAATGCACTTAGTAAAACCAGAAATAATGTAGTCATGTATCATCCTACACCTTGAAGCATACCTAATGTGAGGAATGCACTTAGTAAAACCAGAAACAATGTAGTCATGTATCATCCTACACCTTGAAACATACCTAATGTGAGGAATGCACTTAGTAAAACCAGAAACAATGTAGTCATGTATCATCCTACACCTTGAAGCATACCTAATGTGAGGAATGCACTTAGTAAAACCAGAAACAATGTAGTCATGTATCATCCTACACCTTGAAGCATGCCTAATGTGAGGAATGCACTTAGTAAAACCAGAAATAATGTAGTGATGTATCATCCTACACCTTGAAGCATGCCTAATGTGAGGAATGCACTTAGTAAACCAGAAACAATGTAGTCACGTATCATCCTACACCTTGAAGCATACCTAATATGAGGAATGCACTTAGTAAAACCAGAAACAATGTAGTCACGTATCATCCTACACCTTGAAGCCTACCTAATGTGAGGAATGCACTTAGTAAAACCAGAAACAATGTAGTCACGTATCATCCTACACCTTGAAGCATGCCTAATGTGAGGAATACACTTAGTAAAACCAGAAATAATGTAGTCATGTATCATCCTACACCTTGAAGCATACCTAATATGAGGAATGCACTTAGTAAAACCAGAAACAATGTAGTCATGTATCATCCTACACCTTGAAGCATACCTAATATGAGGAATGCACTTAGTAAA
>WLWI01002289.1_pt1 | contig 16542 bp, 2 predicted proteins | sample 6701501 | NCBI WGS metagenome assembly WLWI01 (sample SAMN12718690, study PRJNA515312) | sponge metagenome | isolation source: marine sponge | host: Mycale hentscheli | place: New Zealand: South Island, Marlborough, Capsize Point | collected 2014-11-01
TTCTGTTTCCCATTTTGTTGATTTAATGATTAATTGAATCTTCCATCCTTATGTATTCATTTCCTGTGCAGGATAGTCTAGAAGTTCTAGAACTGTGTCTGGTTAAAGTAGAGTTGAGTTACCCCAAGGCCTTGCGACAATTACTCCTAGAGTTCCGAAAATATGAACAGGTGGCACTAGTACAGAATTAGCAATGTATCATCTTATTAAATATTGGTAACTAACTAAAATGATGGGTATTTTCAGTTATGGAATCATTGATAAAAGAATTTATAGCCCCTCTTGTCGTCGAGTACTATAAATCTGATATAGGCCCCCCATAATTTTAGGTCCCCCGGGCCCGAAATACCGGTATTTATAGGCCCCCATTCGTAAGATAAGGGCCCTCTCCCCCTTTCCAAAATGATTCAGCCTTATCAAATTTTCTATTTGTAGGGACTCCTAGTTCTTGCTTGAAATGAAAGTCAACGTATCAACCAAGAATCTACACGATTTATGCAAGTCATGTTCATTAAGTTAACTTTTATTATTTCCTGATATAAATATGTTGCATTTTTTAAATATGTATGAGCAATAGCACGGGTAACCGTGCTATTCGGGATTAATAGCACGAGTAACGCAATTGAAATAGCACGAGGCGAAGCCGAGTGTTATTTCAATTGCTTAATAGGACAAGTTACCGTGCTATCACTCGCTAATAGTAGGCCAGCTTTTAAAAAAGACTTTTGCAATTGTAGCTACATTGTATCTTTCACTCAATATGTCCTTATTTCAGGATTAGCTTCCGCTAGAACTTTCTTTTCAACGTACTACTCCTCCTAATCTGTTGTAAAACATTCCGTCTAATACGGTAGATGTTCTGTGGTAAAAAAGGACAAAGGACATTGTCCCCAACTAGCAAAGCACTCAAACTGTACGTTTCCAAGGTTAACGCTCTACGCGTGCGCACTTGACCGTACTATTTCACTTAGCTACCGAGGTATTTCACTTAGTTTCCACTTAGTTACCGAGGTATTTCAATTAGTTGCGCGCTATTTTACTTTCCCGTGCGATTTCAATTGAAAATCGATTTTTCCCATACAATTTTGAATGGGCAACTGACGCGCCGTACTATTAAAAAAATAATAGCAATTTGATGTCAATCTTAAAAGCTTGCAAACATAATTGTTATGATCCCTATCTATGGCATTAGCTGCTAGATATGTGCTACACTTCAAAAGTACACGAAAGTTCTTCATTATAACAGCTAAACATTACATACACTTTATGCATTTGTTAACTTCTATAAATCATACCAAATAACTATGGAAACATAGCTGCCCAGCCATTTTAATTACACCTAATTCAAAGTATTTATTAGACTGAAATTAATTTATTGTAATTAATTTATTGTAGTTTATTAATTCATGCAAACTTCTTTAGCGGGACCCTTATCTACGCTAGAATATTGCGAGGTGTCTGCACAATAGTTCTTGTTAGCGTAAGCCACGTTTTAAGTTCCTCTAAGGGGAGACCCAAATTAACGCAGGGAGGCCCAAATTACTAGTAGAATAGGTCTTGGGGCCCTCATTCTACCGATAAAATGGGCCCTGGGTGGCCTAATGTAGATGGGTCTGGGGGGAGACTTGTTAGTAAAAATCTGTTTGTATTGAGATTCACAAACCCACGCCACTCGGGCTTTGCCCTCGTGTCTCGGGATTTGTAAATCGCATACAAACCTCAATATGTACTAGTGATGTGCTCTAGTAGCACAAAATAGTGAAGCGAGCGATGCATGTTCCCTGTAATTGCAGCAATTCCATGCATGCTTGGTGTGGATAGGAACATTTAATGCTCTCCTCCTCCTTGCCGTGTCCTTTTCATTTCTTATCTCTCTCCTTACTAATTTTTCTTCTGGAGTTTCTAACGCCCTCAAAGCTCTTGACCGTACGGCGGGTAAACAAAACAAAATGTTGTTAAGAAGAGGTTGCCCCGCCCGCACAAGCGCGTAGGAGAAAAGGTGCACACTACGCCCACGCAAGAACAAAATCAATTTCTAGACCTAAATATATAATATATCTCGAACTCATTAGGGAGTCAGCTCCGCTCGCTTCGCTAAATTATTGGTTTATAAATGTGACCGTCTATAGGAAAACCAGGCACAACGCGGCACCCTTCGAATTTTTTTTTTTTGCACTTACGGAGTTGTCGGCGTCCAGATATTGAGCTCTCCAAGTTTTATCGTCGTAGCTTAAGTCATTCCCGCTATAATTGGCGAGCGAGCGTAGCGAGCGAGACACTTACAGGGGTAACACAATCGAAAATCGGGGATGTTTGTTTATTTATTTATTTATATATATGTTTGGACGTATGTATGTCATTTTGTACTTTGACCCTCCGTATTTTTGTGTTCGCTCCGCGTTCGACCTCGTCCCAGTCTTCACTAAACAGAATCCTCCGGTCTAGCGACCATTACCCGTATCGCCTTAGAAATTGAATTGTTTACGGCTTTGAATTGTTTTGCGGGTGCAGTTAAAACTCAATAACTTATGGGAGCTCCATTTCTATTCGAGTTAGTGGCGGTGGTAAGTTAATACGCTATTTGTCACAGTTATAAGCCCTACTCAACAGTGTTTACTTGAAAATGCATTGTCCTCTAGACGAATCACGAAGGTAAGTCTTGCGTAGGCATGTTCAGTTGTGTGAAAGTATTGTGCATTACAACTACTATTAAAAATATCACAAATAAAATTTTAAATAACGTGACTTGATTTTGTTGCTTCTTTTTCAATTCAAACAGTTGAGGGGAGCGGTTACTATGGCATTGAAACCCCTTTACCACATACGTAATTTAAAAACTCGACTTTATTTTAGTAGCTTGAGTGTTAGTTGTTAAAATCAATCATTTAACAATAGTGTAGTTCAAGGCTCGCTCGCCATTTGTGCTCAAGCACACCACTAGTGATATCAACAAATTACGTGAATGAAATGATCATGAAAGCAAATACTAAGAATAAAACCAGCCATTGTGTAGACTTGCTACAAGTAGAATGATGACGATGGCTCAGCTATGGCTACACAGAGTATTTGGTAAAACCTAAATCTTACAAAGAACAAATCAAATTTGCATTTTTTACTTATTGCAATAAACTAAGTTATTGTTGTCTGCTCTAATAGTGATAGGTTAGTTTTAAATAAAAGTGGACTTACAGATTCATATAAACCAGGTAATGTTGTAGGAGTATAATAATATTAAACAGGAGTGGGGGAAGCAATTTGGATTGGTCAGGCCAGTGTAGTATTAAAAATTAGCTATAGCTGATAAGAACAATTACAAAATTTCATTATTTTTTGCATCTGTCATCATTGGTGGTACCTCATTCAGGACCTTTATCTCGTTAACTGAGTCTGTTAGGTGCTTATGTATATATATATATAAACCATCATATAGCTGGTTCATAGCTCTATGGAGGTATGTTTTAATCTTTCAAAGAGCAGATGCATTTCTTTCTGCTTCAGCATTAGTAGCTAGCTGGCATTAGCAGAACAAACTTGATTTAAACTTTTTTTGTGGGATAAGAAGAAAATACTTGTTAGTTTGTGTTCTCCAAACTAAGAGTTTCTGATGACTTGTAGCCATACAGATGACATTAATGGTAAAATATGAAAGTTCTTGTGCTCATCTGCTTTGATTAGAAGAAGACTCACATGCATTAAGTTTTAAATTTCATAGTGTCATTGGACCAAGTCAACACTTGTGCAAATCTGTATATAAAAGAGATCCCAAACATTGGTCTGGCCTGCCCCTCTCCCCCCACCTCCAAGTTCCTCCAGGCCCGATAAAGCCAAAGGGGAAAGAGAATTTACTAGTGAACAGTAATATTGTTGATAGGCTAACATGAATTGCACTCTTACCTTACCTTCTTTGTTTTGTTTTTTTCCAATGGAAATTTGAGATGGGTAGCTACTCAATGCAATACTGGCCACTGATGCTGTATCTAAGAGGAAACAAAAAGAAAGAAAAAGGATTAGCCCCTTAACAAGTGTACACACAATAATAACCTCTAAAATTATCAAGTTTTTCTTCATTCATTGGGTTATGCAAATAGCTCCCCAAGAGACAATTTTACCAACTGCATTTACTAATAACAATGTAAGAAAAAGAGTATTAAGTCTAACACCAATTAAGATTTCAAATTCAAACATTTAATTCAAGCCTGCACTCAATACTCAACTTAATTATATTCATTGCATTCTTTTCCTCAAGTGTGATATTTAAATCTATTCAGCTGTGGTGTGTGGCCAGACATGCTTCACTTCACAAATAAGAAACCATGTTAAAAGAATAAGAAAGCATACCCTCAACTGTTGTATAATTATAAAAACAAAGCTTACATCCCTGCCATTTTTATTATGTGTCATATTGGTTTCTACTATGTATAAAAGTTGCATAAAAATATTGAAATGATTATCTGTTGGACACAACATTCTTGCTGGACTTCACTCATCGTCTGTGCAATTCCAGAGCAGCGCTTGTTCGCAACATAATAAATTGTGAATATTTGGAAAATTGGAGTAGTAACTTGAGCTAATACCACAGTTTTCCATGCTCTATTATCTCTCCTAATAATAATAATAATAATAATAATAATAATGATAATAATAATATTAGCAATAATAATAATAAAATTAATAATAATAATAATAATAATATTAACAATAATAACAATAATAACGATGATAATAATAATAATAATAATAATACAACAACAATAATAATAATAATAATAAGATAATACTTACAACAATAATAATGAAACAATATTTAATATTAATAATAATGCTAATAATAAATTATTTAATTACAAGTAATTCCCTCACACAAGTCCACGCACACACATATAAACAATACTTAATACTGTGAACTTTCAAAACATATCAACTTCACTTATTTCGTAACATGCCAGTGATTTATATTATTTATTGTTGAAAGCTGTAAAAAAAGTTTCATTTCCTTAAACAATATTTCATGTTAAAAGTAAAACTATTTCTACACAAAACCCTTTCTGTAGTGTTTATGTTAAGGAACCTTTCATATTAAAAGCACATGCGTTTCTGCAGTGTTCAATTTAGGTAAGATTATATTTTAAAAGTATTAGTTTCTGCAGAGTTCAACTTAAGCAACACTTGACATTAAAAATTACATTTTTCGCACGGTTCTATCTGAACATTTCAATTCAGAGTAAAGCTTTCGTACGGCTTACTTTGAACAACATTTCCAATTCAAAATAATGCATTCGTACGGTTCACTCCAAACAACAGTTCCAATTTAAAGTAATGTTTCCCTAAGGAGCATTGTTAACAACATTTCACTTTAACAGAAATGTTTCCGCAGTGGCATTTCACATAAAAAAAATGCTTCCGCAGAGTTCACTTCAAACAACAATTCACATTAAAAGCAATTCTTCTGCAGAGTTTGCTTTAAACAACAATTCACATTAAAAGAAAATAATCTGCAGAGTTCACTTTAAACAACAATTCATATTAAAAGCAAACAAATAATAATTAAAAGCAAATATTCTGCAGTGTTCGCTTTAAACACAGTATTTAGTTGTTTCTGCAGAATTCACAGTATTCACTTCAAGTATGCCAATAAATAGTAGTTACAATAAAATATTAAAATTTTAGTTCTTTTAAATTAGGAAGTTGAATTTGATAAAAATAAAATTTAGCTGTAATTACAATATGCCTGGGTGAAGGTTGAAGTAAATGGACACATGTTGAGCACAACAAAATATGTATATTTGCTTCGAAATATTTTAACTACAGAAAATGAACCGAAAATTAAATTCACACCTTGGTGAGTGACAGTGTGTACTTAATATCTTTACAATGTACTTAACCCAGAAAGATTTCCCTTCAATAATACGATCCACTCTGAAATACTTACTGGATTTGAAATTTAATGTGCAAAATTTAATATTGGAAGCATTATTCCTGCACAAAGTTGGAAAATTGGCATATAAGTACTATACAACACGTACAATTAATCAAGTTGGTTAAACACGATTAAATTAATATCTATGCTTTTAAAAAAAATTCGTTGCTTAATAAAAGCGAAAATTAAAATCGTTGACAATTTTACTCCTCGGTGAATGGCATAGTGTGCATTTTATCTTTAGGATCTTAAGCAATAAACAAAGAAGGTTTCCACTAAAAATACCAACCACTTCGAAGTATTTCATTGTTTTGAAATTTAATGCGCGAAAATTAATATTGGAAGCATCATTCTCGCACAAAGTTGCAAAATTGGAACATAAGTACTTTAAAACGTGTAGAATTCATCAAGTTTGGTTAAAAACGATTACATTAATATCTATGCTTTTAAACAATTTTCGTTAGCTAAAAAAGCAAAAATTAAAATCATACACTTTCACTTATTGGTGAGTGACATTGTGCAATTATTATCCTTAGGATTTAGATCTACATAATAAACCGAGAAGAGGATTCTTTAACAACTGCCAACAAATTTTTAATATTTCGTTGTTTTTTTACAATAAATGTGCGAAAATTAATATTAGGAGCATCATACGCGCACAAAGTTGCAAAATGGGAACATAAGTATTTTAAAATACGTACAAGTCATCAAATAGGTTAAATACCATTAAATTAATGTCTATGCTCTTAAACAATTTTCGTTAGTTAAAAAAAAGCGAAAATTAAAATCGTACACTCTTACTTATTTGTGATTGACATTGTGCACATATCTTTAGGATTTAAATCTACATAATAAACCAAAGAAGGAATTCTTTAACAATTTCCAAAATATTTATATTTTATTGTTTTTAAATTAAATGTGCGAAAATTAATATTAGGAGTATCATTCGCGCACAAAGTTCAAAATTGGAACATATGTACTTTAAAATATGTACAATTTATCCAGTAAGTTAAACACGATTAAATTAATGTCTATGCTCTTAAACTTTTCGTTGGTTAAAGAAGCGAAAATTAAAATCGTATCGTTAAACACAATTAAATTAATATCTTTGCTTTAAAATAATTTACATTACTTAAAATAAAAAAAAGTGAAAATTAAAATCAGTTATTTTACTCCTTGGTGAGTGACATTGTTTGATATTATCTTTGGGATGTACGTTATAAACAAAGAGGGATTCTTCAAAAAGTACCATCCACTTTTGTAATACTTTATTGTTTTGAAATTTAATGTGCGAAAATTAATATTAGAAGCATCATTCATGCACAACGTTGCAAAATTAGAACATAAGTACATTAAAATATGTACAATTCATCAAGTTGGTTAAACATGATTAAATTAATGTCCATGCTTTTCAACTATTTTCGTAGCTTAAAAAAAGCGAAAATTAAAATCGTTGACAATTTTACTCCTTGGTGAGTGGCACGGTGCGCATTTTATCATTAGGATCTGCGCAATAAACAAAGAAGGGGTTCCACAAAAAATACATTAATATCTATGCTTTTAAACAATTTTCATTAGCTAAAAGAGCGAAAATTAAAATCATACAATTTACTTATTGGTGAGTGACATTGTGCAATTATTATCCTTAGGATTTATATCTACATAATAAACCAAGAAGGGGGTTCTTTGACAACTGCCAATTAATTTGTAATATTTTGTTATTTAAATAAATATGCGAAAATTAAGATTAGGAGCATCATTCGCACACAAAGTTTGCAAAATGGGAATATAAGTATTTTAAAATAATATGTACAATTCATCCAGTAGGTTAAATACAATTAAATTAATGTCTATGCTTTTAAATAATTTTCATTAGTTAAAAAAAGCGAAAATTAAAATCATACACTCTTAGCTACTTATTGGTGATTGACATTGTGCACTTATATCTTAAGGATTTAGATCTACATAATAAACCAAAGAAGGAATTCTTTAACAATTTCCAGAATATTTATATTTTATTGATTTTAAATTTAACGTGCGAAAATTAATATTAGAAGTATCATTCACGCACAAAGTTGCAAAATTGGAACATAAGTACTTTAAAATATGTACAATTCATCCAGTAGGTTAAACACGATTAAATAAGTGTCTATGCTTTTAAACAATTTTCGTTAGTTAAAAAAGCGAAAATTAAAATCGTATACTTTTATTATTGATGACTGACATTGTGCACCTATATATCTAGATACTTTGAAATATGTACAATTCATCAAGTTAGTTAATTATGATTAAATTAATCTTTGCTTTTAAACAATTTTCGTTACTATAAAAGCGGAAATTAAAGTCACAGACATTTTTACTCGTGACTGACATTGTGCGCAAATTATCTTTAGGATGTGTGAAATAAACTAAGAAGAGATTCCTTTAAAAATACCCACGATTTTTTAATATTTTACTTTTGAAATTATTAACGTGTGAAAATTAATATTAGAAGCATCATTAGCAAACTAACTTCCAAATTGGAAAATACGTAATTTAAAATTATGTACAATTCATCCAGTAGGCTAAACATGATTAAATTAAATCTTTGCCTTTAAACAATTTTTGTTACTTAAAATAAGCGAAAATTAAAATCATATATACTTTTACATATTGATAAGTGACATTGTGTACATTATATCTTTAGGATCTACATAATAAACCAAGAAGGTCTTTTTTAAATACTAACCGCTTTGTAATATTTACATGGTTTGAAATTTAAGGTACGAAAATAAATATTAGAAGCATCATTTGTGCACAGTTGCAAAATAGGAACCTAAGTACTTTCAAATGTGTGCAATTCTTCAAGTAGGTTAAACACGATCAAATTAATATCTTCGCTTTTAAATAATTTTCGTTACTTAAAAAAAACGAAAATTAAAATCACAGTTAATTTTATTCCTAGGTGAGTGACATTGTGCACATATTATCTTTAGGATCTACATAATAAACCAACAATGGGTTTTTAAAAAAATACCAACCAACTTTGTAATATTTTATTGCTTTGAAACTTAATGTGCGAAAATTAATATTGGAAGCATCATTCGTGCACAAACTGGCAAAATTGGAACATAAGTACTTTAAAATATGTACAATTCATCAAGTAGGTTAAATACAATTAAATTAATATCTCCTTTTTAAAATAATTTTCGTTACCGAAAAACAAGCGAATTAAACAGGCAAAAATTATATTAGAGGTACATGTACCATTCACTCACACAGTAGCAAATTGGCACATAAGAACTTCACAATATGCATACATTGATCAAGTAGGCTAACCACAACTAAATTAATGTCATTGCTTCGAAATATTTTAATTACTTAAAATAAAGTGAAAATTTATATTCAGATTTTATGAATGTCAGTGTGCACCTAATTATCTTCATGATGTACTCAATGAACTTAGAAGGTGTTATACAAATCACTTTGAAGTATTCCATTGTTTTGATATATAACATGCAAGACTTAATACTTGAGAAATGATATAAAATGAACCACTACATGAATTAGAATATGCTTAATAAAGAAACAGTTAGCAACAAAATTAATCAATTATTAAATATAGCAAATATGCTATAATTAATAATTAATCAATTATTAAATATAGCATATGCTAAATTAATAAAAACAAAAGACAAAAATGCTAACCACATCTCAGCCTCTACAGATCTTCATGGCATGAATACCTAGGAGAATGGGAGTATTATATATAAAATGCATATGTTACAGACTATTTTCAAGCTACAAACTTTCTGGACCATTTTAAAACAACCCAAGCCAGCTCCTAACTAGCCACAAACATTGCTGGTCTTACAGTGGTGATGTATTATTAAAACCAAGCAGTCTCATGAAAGTCAGGCTGGCTACTGATTAGCAACCAGATACAAACTCTGCTCTGGTATTAAAGAGCACACAAGGGCACAAATTATTTGTCCACTGTTTGTCAATTGAGTTCCTCACAGATTGTAAGTGGGGAACAAGTGAGGTAATTAGGAAATCTCTTGGATAAACAATAATTGAAGCAATAAAAAAACAACCCAAATCAGTGAATAAAAATTTCCTTTTTTTTTATGTTAAGAATGTGGGTTTTTAAATCTTAAACATTTCAAGCCTTGAAAAAAGGATGTTTTAGTGTTTTCAAAGTAAAAAAGATGAAGGAAGTATATTGCAATTTGAAACAACAGATTAAAAAGTTGCCTCCATGACCCATCCACATTGCTAGTAGATTCTTGTCACACTAGGGGGGAGGGGGGGGGGGATTAATGATGATAATACTCAAAATTTAGTAATATAATAATAAGTTAATTGATAATAACAACAACCACACACTGGGTGTGTTCAGATGCCAGCTTGCTCACTGCCTAATTAACCTCATCTTGCATGTAATTTGCATATTTCTTCTTAAAGTTTGCTGCATCAAATAGCAGTGTTTTATTAAACTGGTGACTGAGAGTTGTAAAGAACTATGGAATGTAGCACTAGCTAACAACTACAGGAATCTACATAGGATGGGGGAGGAGGGAGTGGCATTCCATGAACAAAAATCTATTGCGAACTGGAATACACACTCTGACAAATGTGTTGCTTCGAGAAATAATGTCACTGTTTCAAGAATATGTGCACAATGCAAGTACGTGGAGCTCTAATAGTTGCACGGAGCTCTAATTAGTTGTATGGGAGCTCTAATTAGTAACACCTCTAATTAGTTGCACCAATGACAGAGGGGTTGGCTCTAAGGGCATCTTTTTTTTCCTACACCGCTTTGATATTCTGAGCTTAAAATGCTGCACTTTAGAAAAATCTAGATGGATAATGATTACAAACAATGACGAATGTGTAAAAAAAAAATCAAACAAAAAATATCTACAACAACAACAAAAATTGTGGGAATGTTTCCTGCTAGAATTGTATGGTAAAACTTAAAAATAGAAAATTAAGCCTGAATCTCAGCAATGGATTTAAAACAAATATTAGTTTTAAATCATGGATACTACATGGCGCTTAATGGCCAAGAAATGATTAATGCTATTCACCTTTCTTTCCATGCGATAACATCTAAATGGAGATAGTATCTATATAATAATATGCTTGTATGTCAGCAATGACGACAACCAACAATGTGTGGATTCATTAAATAATTCATTAGCTGAGCAGGCTTTGTTAATTTAAAGGACAGACATACTGGAGAAGCAGGAGAGATAGAAGGAGGAGAAGGGAATTCACAAATATAGAAGAAAGAGCTATAAAAAAATAAATAAGAAAAGCTAAGAAGGCTTAGAAAGAAGGAGAGCGGAGAGAGGGAAACTGATCTATAATTAAATCAAGTGGTAGAGGATAAAACAGGGATAACAATACCTTGTGCTACTGCATTCCTCATTTACAAAAGTTGGTACATCAAGTGCTGAGGTGTGACGGGATACTTGCTAGTTATAGTTATTATCATAAAAGATAGACAGTCTTCATACTTCTCAACCACCCAAGACACATTTCATCAGATTGCTGCACTTGTGCATGCAGAGACCACAAGTAAGACTTCTACACTTGAACTGTACAACCCAGCATGGATCTGATGTAGGGAAAACGAATCTAGGAAATGCACAAATAACTTTCTTAGATTTCAGGAGGGGCAGTGAGAGTGAAATACAGACCACTATGCCTATAAGAGACTCTTACAGTAGTTGGGAACATGCAAATGTAGGTCGATTCTTTTATTGCATAGTGAACGGGAGGGATTAACCTTTTGCAATTTAATTACAGCCGGATTTCTAGAAGGGGTCAATTCTTCTGGGGTGGGGGGTGGGGGGAAACAAATGCCCCTTTACATCCCTTAACAATAGCCTTGATGTGGATTCCATGCTTCAGAAGATCATGCCACTGTGACAACATGCACTCTTTGAAGTTGGCTTTACTTCTCTTTGCCAAACTAAGCAATGTGATCTAAATCAGTATATTTTGCACATTATCACTTTCTTTTATTAAGCAATTCAAACTAGATTTAAATTGCACATGATATATTAAAATTGTTCAGACCATTTTTTAAAGCTTATATACAAAACTGAAGAGAAAAGGAAAATGCATTTTCTCACTCTATTCAAAATCCATAGACGCAACATGCACACACACACACACATACACACACACACACACACATATATATACACACACCAAGCACACACACACACACACATAACAAGCACACACACACATACACACACACACACCAAGCACACGCACACACACATGCACACACACACACACACACTAAGCTCAAGGTCAAGTGTTTTTAGTAGGAATGGTATACCTAAACTGTGTGGATTAGCGAGATTCGGATTAGCAAGGGTCTAATGTAGTGTTAATTTAAAAAAAATTAAAAGTCATCTTCTTACTCTATTATAATTTTTCTTCCACATCAAGGCTATTGTCCTATTCCCATGAACTTATTTACAATCACTCAAGAGTTCTGTGTGCTATGGCAGCTGCCCTATTACAGCTTTTTTACCAGGCTTACTATCTGGCCCCCTATAAAAGGATCAGATTAGTTTCATCTGACTCTTTTTAAAATGGTCTGATACCCTTTGAAATGGTCTGAACAATCTGATCTGCTTGTTCTAAAATAGTTTCGCAAGTTTAAAAGGGTCCATCCAGTTTTAAAATGGTCTGGCCTGTTTAAAATGGTCCGGCCTGTTTTAAAATGATCCGGCCTGTTTTAAAATGATCCGGCCTGTTTTAAAATGATCCGGCCTGTTTTTAAATGGTCTGTCCTGTTTTTAAATGGTCTGGCCTGTTTTTAAATGGTCCGGCCTGTTTTAAAATGGTCTGTCCTGTTTTTAAATGGTCCGGCCTGTTTTTAAATGGTCTGTCCTGTTTTTAAATGGTCTGGCCTGTATTAAAACAGTGTGAGTTTGGAAATGGTCCGGCTTATTTTAAAATGGTCCGGCCTGTTTTAAAATGATGGCCTGTTTTAAAATGGTCCGGCCTGTTTTAAAATGGTCTGTCCTGTTTTTAAATGGTCTGGCCTGTTTAAAAATGGTTTGACCTGTTTTAAAATGGTCTGGCCTTTATTAAAACAGTGTGAGTTTGGTAATGGTCTGGCCCGTTTTAAAATGGCTACACCATTTATTAAAACAGTTTAAGTTTGTAATTGGTCTGTAACATATAGCAAATTTACATTAAAGAAAGACTCTAATTACATTAAGTTAATAAAGCAAAACAATAAAGCTACAACTGAATTAAAAATTAATAACTTAAAATTTATTATAACTTCTTCATATTTCTCCTTATATGATAGGAAACTAGAGTGTAATCATTACTCAAATTGTAATGCTTTATTTTTTCTTAGTCGAAGAAATAGAGCACGACAATATCTGATGTTATCTTGGATATTTTAAACACAGATAGTGCTATAAGACTACCGATATGGTTTGAATTATTCTTATGGTTTCAACAACACTCATCGTTTATACACAACCATTGGTATTGGGTAGAGATTTGATTGGTTATTTCCAGATAAATGTTCAAATGTATTTTTAGCTTCAACAAAATTCAATTGGAATATACCATGTGATAATTACTTCCAAATATTGTTATAAAATGGAAATAGAGGATTTTTTTAATTATTATTCAGCAACCCTATGTGTCAATTTCTGTGTTAGTAACCACTAATTTGGTTGTTTCCTATAATCACTACAGAAAACAACCACACACATACACACACACCACTCAGACACACACACAAACACACACCACTCAGACACACACACACACACACACCACTCAGACACACACACACCACTCAGACACACACACACCACTCACACACACACACACGTGTGCACACACACATACACACACACATACACACACACACACACACAATTTAGGCTAAGATATTAATTTTATTGTGGCTAACCTGGTGGCGAGGGGGTGGGGGGGATTATGCATATTTAAAGTACTTATCTGCCAATTTTGCAAGTTGTGAGTGAATGATGCTTCTAATATTAATTTTCGGCACCTTAAATTTCAAAATAAAAAAAAACAGTATGAAGCAGGGACACGGGCACCCATAACACAATACTTGTGAATTTTTACGCCTTGTTTAGCTCAGTCCCAAGCAGTCACAACATTCTAGTTTCCTACTCTAGGTAGGGCCTGAGTTGAAGGGGACACAATAAGCATGCTCTGACTCTCTCTTTACTGTGAGTAATGCTCACATGTGATCCTTTCCAATGCATCCAATACATTCTCTATGTAACTGTGCTCAACAGGCTGATTCAGTTAATAATAAATATATGAATAAAGAAATAAAGAAAGAATTAAATAAAAAAATAATAAGTAAAAAAGTAAGTAAAAAAAGAAACAAACAAATAGGTCAATAAAATAAATAAATAAAATGTTTATAGCTATGCACTAATTAAATATTGGTATTGCATTTGTTTAACTTGACAATACAAAGGAGTGTTTTTAGCAGACAGACCTATTTTCAAGACATTAATACATATTATATGTACGTATGAATGTACACTATGCTATCCACCACTTGTGCTTTCTATAATTGCCACGCATATCAACTGGACATTGCTAACTATTGTATTAGCTTTATCTCCATAACATGCAAACTGCCATAATACTAACACTTAACTAAATATGAAAATACTCCCCCCCCAATTTGCAATTAACCAACAGTGAAAATACAATTATTAAAAAAAATAATATTAGAAATGGTAATTAATATTTTTTTTTTTAAATTATTTTTAAAAAAAATTATTAAAAATATTAAAAAAACACTTAAATTGTTCCTCTTAGATGCTGCCAAATTGAATGTTTTTGTTTGTTTTGGGTTAGGAAAATTATACTCAGTATTTATGAGGTGGAACTCCCACAATACTTAGGACAATGGACAGCAAAGTCGGATACTATGAATTTTAGCAGCAAGAAAGTTTATAAGCTAGTATATGAACACAAAGTAATAATTTCTCTTTTTTTTTTTACAATCACTAATTAAGTGCAAATAACTCTCAGAACATGACCTTGTCTGAATTTTGCCATTTTAGATAATTACCCTGTGTATAACACTTACAATCATGAATGCATAAACACACACACATATACATACAAACAAACACACCAGCACACTCTGTGGCATATGGCTACATCAGCTGAGAAGAGGTTGCACAGAGGAGAGAGGTGTCACAAAATGAACTAATACCCAGTACAGCCATAGCTATCACACTTCAAAATAGCCTTAGATCAGTTCATCACAGCACTTACTTTTGTACTTGTACATTACATAATGCATTTCTTGGTCCTCATTTGCTCATGCTATCACAGATGGACTATCGTAACCTAATATTGATAAAATTAAAGCATCATAATTATTATAACCACATATAAAACAGAAAAGCAATAATAAACACAAAAGGTGTTAGCTGAAGTAGTTCATTATTACTTGACACTTCGTCAAGCATGAACTGAGCACACTGCATCTATTAGCAGTTTATAGCTCCTCGATCTGATCTTGGAGATCTTGGTGTACCATCGTAGCAGTTGATTGGACATCGAATGTTGTATTCAATTTCAAAATGAATCTCATTAATATAGGAAATTTAACTATTTCTTTGTGACGTGTTTCATACTAAACTTGGATTGACCAGTGTTACCCTGCACGTAAAATTTTCTCAGATCTAGCTAAATATCTTGCAATATCTTAAAACAAAAATACGATCTTGAAAGAAGTTGAAATGCCTGTCTTGCACAATTTTACTTCACGGTCTTGCATCATCTTGCAATGAAATTACAGTAAGATTTTAAATTATCTTACACTTTCATATTTCTAGATCTTTCAAGAATCATACATGAACTTGCAATAATAATTAGTGAGGTATTTTGAGATCTCACAAATAATCACAAGAAGTAACAAGGTTTTCTTGCTTAATCCTATTTCTAGATCTTACACTAAAATTATAGCAAGATCTTTAGAGATGTTACATATTTCATACATTAAGATCCTACTCTGTTGTACTTTCAGATCTTGCACTTTTCTTACACAAGAATAATGCACAAACCTTGCAATAAGAATTATAAGATCATTTACTCATGATTGTGTGATTAATTTGGAAATCTATGATATGTATTACAAAAAACATTCTTGCTACAACCGTTCGAGAATCACAATCTCCCTAATGTAAATGCATGCTAAATGTAATTACAAAGCCGTATGATTTTAAATTCTTTGCCCCCACACCAGCACTCCATCCACCACAGTAATAAAAATATTGACATTCCGTAATTTTCAATCAAGAATTCATATGGTTTAATGTAATATTTTTCACTCATCAGTTTTGAAATCTCTGCACTTCAGGTTAAAAGAATGAAAGAGTTTGCCAGCTATCATGATTTTAAAATTTCTGTCACATGTTTGGCTGGATAAGATGCAGCTGATGAATACAATTTCACTGACAATACTAAGAGGTTTTAAGGTTGTATTATTTTTTTTAATTTTCTTTGTATAATATAATGTTCCCTCCTGAAGCTGAAAGGGAACATTAATCAACTTGGTGCTAACATTCCTCTAGCCTGCTCCTCCCCCC
>WLWI01002290.1_pt1 | contig 16542 bp, 15 predicted proteins | sample 6701501 | NCBI WGS metagenome assembly WLWI01 (sample SAMN12718690, study PRJNA515312) | sponge metagenome | isolation source: marine sponge | host: Mycale hentscheli | place: New Zealand: South Island, Marlborough, Capsize Point | collected 2014-11-01
GTTGGAGGGTTGATGAGGGTGGGGGGGGTGGTGGGATAGGCGTTAGTGGTGGGGGGGGGGGGGGTGGGGGGGGGGGGGGGGGGGGGGGGGGGGCTCATTTAGTGCTAATACTATTATCATTGCAGTAAATTTCTAGTAAAATCTAGCTTATCTCTGAAATTTGATATATTTTTTTTAAGTGTGGATGAAATGAAAAAGAAAAAAAAAACATCCTAAAATAATATATCTCGGTTTGTTCACTTGACATCAGTGCTGGAGCATACCATTGAAGTTGTGATGTCCCAATTTTGGGAGACTTGTTGCTTATTGTCATGAAACATTAGAACGCAGTCTTTTCTGAGTCACAAAAGGATCCATTGTGTTTGCAAATGTAAAGCTAAATCTGATCAGATACCTGTGTATTATCTCATGGCATGGAATCAGCTATCCCGTTTCTTTAATTTTTTTTTTCGCCCAGTTGTAAATTTACCCTTTAAACATGGAACTTAATGAAATTAGTTGGTTTATCTGGACACACTTTGTTGCTAGACAGTAAAGCTCATACTGGGCATGCCCCTGTTCAAAATTGGATTGCTATTTTTCCAATAATACCAGCAATGTGATTACGAAAAAAAATGTTTTTGGTTTTATTTTAGTCAAGTACACAAGCCCAATAGAGGCATTAGACCTCTGCCTTCAACAGATGTCTGTTCTGCAAAACGTCCCATCGAGAAAGTAGACGCACTGTTAGTTTTAGATTTTGAGGTAACCTACTCACCGGATGCTCCTCAAGTGAAAGAAATTATTGAATTCTCTGCTGTCAAGATAGACGTTGCAACATTACAAGTGACTCCTTTTTTCCACTCATTCGTTCAGCCTGTCCTGCGACCGATCATCCCTCCCTTCATTTCCAAGGAGATTGGAATTTCCCAAGCTATGGTAAGCGGGAAACCTACTCTACCGGAGCTTCTCAGGGCATTTAATGACCGCGTGACTTCGAAAGGACTCCTTCATCGAGGATCTAATTTCACTTTTGTGACTTTCAGCAACTGGGAACTAAGCATTGCCTTGCCCATGAACTGTGATTGTCTCGACTTGAAATATTCAGATTACTTTAAGCATTGGATTAGCATCCGAACAATATTTAAGACTATCACGGGCAAAAACGGACAAGACATTGCGTCCATGTTGAGTACTTTGAAGCTCGATATGAGTGGTAGGGTGGGTGGAGTCAACAGCGATGCTCTGAATGTAGCACAGATAATGGTGGAGCTGATGAAGAGAAGTCAGACTTTGGGAGAAGGAAAGGTGCAGCCTGTGAGTCTGGCAAGACCTTCAGATGCTGGACACAGGTAAGAAGGTGATGCCTCAGGGTAGAGCTGGGCGATATACCGGTATTATCGTTGCACCACGATATAAACCTGACATTGCGCAGTATCGTATCACCTGTGATTATCCAATATCACCCAGCTCTACCTCAGGGTAGCCCAGATTTCTGAGGAGGGGAAGGTGGGGGGTGAAAGAGAAGGGAGGAGGTCATTCTCACCCACTCAGAGTAGTCTGATGGTGATCCATAAGAGGAATGGAATGAAATTAAGCAATTTCCATTATTTATAAATCCTATGATTGTAATACTCAGAACTAAATCATAGCACAATGGTATAGGAAGATGTTTCAGTATTGGGGGGGGGGGGGGTCCAAGGACATGTTGGTTGAGGTTTAAAAGCGTTCATGTGAGAATTCACCTCGTTAGATTGTGCCTCCAAAAAATTATGGGTAGTGTCCCACTCGCTTCTCTCACTCACCAATAATAATTATAAGGAGGACTAGCTAGCCTGCACACAGTTAATCCAGCAGGTTCAGTAGCCTTTGTACTGACTCAATGATAGAGGAATGTGTATGAAATGGGTGCTTTCACATCTCCCTTGATGCTCAGAGACTATGTCACCCCCACTCCCACCATCAGGGGTAACACAATTGAAAATTGGGGGTGATCCTTGCATTTTTGTGTTAGTTCGGGTGGTCAACCTGTCCCAAACTTCACTAAACAGAATCCTCTGGTTTATCAATCATTACACGTATCACCCTAGAAATTGATTTGTTTACCATTTTTAATTCTTTTGAGCTGATACCTGAATCAACAGTTAATTGTCAGTAATCTCCAAAATCAGAGCATGACAGACAGACAGACAGACAAACAGACAGGATGACTACTATAACCCTCTCTCGCGCATGCACGCTGAGGGTTAATTAAACCAAGTGGTAGAGGATAATAAGAATGGATTAAAAAAATACCTTATGCTACTGCATTCCTAATATCAAGCACCACTGTGTGACGGGGACTTGCTAGTTACTATTATTACCATTACTATTAACTCAACACCAATTGAGCACGAGTGTACTGTACTTTTTTTTTTTTTTTTTTTTTAGAAATTAAGCTTTATAAGCATTCATACAATTTAAAAAAAAATCTATCTGTGGGTAGATCCTAAATATAACAAGTGATACTGTACTTGTTGGCAGCTGAATTCACATTGATACGACCCAAGTATTCCTGGGAGAGCTTAGACTTCATTTCATTTCCCCCTCCCTCCCCTATTGATAATAAGGTTGGTGTTGTGTACTTGTGCTGTAGGAATGTGTGGAAATCAAGGAAACAGGATAAGAAAGGTGCAGTAGTTCCCCATCAGTCACTTCCAAGATTCTGGTTCAAGGAACTACCCAAGGAACAAATGGATTACTTTCTCATTCTAGACTTTGAGGCCAACCAGAACACAAGGTATCCTGATGTAAAGGAAATTATAGAATTTCCTGTGTTGAAACTCAACGTCAAGACGCTGGAGATAGAGTCCACATTTCACACTTACGTGCAACCCACTGTGGAGCCCAGCATTACTGCATTCATCACTGACCTCACAGGCATAACTCAAGATATGGTAAAGGGAAAGCCTATCCTGTCAATGGTGCTGGATCAGCTTCACCACTGGATGATGTCAGAAGGCTTGCTGGATGGAAAGGTGAACTTCATTTTTGTCACATGTGGAGACTGGGACTTAAAAACAGCCCTGAGTAACAACTGTGCGTTTCTCAAACTAGAGTACCACGATTACTTGAAGCGTTGGATCAACATTAAGGCATACTTTCAGCTAGTGACGGGCAAGAAGGGATCCGGGATGGACTCCATGTTGACTGATCTGGGACTGACTCTTGATGGGAGGCACCACAGTGGCATTGATGACAGCCGCAATATCGCCAAAATACTGGTGGAGTTGATGAGGAGGGAAGACGGAGACTTGCTCAAAGGTTGGGTCCAGCCCAGGAAACTCACGAAGTCATGAACTGCATTGTAGTTGAGTCATTGACTATTCATATAAGCTCATTACTTTGAAATTTGTTTTAATCATTTTACTTTGTATTGCATCAAGAAAGCATTTTCTTTAAACTTCACATGTCAATGTGTCAGTTGTATTGTTATTTTTGCCATTTGAAAATTTTAAAAACTGTACTCAGTATTTTTACCACTCTTGTCTAATAGTGTCACTTCTCCATTTGGACAAATTCCTCCATGAGATTGGCTGCCATGCCTGCTAGCTATTTCCCATCTTTCTTTCTGTCAGTACTGTTTCAGTAAACTGGTGGCTAGGCCGTTAAATGAAATTTTATTATAATGCAATTAAGAAGTTAGTTTATGTGCTCAATATCAACTACTGAATGAGATTTCTAGGATAGGTTGTGCTGGAAAGACATTAAAACGTAATAGCTAATGGTAATGAAGTTACATAGTCTTCTGGAATCATCTCATCTACGCCAAAGAGAAGACAATGCCTACAGATTTTCTTCATTTTAAAGTCACTCCTATATATTTTTAACTTTGAAAATGATATAAAAATCAGTCATGCTTTCATAAAACATTAGAATTGTGGTGGGAATATTTTTTTAAACAAACCCTCCCCAATTACCTTTATTATTGTATTATGTAGCCAGCTAATTAATTTTCTTCAAGTCTAGCTAACCAGCAATAGCTCTTAAGAGCTCAAATGTTTGTAAAAGCTCCAACTCCTAAATGGAGTATTTCATATGGCCAAAGCTGTACTGATCAAAACATCAAAAGTTTTAATGTTTGCAAGCCATAGGTAATAGCTAGTTTGTTGATTTGGCTACAACTTACATGACATGCAGTTGTAAATCAACAAAATAGCTATTATCTCTATCTCTTATCAGTTGGTAGTAAAAATTACAAAATTAAATTAAATCAATAGATTAAACAGAGTGCTTGTAGTACTTTATTTCCCGTTGTGGCCCACATCTCAGTGATTTCATACACTTATCCATTCAACTTGAGAACATTGCCTTACTAGCACAACAATATTGAGCTTGACCTTGGCCTAATTGGTGGAGATATGGGAAGTGGATCGAGACAGGATTGCTGCAGACATGTCTACAGGAAATTACGTTATATTTACACTAACTCCAATCAAAGGAAGTAGCAAGGAGGCACAGAAGGTAGTACATTGTAGTTTATTGGGCAGTTGTGTAGTCTTCTCCTATTTTTTGTTCCCATATCTTAACAAAAGCAAACTTGAAAATAGTGACAATTATCCAGACTTAAATTTTAAAAATTTAATAACTCATACTTGTGCATAATTATATCAGTATTAATTGTGTTGAATTTTTTCTGGATTGGGCCCAGTAAGAAAAACTTATTGAGATAGCGAGCTATTAGCTAAGGGGTAAACCGCTATATGAAAAGTTCATCACAAACTTTTACTTATTTTCTTGATTCCGTTCCCCGGAGATTGTGGGATCTTCAAATGTGCCTTCGCAGTTTGCAGAAATTCTGCTCAACCAAAACGAAAAAAAAAAAAAAAAAAATTTGAAAGAACAAAATGTGTGTGACCGCAGGAATTTCTGTTTATGAATGATTTTACAAAAGAAATGATTAATAGGGGATTGATTGATGCAACTTAATGTAACGTGGAAAGTCTAGCTAAGCCAGCGTAGGGGAAGCCGCGGAAGTGATTTTCACTGCAAGTTAAAAAGCGGACTCGGCGACTACGATTTCACCCTCGCGTGAATCCGTTCCTGCACGGCGCAGCTGAGTCCATGGCGGCTGGAGGACACCGAGCGAAAATCTTGTATCCCGTGCCTATGTATAGGTCATGCTATAGAACACCTGAGTTTGAGATCAAACAGCTGGGTGCTGAAAGAGTGGACTTTTTCTTGGTGCTGGATTTTGAGGGAGCATTTATTGATGATGAAGGTAGCCCCAATGTCACAGAAGTTATAGAGTTCTCTGTGTTGAAAATCAATGCAACTACACTGAGGACAGAGTCTGAGTTCCATACTTATGTACAGCCCATTATACACCCTAGACTCAACTCCAAGTGCACAGAGATCACTGGGATCTCACAAGGTATGGTCAATAGGAAGCCGATTCTACCAGATGTCTTGAAGCAGTTAGATGACTGGATGAAGTCAGAGGGACTACTTTCACCAAAAGTCAAATTCATTTTCGTAACCTGTGGCGACTGGGATCTAAAGAGCTGTATATCAACTAATTGTGATTACTTGAAGCTTGAGTATCAAGACTACTTGAAAAGGTGGATCAACATCAAGACTTACTTTGGAGACTTGATGGGGAAAAGAGGGTCTGGAATGAAGTCTATGTCAGAAGGTCTGGGACTTTCCCTTGACAGGAGACACCACAACGGCATCGATGACTGCCGGAACATAACCAAGATCCTAGTAACATTGATCAAGAGGGGAAGCTCCTTGCGCAATGGTTGGGTCAAACCAAGGACGCTTGTGCAGAAGAGAGAGAGATATCAAGAGTGGGTACTATGAATTAGTGTAAACTTTAAGCATGTTGTTGGTGCACTTACATGTGTGTACAGCATGGGAAGCAATTTCCAAATACAATAGATTGTTTGTTGTTTTTTTTTTAGCCTTAGTAGCTAATCTTCGATTAGACAATCATTTATTGCTAGCTACAATGTTAAAGTTATACACTTAATAACATCTTTAAGGAACTGATGCACTAAATTAGTTGTTGGTATAATACCCACATAAAAAACCTCAGGTAATTTAAAGTAATTACTTTTTTGTAATTTGTAAGAAATGCTTTCTATGTATTCCACTAGGAGTATGGCCAATCCAATAAAACTGGAGAAGAAAGATTCAATAATACCCCACCAGTCAATTCCTAAGTTCTGGCTCAAGGAACTACCCAAGGAACAAATGGATTACTTTCTCATTCTAGACTTTGAGGCCAACCAGAACACAAGGTATCCTGATGCAAAGGAAATTATAGAATTTCCTGTGTTGAAACTCAGCGTCAAGACGCTGGAGATAGAGTCCACATTTCACACTTACGTGCAACCAACCATGGAGCCTTATATCACAGCATTTATCACTGATCTGACCGGGATAAGGTGGAGGGACAACCTATCCTATCAGAAGTTCTGGATCACCTACAGCACTGGATGAAGTCAGAGGGTTTACTGGACGGAAAGACTAATTTCATCTTTGTAACATGTGGAGACTGGGATCTAAAACTGTGCCTTCCCAGCATATGCAGTCTTCTTAAACTTGAGTACCGTAGTTACTTGAAACGTTGGATCAACATCAAGACGTATTTTCAGCTAGTGACGGGCAAGAAGGGATCCGGGATGGACTCCATGTTGACTGATCTGGGACTGACTCTTGATGGGAGGCACCACAGTGGCATTGATGACAGCCGCAATATCGCCAAAATACTGGTGGAGTTGATGAGGAGGGAAGGCGGAGACTTGCTCAAAGGTTGGGTCCAGCCCAGGAAACTGATGAAGTCTGAATGAACTGCACCATACGAGTCTTTTTCTTTTTTTGTGTATGTTTAGTTTATGCGTTGTTTTTTTGTTTTTTTTGTTTTTTTTTGTTGTTGTTTTTTTTGTTGCTGTTGTTCATTTTTCCTAGTTTGTTATTCTAATAGTATTTGTTAGTTGACAATGCAACAAATGTGATTGGAAGTAATATTTTTTGAAAACGTTGTCTCATATTGACCAAGAGGGAATGATTTGGCACATAATCATTCACACTTACATTCATTCATCCCTTAGAAAAACTTGTGTAAAAAATTGTGATTAGCTAAATGCTGAGTGTTGCAATAGAACTAGCTATCTGATTTTCCAATTTTACCATTATTATCATGTTGGTAGAGAATATTATTTAGACATAAATATTTTACATATACCATAAATGTTCAAGTCCACTTAATAATTGCTAGACTACCAGCTAAATCTTTCTTCAGTTTAAGTTACCCTCATGTAAACATTTACAAATGATCTAGGTGGAACCTGCTCTTTCACATGAGCATGAGCTTGAGGGAGTGTGCAAATAAATTCAGCATTGTTGTACAAATTGAATGCATCTGTATGTAATGTCTATTAAATGCAATAGAATTAGGAGACAGCTATATCCCACCAGTATATAAGCTGTAAGAGCTTTAAAATTAGATATTGGTCTGTCAGAGAAGGGAATCTTGCAGTTCATTAATTTCAAAGGGTTAATGGTAACCTCCAAACTTCACCTCCCCCTGGCTATGGGCCTGCAATGTCTTAAGAATTATGCAAAATATTGGCAAAGCAGTATTTAATTTGCATAAAGTGATACAGTGACCATGTGTACAGAGGACAGTATGGGTATCCCCAACCGTTTACTGCACGCACCATTCCTCTGTAGTTCTTGCATATATTTTTACTTTTCACTTTTCCAGTGCTTTCTTAATGCAGTCAGAGGAATACAAACATTTGTCTTTATTAATACCAAACCTAGTTAGCTATGGTGCTTGTACGAGTATGTTTTTGTGTGTGTATGTCTGTGGTATATTCATGGCAACATTAATGAAGTCCAGCCTTCTTCATTGACAGAGAAAGAGATAAGAGAGAGTGACCAGAAGAAGACTGGTTGGAACAACTAAACCTTGAGCTGTTTCCTTCCATATTAGTGTGCAACTCCACTGCAATAAAAGAAGTTGTAGTGTTTACTTTACCATTCTGGCACATATCCTGGTGATTTCATATAATCACCCTCTAGAAAGGCTAAATAACTTGACCTCTTGATCTACCACTGGCACCAGTGATCTTGGGATTGACCTGCCTAATTGGTGACTCCAAAAAAAAAAAAAGGATATGGATTGAGACAGGATTACTGCAGAGACTTGTCTACAGGAAGTGTACATTATGTTTACATTAACTTACTACAGGAAGTAGCAGGTACAGGAAGGACGTGCACAGAAATTTAAAACCAATATTATGCCAATAATGCCATATTATGGTGTGCATTTCAGACAATATGCTCAGGGAATGTGGATAAACTACAATAATAATAATAATTATTACAATAATATAATTATAATTATTATATTATAGCTAATTAGCTATTTATCTTAATAATAATAATGATAATAATAATAATAATAATAATAATAATAATAATAATAATAATAATAATAATAAGTTTAGAAAGCTGAAGCCACTTTCATGTAGTTGAGATAAGGATGATGAAAAATCATCAACCACTTACAGTGCTAATACAGTTTTTAACACTACTTATTTTGATATTTACATGCCTTTAGACTTTTGCTTTTGCTCTTATATCTTGTGTGGTTATTAATGGTAGAACAATTTGGTACTTAATGGTGAACATAATATATGTTTCTTGTGTGCTGCGCTGTTACTAATGGATGCCCATGTTATTTAAATTATAATATAATGTGCTATAATGTACTTATAAACTTGCTGTCTTTAGTGTGTTAGCTGCCTGTTTTAAAATGGGAGGAGTAGCTTGGTGATAAGTTCGCGAAGTCTTACAAGTAGTATGCGCCGCTGGTTAAATTTGGAAAGCGCAGCTGCGGCGCTCACTTTAATCGCTCGATATCTGCGCCTCAAACTTCGCTCTAGGGATGGCCGAAAGACGTGCGACGAAAGTCTCTTACCCTGTACCTGTGTATAGGCAAAGCTACAGACCTCCGGAGTTTGAATTCGAGCAGTTGGGTGCTGAAAGAGTGGACTACTTCCTCGTACTGGATTTTGAGGGAGCATTTATTGATGATGAAGGTAGCCCCAATGTCACAGAAGTGATAGAGTTCCCTGTGCTGAAAATCAATGCAACTACACTGAGGACAGAGTCTGAGTTCCATACTTATGTACATCCCATTATACACCCTAGACTCAACTCCAAGTGCACAGAGATCACTGGGATCACACAAGGTATGGTTGATGGGAAGCCGATTCTACCAGATGTCTTGAAGCAGTTAGACGACTGGATGAAGTCAGAGGGACTACTCTCACCAAAAGTCAAGTTCATTTTCGTAACCTGTGGCAACTGGGATCTAAAGAGCTGTATATCAACTAATTGTGATTACTTGAAGCTTGAGTATAAAGCTTACTTGAGAAGGTGGATCAACATCAAGACTTACTTTGGAGACTTGATGGGGAAGAAAGGGTTTGGGATGAAGTCTATGTTAGAAGATCTTGGACTTTCCCTTGACGGGAGACACCACAGCGGTATCGATGACTGCAGAAACATAGCCAAGATCCTAGTAACATTGATCAAGAGGGGAAGTTCCCTGCGCAATGGTTGGGTCAAACCAAGGACACTTGTGCCGAAGAGGGAAAGACACCAAGAGTAAGGGATTTACCTAGTGTTGTTACCCATGGACGAGTATAAATATTACATGTGTGTATATGTATTTGAAAGTGAAGGGAGAAAGAGAGTATAATAGTATATGCAAGGAAGGCTAAGTAATATTTCACAAACAAATTCTGGGGCAGATTAGGGGGAGGGGACCTCGACTGGTGTCGTATGACCCCACTAGTACAAGCCCCTCCCCCCCCTTTTTTTTTTCTGATTGAGCCCTCATTTTTAGATACTTCATTTCTTACCTGTAAGTGGAAATATAAATATAATAGCAACAACTTTTTGTTTGTTGTTGTTTTCCTCATCCTCCAGTAATTACAGCTAGTCTCGTTAACTAGCCATTCTTGGAAGAAAAAAAGAAGAAAAAAAAGAAACAAAAAAAGAAAAAGAAAATAATTTCCATCATTAGCTAAAATTGTAGATTATTTTCATCTTTTTCTCATAAATCAGCTCCATTTTTTTTTTCATGATTAACTTACCTATCACTCATTTTCTTAATTTTAGATAAAAATACTTCGTTTTGTTCTAGTGTGATATTCCTTCCTAGTTTTAGCAGTTTATTCATTTCAGTTATGGACAGTCATATTATAGCTAATGCTATTATTGTGTGAATGAGTCAGCAATAATGAAATACAATTAGCTATAGCCAACATTTCCCCATAAAGTAGCTATAGCAATTTAACCCCTTCTTGAAAAGAGCCCCCCCCTCCCACCCTTAAAAAATCCTAGTTGGCCCCTGAATTTTTAACAAATTGGATGTCCTGAGTTCCAGAGAACTTTAATGCAACCAGAAAAAGTAAAATTTGCTGACATCATATAATAATACTAAACAGCTAATATACACACCTATTAAAAATTTTCTGCATGAATAGTAATAGCTGTATTGTGAACATGTATTTATGTGTGTAGCTATTTATAAGGTTACTTTCATGTAAGACTAACACTTCAGTAATATTTATTTCTAGACGAGAAACCGTATCTATTATCCTTATTTTTGTTGATTGTTTTGTTTTTTTAATTCCATTTACACTTAGCTATGTAACCACTCTATCATTGTGATTCACACATAAAGTAGTCAACCATCAGCTAGCTATCTTTACCATACAGCTTTACACACCCAAACAAATCATCATAATGATTATGCAGGTAGTACTTATAATAATAACATAATATTAAAATGTTAACTAGAATCGTGCATAGGCCAAGAAGACAAGAAAAGAAAGATGGAGGAGCTGCCCAATTACTTCCAAGGTTCTGGTTCAAAGAACTACCCAGGGAAAAAATGGATTACTTCCTTGTCTTGGATTTTGAGGCCAACCAGAACACTAGATATCCTGACGTAAGGGAGATCATAGAATTCCCCGTGCTGAAACTCAATGTCAAAACACTGAAGGTAGATGGAACCTTCCACAGTTATGTAAAACCTACTGTGGAGCCTTATATCACTGCATTCATTACTGACCTGACTGGCATCACGCAGGATATGGTAAAGGAACAACCCACCTTACCAGAAGTACTAGATCAACTGCACCAATGGATGATGTCAGAGGGTTTGCTAGATGGAAAGACAAACTTTGTCTTTGTATCGTGCGGAGATTGGGACTTGAAAGAAGGTCTACCTAATAACTGCAGCTTTCTCAAAATCAATTCTCGCAGTTACTTGAAGCGCTGGATTAATATCCAAACATACTTTCGTAAAGTAATAGGCAAGAAAGGAGGTGGATTGGAATCCATGTTGGCTTATCTAGGGATTCCCCTTGATGGGCAACACCACAGTGGCATTGATGACAGCCACAACACTGCAAAGATACTAGTGGAGTTGATGAGGAGAGATGGTGGCGACTTGCTCAAAGGATGGGTTCAGCCAAGGAAACTAATGTCATCTGAATAATTTGCTGTGTATGCTAATTTAGTTTGTAAAGTGAATTTTTTTACATTTAGTATTGTATAGTTGTATAAATTCATTGACATTATATCTTTGCATCAGGGCTTGTCACCTGATTCTATTTCAGTGGCTTAAGAAGGGGGGGACTCCAGCGACTCTGGAGCCCCCCCCCCCCCCCCCCCCCCCCCACCCCCCCCCCCCCCCCCCCCCCCCCCCCCCCCCCCCCCAATACCGACACACCTTCCTACACCACTGTATTTCTCCGAACCCTCGATTGTCGAGTCCATCTGTCATCCTATCGTTGAGCGTAGCGGTTGGTAAAGGGTCTAGCTATGCGATTGTGTTACGCACGGTTGGTTAGTCACGTTGTTTTACTGACTCAGTACTTGCTAAACTTCAAATATTATAATAATGGCAAATTAGTTGTTCTTTCTAGTAACCTAATAACGGAATGTTCAAATGCCTTAACAGTGCAAATTAATAAACAGTTCTCTTCTCGAGACACGTACAACTTAAATCTCGTATTCTTTCCAACAACAACTATGAAAAAGAGATGGCTGTCATTGAGGCATCTACAGTACTCGCGTGACCGACCCCTTTCCTTTTACTATCTCCAGCGCGTGCGGATAACGAAAGGGAAAGGGGTCGGCCACAGCGAGACAAGGATCTACCCACTTGCCAAATTATCAATCGAGTAATGACTCATTAGAGCGATACCGTATAACATTACAAGGAAACGACTTCACAATGGGCTATACATGATCCAGAGACAAAATAATACATTAACAAAAACAACTTGTATCAAGGAGTGTATAATGATTTTAAAAATATTAACATAAACAACAATACCTGCTTTGAATTATTACATAAATAAATGAACCAGGAGGGGGAACAATGGGCAAAGGAAAGTCAGTGATCAGTGGTCAGACTGGACATCTCTGCATCCACTACACAAGAATCCTTGCCGTCAACTCTTCCCGCATACTCGCCAGACTGTGCAAGTGATGCTCGAACACCATGGGTGTGGTCTCGGTTGCTACAATGGCGATCCTGAACAGCAACAGGATGCTGGCCACCACGCTCACTTCGGGCCTTGGTTTTCTTGGAGATGTAAAAGAGGAGTCTCACCAAAGGATATATGAAGAGTTGTTTTCTGATTGTGGGAGATAGGAAGATGTAGATGAGAGCGTTGCCCCAACCTTGTCCTCCATCTCCAACAGCCTGCATTACACATGCATGCCACACAAGTGTGGAAAAGAAAGAGGCAAATAACAGTTAGTTAACTCAATGATTCAGTCATTCTCGGCTGAAACTGGCTGTAAAAAACGAGAAATTTTGCTATTATCATTAATATTATTGGTATCCCAATGCTGCCTCAACAAAGCAATATCAATATAGTGGTGCAAACCGGTACTGTTTAGCTGTGTAAAAACAAAACAAAAAAAAGAAACAAAAAAAACAACAACAAAAAAACAACAAAAAAACAACAACAAAAACAAAACAAAAAACAACAAAAAACAAAAAAAAAAACAGAACAAAAAAACAACAACAACAAAAAATAACAAAAAACAACCAACCAACCAACAAAAGCTAGGCAGATTAATTGGCAGTTGTTTATGTGCATTACATACAGTACATTATCAAGAACTACAGAGCTAATCATCACTAATACCATGTCAGTCCCTCTTTACACTTCTCCATGAAGTGGTAATCAGCTTGCATTATATTTTGTGACTACCGTGTGAATTCGAGTGTCAGTGTTCATAGTGCAAAGCTATACTGCAACCCAACTTACATCTACCTGATGTTACAAGCCTGAAATTGTCCACTGTGTTCATTCCCATATCACTGCTTATACTTCATTCTGTCTCATCACACATGCGAAATTAAAAAGTGAGTCCAATTGACATCACACAACTCTAAACTAGAGAGTTGTTGAATTCATGTCTAATTATAGGCCAGTTTAATTAACACCTGATTCCATATTTGAAGGGACAGCACAACTTCTGCACACATAGAGCTACATCAGTAGTATGCACAAACAAACACACTTCAGAAAATATCTATTAGAATTTCCTTTTTCTGTTTCAAAACGGTACAGCTGGCTTTGAAGAGTTCCCACTAGTGGTTATTTAAACATACAGTACACATAAGTATACAGATCTTTCATGTAGCCTTAAGAATGTGTTTCTGGCTTTACTGCTTGCCAAACCTTCAGTGAGCAGCTGGCACATGGAGTATATCTTGCATAAAAAATTAAAAAAAAAAAAAAATTAAAAAAAAAAAGAAAAAAAAAAAAAAAGTAGAACAACAACAAAACTTGAGGCATAATAATCAAGTCAAGATTACGGGGAAAGACTCATCCATTTCATGTCCAACTGAAAAGAGCAGCTCCCTACCCACTTACACACACACACACACACACACACACACACACACACACACACACACGATATAGCCCCTCCCCCTAATTTCTATAATAATGTACAATCACTTCATACATTTGTATTTCACCTGAACAACCCCCAGTATCCTCAGTACCACAGCGTCGCCTTGCGAGGGGACACACCCATTGGTCACTCTGATGAGTGAGTAAAACAGCTGCAGTGTCCCCCACATCCTCAGCAGCACGAACGTGACGGGAATGATGCTGAGCCTCTGCCTGACTTCAGACTGGGCCTCTTGAGCCGCACTCTGTTGGGGCTCATCTTGGGATGGTGGCAGGATGGGCTTCTGTTCCGCTGATACTTCTATCTTTAACTGAACAACAACAACCAGGAAGTAAATTATATTTATCACAGGAAGTGTGTGTTTATCACTAAAAGAGGAAACCAAAGAAACCATGTAATCATGGCATATAAATATATACCCGCAAGAAAATGGCGGGTTCAGTGGAGAGAACCCAATTAGCTTGATAAATATACTAATCACACACTTGCGTGTTGTTGGTTGTTTTTTTTGTTGTTTTTTTTTTGTTGTTGTTGTGTGTATTTCCAAAGGAATGATAATTCTGCTATGATAATATTTATTAACGGTATGATTAGTAAAGGTTGCCAGGCTGATGAACTACGTACATGCACCAAAAAAAAAAACAACCAAAAAAAAAAAAACCAAAAAGAAAAAAACCGGTATGCAATGTATCATTGTGGACTCCATGACAATAGCCTGCTTAGTATGCATAACATGAAAGTGAAACAAAAAAACATTAAAAACAATTAATACAATACGGTATTGTTTGAGCAAGCCCACAACTAAAATAATAGAGGAAACACCCACTGGAGCTCATCACTGCACACAACACCTTGTCAGTTACACAATTTAGTAAACTGCAACCCACTTAGGGGTTTATATTTATCCGTAAGATAATCTGCCATCTTCATCACTCGTGGGAATGTGCCCATACAAATGTGGCAATAATATATACAGTGGTAGGTGTCAACAGAGCCATGAAGTGGTTACGGTGCAATGAAAAGCCCTTCACACTGAACAAGTCGTATATTTACTGCTCATGTCATCACTGTTTGCTGCTCACATTAATGTTAATATAAATATTTACATGCAAAATACACACACACCTCATTAGGATTCTTAACCAAACTCAGCCATGCTGAAGGACAACTCTGATCAAGACTTCCAGAGTGCTGCCCATAAGAATATCAAATCCCAGCATGTGTGACTTCTATAATTCTAACTAATCCAGTCAATTTAATGGCTCTTAGCGTGTAATATCATTACATACCATTTTTCTTCAATCAATTCAATTCCACAATAATCGGAGCATGAAATAAAACAAAATGTCTTTAACATAAGTCTGCTAATTTTGTCTAAGGAGCACAGATTTAACCAGGAATTCGACAGGGTTTTCACCAAAAGGTGGAGGCTTCGTAAGATTGTTATTTAAAATATCGGCTGGTACTGGGCATAAATAAGTAAACAGTTATAGTGTATTATAACAGAGTGCCAATAATCTAGACTGGAACTAAACCTGCACTTGTTGTGGTTCATCGGGACTATTCCTCACAATGGTAAGGGACCATCACTGACTTCCCTATTCTTTCCCAGTGACTTGCCAGAGGAAATGATGCCAAATAATTCTCGAACCAATACAGCTTTCTTTAAAACCTTCTGACTGTCACTAATCTACCATCACTCAAACTTACACACCACTATACTCAGGCAACACAGCTCTATTTATTGCTCGCCTTAGCTGCCTTGCACAGCACAATACTCAGGCAACACAGCTCTCGCCTTAGCCTCCTTGTGAGCACAATACTCAGGCAATACAGCTCTATATAAACTCCTGATGCTGATGTTCCTTCTCCTAGTCTCAGCATATTGTTAGTAAACTTGACAGTTCAAGCTTGGACAGTACAAAACCAAATGTTTTCTTATGAAATAGTTTAACTAAATCCAAAACATCACATGGTGCAGCATATGTCGCTATCCACAGAAAGTTATGGGAATACTCTTAACTAGTGCCAAGTGTCTTTATCTACATGGAATGGTCCCAAACCAACACTTCCATCAATATTCTGTGTTTAAGAAGCAAATTTGCATTTGGATCAAGTAACTGCAACAAAAACATATCGTAGTGCCATATAAATTTAACCACTACTTTACCAGTCCCTACTCAGTAAAGGGCTACATAAGGGGGGGGGGGGCATTCCCTGCTGCACAATCTTCCACCAACCTCAGTCCAGAAATCCTTTCTCTACTATAATAGCATTTTGACTTTTCTCTCTCTCTCTCAAATTAGTATAGCTTTGCAAAGGTTTTTAAGCACTGCAAGGGGTCTATAATGCACAATAGGATCCATCTGTCATTGCTGCTCCTAAATATCGTAGAAAGTTGTTTTCACTCTAGTCGTGTTTTCTCTCTAGTCGTGTTTTCTCTGTGCAGCCCTGCACTTTCATTCACTGAATTCATAACGTTCTTTACATGCAAAAATGTGACTACAGCACAAGTAAACAGAAATGACAGCCCCCCCCCACACCCCCCCT
>WLWI01002294.1_pt1 | contig 16514 bp, 9 predicted proteins | sample 6701501 | NCBI WGS metagenome assembly WLWI01 (sample SAMN12718690, study PRJNA515312) | sponge metagenome | isolation source: marine sponge | host: Mycale hentscheli | place: New Zealand: South Island, Marlborough, Capsize Point | collected 2014-11-01
TTCAAGGAAAAGTTGATGATATGGAGATATTAAATTTTTTGAAATTTTCATAGCTTTTTTTTTATTTATTATTATTTTTTTTATCATTTTTTTTTTATGCACTCCGTGGATTAGAAATTAACATCATTAGAGATTCCAAAAGACAGCTAATCCCTGTTTTTGAATTATTTGTTGACTAAAACCAGATGTACCGTGAAGTGAATTTCATATTAATCCCTATGGGAAAGGGGATGGTCAACCCTAAATATAGAGTGCTACCTCACTCTTGGATAATACTTCATAATCTTTGACAGGTGCTGTGAATGTATTATTCATATATTTTAAATCGCAAACCTTACATGATGAAATAAGCATTGAATAAAGAAAACTAAAAGATTAATCAATTAATTTGAAACAATTCTTAAAAAAAAAAAAGGAGTAACTCAGAAAGTTCTTATGATATGGACCAATATTTGTTTTACTGCATTAGGTGAATCCCCTGTTTGACAGTGGTGGAATGACTGCATTGATGGGTGCCAACTTGCTCTACGAGATGTTGTGTGTCCTGCCTGGTGTCAAGTACAGGGACAGTATTCTTAAATACAGCAAAGAATGGGTGTGACCAACTCTATCACATTATAACCAATGTTCCATGTGTGCATTGAAATTTTATAATTCATGAGTATATAATTTGAATAATTCTACTAAATGTTCATTGGAGATGACCTAGATCTGTACAGGAAACAGTAATAATTGCAGGGTTAAAAAATAAAAGACAACTTCAATTGTAGATGAATAGCTATACAATGAATAATCAAGTTACCACAAGAATTTTTCTGACTAAACATCATTAGTTAAAACTTTTGGTTTATCGGAACAAATACCTCCTTTGGGTGTGCACCTGGACAGACACAAGAATATCGTGAGCGTCCCTGCTAAATCGGGATGGTTGGGAACAATGATCTGCACATTCTTCAATCTTCCTGCAGTAATCAATAAATAACATGAGGCACTACATCCCTTTTCTTATGTAAGGGTGGGGAAAGTTAGAATGACTGGATTATGGCATTCAAAATAGATACTGGTAATCACTGCTGGCTTATTCATTCCCAGTATGTTTGCAACTTTCTGCTGTAGGGTTACTGGCTGTGGCTGTACATAAGCGTCATCAAAAGAACTTCGTCTGGAAGTAAACATCTATATTTCACCAACACACAGCAATACTTCATGAAATGTTTTTCCCATAGAACAATACATAACTAGTAAGATTCAGCTTCAATGGAGTAGCTATTGAACTTATCACTTCTTGATGCAATGTGATTCATCAACAAAGACAGCTTTCATTCTGTCCACATATCGTGTACTGGTCACAACTCCCTCCATTTCCTTTCCTACAATAGCAACTCTGGTGTGAAGAAACTCGTCTATGACATTCTATTTCACAGCTGGTGTGGTGTTGCCCATTAACTGCAGCAATAGGCAATCATCTCTCAGACGATATAACCTGAGGGAATAGCCAAGAGAAATTTGAGACAAATTTATATGACACTGCCAGAGAATTAGCTATTGATGTCTAGCTAGACTCTTGAATAATAAAAAATAAAACAAGTTTTACCTGGCCCTCCATATAGCTGTAAGTGGAAATACTACAGTCACTATAGGCTTAGGGGGATCTTGAAGTCGATAAAGACGATCAAACAGGAAAGGGAGATAAGCAAAGCTCAGGCTTTTTCATATCCATTTGGAAGAATTCCAAACAGGTCTCCACTTGTCACTTTAAATGTCTGATCACCTCCACCTGCAACTCTTTTGCCCGGTCATCTGGCAGCAAAAGCTACAGAAACTTAAAAAACATCACTCGAATCAATAATCTAAGAGGGTTTTTATGAGTTATGCATCATTTATTATTATTATTTTTATTTAATTTATGCTCCTAATTATGCTCGGTAACTATGGTGATGACCACGAGTCACAAAGCTGTGATGCAGTGTTTCACATGGCTACAAGCTTCCCTCACTGGTCATCATGCAGTTTCATCTGACTAAGAATCCACGCTTCTATTCTTACATACATTACTATTAATTCCCAGTTTCTTTTAGATGTTTTAAATCCAGCAACAACATATACCTTGGAGTGGTTTCTGAGATACCATGTGGGACATGCAACAAAATTCATGTAGGACAGTCTGGGAGGACACTGGGACATAGAGTGAAAGAACACCAAGGATCTCTGACCTCTACTGACTGCACTTATTACACCTCCACTGTTGCAGGGCATGCTGTTCATAACAATCATGTGATTGAATGGAAGAAAGCCAAAGTGGTTGATCACAGGTCATCATGGAAACAGAGATGTATCATGGAGTCATTGTATATAGCAAAATAGGGCGAACAATGCTATGAAGGATACTTCCTGGGGTGTATAAGAACATCATAGCTTGAGGTGTTGACAGTACAATGTCTAGCAGTTCTATATTTTTATGTTTCACATATGATGGCTAGCTGAATAGCAGCCAAAATGTTTGATTGCTATACCTAGTCAAACAAATATTAAGCCACTATTCAGGAAATTGAGGTAAGAGAATAATTCTGTATTTGTTTGGTAATATTAATGGTCAACTACTATATACTTTTTGCATGAACTAAGCTAAAAGTATATTATGTAACAATAATGCTAGGCTGGCTCGCTTGACATTTGTGCTCAAGCACACCAATAGTTTCTATATTATTATTATGCTTGGACTACATACGTACATCATCAAGTTTTTTGTGCTTGCTTAGTGGTCGACCCGTCCCCATGCTCAACTAAATGGAATCCCGTTGGTTTATCGATCCTTACCTGTATCATCAATTGTCTTACTAACTTGTGAGTTCATTTTCTATTCGAATTAGTAGCAGTGGTAAGTTATCTTGGCTTAATGCGCTGTTTGTCATAGTTTTAGCCCTATGCAACAGTATTGTTCTTACTTGAAAATAATAGTCAAAGTCACAAAGTAAGTTTTGTGTTGGTATATCAAGTGAACAAATGTGTGTGTGTAGTGTTACAGCTACTGCTTAGCTAAAGAATAGCACAACTACCAACTAAACATATTAGCTGCCTTTACACAGCTTTTTTCTCTACTGCTGTAGTAAGAAAGTTACCATTTAGATTAAGACTATAAACTGTGCAGTAATTCCATAGAAATCCATGTTTTATTGATTTTTTTTCAAGTCAAATGTCAAATACTGTAGTTGCAGCGAGTTGTTACTATGGCATTGAAATCCCTTACCATACATCATTTAAAAACTAGGCCGTTTTTAAGTAGCTAGAGTGCCTTTTGTCAGTAATATAGGTTATTTTAGATGAAGCTAGTGCTACTATAGTCAATGGCTACGGCTCACTCGCCATTTGTGCTGAAACATCACTTTCAGACACTACTACAGACGAGGCTAGTGTTTATTGATTACGTGCGGACGTATGTGAGGTAGGTGGAGGAAGCGGAAACGAAACGGGGTAGAACGGGGGTGAGATTCACGTGCTTAGTGTGCGTGGAGGAACATAACAGTATATCTATTGCAGCGCGAACGGGAGTAAGTCGGCTAAAAGAGGCTGCGTACGATATAATAGAGCAGCGGTATTAGCGGAGCTGGAGTGACTTACCTCTGTTGTTAGAGGACATGGTGGAAAGATTAACTTCACGGTTGGTATCGTTGCCGCGCTTTCTAAAGTGCAGTAGAAATACTCTACGAAGTTATTCTGCCTTTAACCAACCTAAAGATGGAGGTGTACTGACTCGATCTGGTGGGATTGCGTCAGTCTTCAGACTGCCTATCCAAGAAGACGACCCCAGTGGCCTAGATGCTTGTTTTGTTGGTATACCTATGGATCATGGCTGCAGCAGCAGATCAGGTACCAGGCTTGGCCCCAGGTCAGTGAGACAAGAGTCCTGCATGATCCGCCACTCCAACATGACTGGAGCGTCTCCATTCGAGTCCATACAAGTGGCAGACATTGGAGATGTCCCAATAGTCCCTTACAGCCTTCCAAGGACCATAGACATCATCACAGGTTACTTTAACAGGATCATGGCAGCCAACTGTGTCCCCTTAGCCATCGGGGGAGATCATACCATGACGTATCCCATACTGCGTGCCATCAAGGAGAAGCACGGGCCAGTAGCACTCGTGCAGGTGGATGCCCATCATGACCTCCTTGATGAGCACATGGGAGAAAAGGTAGTCCATGGGACACCGTTTAGAAGGGCTATCGAAGAAGGTCTCCTGGATCCAAAGAAAGTCATTCAGATTGGTTTGAGAGGTGGCATATATCCCGATGACATGGCAGAAATATATGACTGGGCGAAAGAAAAGGTAACAGTGCGCAACCAGAATTAAATTAGTGAGTTAAAAATAGCTAAATTAGCATCACATGGCTGTGGCTTCTGTTTGCCGCTGGAATCAGAGCATATAAGGAGTAAGTGGTTTTGCAGTGAAAGAATGGTCAGAGCCTGTGAAAGTATGTTTGATAAATCTCATGTGCTTAGTGCGTATTAACAAGTTTGGAATACTATAATGTTCCTACACAACTTGAGACTGGTTCTGACTGCATCTGATCACAACTAATGACATACCTGCGAGTATTACATAGTTAACACAAGTAGAATTTTAATTTTGCCTCATGATCAACTATGGTACAGGTGTCCCAAGTTATATAGTAATAGTGACCACATTAGGGGGTGGGACTTTTGGTCTCTTCTCAGAGGTTGGTCCTTTCTCAGAGGTTCTTTTGTAACTATGTGACAAGGCTCTGGGAAAACCGGATATTTCGGGCAAAAATTGAAATTGAGATATGGGCTCCAGAACTAAGTCATCCGAAAAATTCTTTCTTTCTCCTATTTTTGTTTTTTTGCAGAATTAGTCTTAGTGACCCTTACTCTAAGTCTATGCCAAATTTCAAATGTCAAAACTACTTAAAAGACCTCAAGCGTGCTGTGGAAAGACAAGCTACTGTTTATTCTCTGTCGTTCTCGGAAGTACAATAAACGGGGAATGGGTGGAGTTTCAAACAAGCAGCTAAAAAAACGGCATAGCTTTGAGACTATTGCATGCAATCTACAGCTTACCTCTGGCTGAAAGTTTACCACTACATCGAGTAGAGTAGCCAAGGATTCCGACAAGACGGGCTCTGAGACGCTCTGAAAGCTAAAAAGAACTCTACGCAAAACTTCGTTAGTTGCTGTTAAAAAGCGGTTGCACAATTTAATTGCGTATGCGGAGTACGCCGTTAAGTATACGGAAACGTTAATTATACCGGAAGTGGAAATTCAATTTATGTTTTCTCGATTTCTAGTTCAATTGCTTTGCTGAATACAGCCCAGTTCAACTGCCAGTTTCTCTGAGTGTGGAAGGTTTTACCCTCCAGTATTTTAGAGATAAATTGTAGCTTTTTATTAGCATAAAAAGTTTGGTTTGCCCGAAATGTCAGATTTTCCCAGAGCCTGTCGCATATTATTATTATTTTTTGCTTGATTTAATAATGTTTGTGATAAAGAATTAATGAAATTAAAAATTCATTCTTAGATAGATGTATGTCGTACTGTGGTTATCTGAATGGTGTCCTGTTGAGACAGCATCTTGAAGGTATCCTGTATTCCAGAAATGCTTTCTTCTGAAGTCTCAATTGCCTTCTTGTGTGGCTATGGTTAACTAGCTATTTCTGCACCACATTTATCTACTCTGATAAAGAAGTTCTAGAGATGAAATTTTCTGTAAACAACCTTTCCAGAGTAAGGGGATAATGTTTGAGGCGGTATTTGCCACTACACATTTGTCCTTGACAAAAATTGGTTACTGTAAGTAGTGTAGTATGCTATTTTTTTAAACCTACAGTATTTACAGTTTACTTGGCTGCACTCTCAATTTTTCAGTAGGTGTGGCCTTTGGTTGCTCATAGACGGGCGAATGTATTCATTTTGAGCAAGATAGGACAGTAATTGGTTGCTGGTCGGAGATAAGAGATAGTTGCTTCTCGGAGATTCTAAATGCACTATATTTATTGTAGTTGCCATCGGGGCGTGTGATTTGGCCACTCCAGAGAGGTCAGTCGCTTCTTAGAGAGGTTGTTAATAGAAGTTTTACTGTAGTTTGCTTCGCTAGCCTATAACTACACTTTTTTCTTACACCCTTTATCAATAGTTGTAATTATTGCATTTATTCTCTCAATTTTTCAAGCATGTTCGTTTCACTGACGTCTCTAGCTGTGGTCCTTAGTGTTGTATATTGTGGCTACCTATCAGGAACCTTTAGCTACTATAGCAACAAAAAAAAGTGAGCAAATAAGCCTAAGAAAGCTTACTTGTTCTGGTAGAAACATTACAAAAGCAGCTGTGGTTAGTGAGGAACACAACAATGACTGTTGTTATTGTTTGGTCTATAGCTACAGGTAATTTTTTTTTTTTTTTTTTTTTGCTAATGAAGAAGAGGATAGTGCTGTAAGAATTTTATCGGAATATATAGGTATTGCTACACGAAGCTCCAATTCCAGCACTCAATGAACTTCGCAGCATATAGCAAAGCTACCCTAAACAGCTATAATTTTTTTGCTCGCATAACTATATAACGTGACGGTAGGGGCTTTACCAACGGTGCAAGGGGCCAAAAACTGGCTAGCGTTTTGTGGAAACAAAGCCAAAACGAAGCCAAAACAAAGTTCTGGCACATTAACACTTCACCTGCATGTCCTCTGAGGTTAATAATGATAATATTCTTTAATTTCCATCTCTGTTTCACAGTATCCATAGCTAAAATGTAAAGTAGCGGTGGTGCATCTGATGTTTATTAACTCGTGGTGAAGATTTGTGGCACAAATTCTAAACACTTGGCTGTTACCTCTGTTGCTGAACCTCCACTACCTCTGTTGCTGAACCTCCACTACCTCTGTTGCTGACCTCCACTACCTCTGTTGGGTTTGCTTCTGGTTCTCAGCATATTCTTAGTTGTTGTTTAGGGCTCAGTTTTTTCACTTTGTTGTGGTTTGCTGGCACTAGACCATAAATCTCAATACTTTCATTTTATTTTGTGGCTTGAATATTTCCAAGTATTATCAAGGCATCGGAACAAAATTTTTGTAATCGATTGCCAGTTTCTATGCAAAAACAAAGCGAAAAATTAAATCTAAAATATATTTTATACGCACATGATGAATAATCTCTCCTTCTGCAATCTCTTATCGACCTCTTGGAGCCCTGGTACTTTCTCTAGTGATTTTGACTCCATCAGTTTTACAATTTCTTGAGGAATCTTTGTTGAAAAAAAAAAGAAGCCCATTCTAGCAATAGCTCTTCTCTTATGCTAGTTTTGTTAGTTTATTGCAAACAAACAGTTTTTTACACTTAAAACCCCCCTCCTTCCCCCCCCCCCCCCCCCCCCCCCCCCCCCCCCCCCCCCACTTCCTGCACACTGGGATGCATACCAGCTGCTTTCAGATGGTTATTAGGATTTGTAGGACAAAACACTTGCTTGCACTAAATGGCAAGTGGTCTGCCCTTGCCTTGCTTCCCCGTTAACTCCCAGTTGAATGCTCATTATCCTTACTTTGTATGTGGAGAGGGAGAGAGAGAGAGAGAGAAAGTTTCCTGGTAGTCCAGAGGGTCTTTCTTAGTAGGATATATTCATATAATCAGTACTGTGTGTGTGTTATATTGACAGGGTGTGTGTCAAATATTTGCCTCCCAGTGCTGGCACAAGTCAATGAGTCCGCTCATGGAGAAAGTTCGTAGTCATCTGAAGGACACACCCACTTATATAACATTTGACATAGATGGGATTGATCCTTCAGATTGTCCGGGCACAGGTGACACTCATGTTGTTGTGTTGTTGTGGTTGGTTGTTAGTGCGTGTTTGTGTTTGTTCTCTGTGTAAGTATGGCCTCTAATTTCAGTTACAATGGAGGGAGGGCTGTATAATGATGTGTTTCTGTGTTTGTGGTGTGTGTGTGTGTGTGTGTGTGTGTGTGTGGTACTATGTCCATGTCCAGGTACTCCTGAGGTGGGTGGTCTGACTCCAGTTCAAGCTCTGGAGATTGTGCGTGGCCTGAGGGGACTCAACATCGTGGGAGGAGATGTAGTAGAGGTGAGCCGAGTGGCTGACTGACACTATTACCCTTTTCTTTGTCATATACTGCCAATTGGCAATCTTTTAGAATAATAATAAAATCGTTCTTCAAAGCTTAGTATGAAGTTACCAACCATTTTATCTTTTAAGTTCAAAGCTAAACTGATATTTGAACTGAAAGCTGATGCTATTATGACTGCACGGAGTGTCCATTACAGAGCAAGGTTAACTTGGCATCTCAAATTTGCTTCACTGCCTGTCAGCCCACAAGAATGAAAGTGTTACAACAACACACTGAAAGGTAGGGTCCTGGAAGGTGGCATCAAATTGGTACTCAATAATGTCACTTAATGAGCTTCTTTTTTTCCTCTTCTACTAATTTCAACTTGATCAAGTATCTCTTCAGCCACTTCCCTCATGTAGCTTACTTTCTGTCGGTCAAAAATAATTTATAATTAAAAAGGTTTACTGAGGTTTACCAGGACTTTTTATTTTTTTAAAACCTGTTGTTGTTTTTTGTTGTTTTTTGTATTTGTTGTTTTAAGTAATAACTAACTAATTGACTAGGTGATTACATAACAATTATTTGGTGGCTAAGGGACTTAACAAATGATTACAAGTTACATGTATACAAGTGCATCTAATGCATGCACAGTAATGACAAGGGTTTGCATTGCCTAGGTGATTCATTACACTGGCCCAAATCCATACTCAAGACATCAACAACAACCACTTGGTCTAATACCATCTCTATTCCATAGACTTGCATCCTATCCTCCACCTGGGAGATGCAGTCTGGTAGAGTTGCACTGTGTGGCTGGAGTTCAGTCCATCCATTACTTGGATAAACCCTCACAAGAGCCTTGTGGTTGATTTAGGTCTACATGTTGTACAAACACACACAGATACACATACTGCACACACTATAATACTGTTGCTTGTGCAATACAAATGGCGAGCCAGGCAGTAAATTAAAACAACAACTACCGTATTCCGGCGATCAGACGCCGCGGCTACTATTTACTTTAACTCGTCTAGAGGGGCGGCCACTGTTAATTATACGATTGTTCAGTCAGCAGTTCCTTAAATTTTGATGACGTAATGTTATTCTTGAGTGTATTGAATCACGTGACGAATGGATACAAAAAAAAAAAGGAAGCGTACCCTTTTGAACAAAAGGAACTGTTAGAAAAGAACTACCTATCTAGTCGTACACAGCAAGTAAAGCAGTTAGTTATCTTCCAATACAACTTCGTTCCTATCTAGTTCTTCATCATCTTCCATGTTTTCATCGAGATCTGCAAACGGATCCTGACTACTGAGAATATCATCAGCAGCAGAAATGCCAGAAGAGAGACAGTAGTCTGTTGAATACCTGTTTTAGCAGCAGCAGCTATTTCACCATGTTTTAAACAATGGATTTCTTGATCTTCACTTCCATCCGTATTCGCGCGATCAGATGCTGCGGCTACTATTTACTTCAACTCGTCTAGAGGGGGTGGCCACTGTTCGAGAGCGGCTACTAATAAGTTTCGACGGGCGCATAGGGAGGCTACTATTCGAGAGCGGCGTCTAATCACGCGAATACGGTAGTTTTTATAATTATATCTGATAAAGGCTACCATTCATGAGACTAAAGCTAGTATAACAAAAAGGCTACATTTATTAAATTTACTGCTCTAGCTCCTGATCCTGCACTACTAAGTTCAGTTGACCCATTTTAAAGTATATAGCCATTAACAATTCACTATAGCTAACTACTACAATACTGTCATACCTCAAATTGCTGGAGTAATGATAGCTTCTGCAGTACTAATTCAGCTGTTCTTGCTAAGTGAAGTACCAGTAGCTCTTGAAAACAGCCTCTGTTTTATATCTGGAGTAAGAATGTACAGTTGTTGACTATTATTTAACAAAAAGCACTCTGCTAAGTCTGGTAATAATATCATAGCAACCACTTGCTGCTGCTTTTTGGGACTTGAAAAAAAACCCCAAGCAATTCTGCGAAATCATAGTAGATATTTTTAAGTCCAAAGCTAAAGTTGGTCCAGTAGTACCAGAAGAAGCTGAGGGCTAGCTTAAAAAGCTGTATACTATAGTTTTATCTAGTACTTGTTAAACCTTTAAAAAAAGAGAGTTTTTTTGACCAACAGAAAGGAGGCTACACAGAGGAAGTTGCTCAAAGCATTAAGATAGCCACATGGAGGAGGCCAATATTTTTGTGAAAATAAATGGACCATGAAGGTGAAGTACATTTTAAGTATTCTAGAATGCATGTCAAGCAAAAAATACTATTATTCTGGTTACTCAGACAATACTAAATTTCTGTAACTCCTATGTTTACAGAGATATCACTCAGGTCCCCAAAGTAATACTAGTATGTGTGAAGAATAAATTGTTCTCACGTTGCTGGTAAACAATGTCACTTGTAGCAATAAATTCTCACTAAGGTAATAGTCCAGTTATTTGTATAAAGCTGTACAAAGACACTTCTGCGTTGTGGGCTAAATCAAGGTGGTTTTAGAATCCATACAATGCAGTAAAAATAAACGTTTGCCAAGTAGCCAAATCACGAAATTATTATATTATAAAATAATAATGCAGGACATAGCAGGTTGCCGGGAGTTTAACTGATCACTCAGTACGGGGATATTGTGTTCAACCTTAGCCCTTGCAAGTGCTGCCAGTAGGAATACATCCCCAATGGTGGTTTTAGTGTGTTCACCTGGTACAGTAGTTAGACCTAATAATTACCACTAGTTCATCAGGATTAGGTGACAAAGTCGTAAGACTACAAGAAGCTTTCCTTTACACTTTGTTTCACCCCCAACCAGTTATTTCAACGTCTCTACCATTTCTTAGAGCTAGTGGTGTAAGTACTAAGAACAGCTTAGTCAGGAAAGTTACAGCTGTGTTTTATTTCTGCATGTTAGTCTTGGATATGAAGCACCACTACTGCCTTACCTGTATGATAAAGAAATTAGAATAGAAATTGGGAACTGATCTTGGAATGAGAATAGTAACTTTTCTTGGAATTGGAATAGGACATCTTGAAATCAGATTTGGAAACTACCTTGGAGTTGGAAATTATTTTGGAATGGGAACTTATTTTGGAATAAGAATAGAACTGATAAAAATGGAAAACTTTTCTCAACCCACATTTTTGAGTAGCCAGGGTTTGGCTGATATATGGAGTGACTGGCAATGAATGAATGATGTTAGTTGGCTAGCAAGGTGGAGTATATAATATTTTGGCACGTTCCTTGACTACCTGTGACATCTATGTTTATATTCTGCCATTTTGCTTTGACCTGTGACATCTATGTTTATATTCTGCCATTTTGCTGACCAAAGCTTTAAGTAAGCACATGGTTCACGCCGAGGGAAGTTTGTGACTGCTAAAGTTAGTGTCAGGAGTTGCCAGTTATACAATGCTTCTTTATTTTAGACTAAGACCTGGGCATGTGGACTATCTTCCTTCATGATTAGATTTGGACACAGCCAAAATTGAAATGCTTTAGTTGCTGCAGGACGTTTATAGATCAAGAAGTTTACAAGCATTGCCACAGTAAATTTTGTGTAGGTTACACCACGACATGGAGGTCGGTACGGGATTTACACAACTAAGGGCCGAAGACCTGAGGATAGTGTAAATCCCATACCGACTGAATAAAGAGGTGCAACCAGCTTGTACCGTGGCTCTAGGCTATAGGAAACTCATAAAAAACTAATTGTTGATTGGACAGTTCACTTATGCACCTCCTAGGATGTGGGTATGAAATATATTCACCTCAAATTGAGCAATCTGATTGGACGGTTTTATCATACCTTGGTACAATGTTTAATATATTAGACATCTATTTTCTTATGCACAACCACAGTCTACCCTTTAGCAAGTGTGTCTAACACTATTTATATTTAAAGTACTGTTATACACATATTCTTATCATTTGGTAGCTGACTTGCCCCTACTAATTACTCTATATAGCGTGAATAAATAGTAGAACAAAGTGTCAATTTTGAATACAGCTGTTTATTAATCAATAGCATAATATATGCATTGAGTTTGTGTAGATAATTTAAGAGTACCAGTTAAAGTCGTGTATCACCTAATTTTAATTCATGTCCGAACCCATGCAAAGGTTTAGTTATTAGTAGAGAGAATACATCTAATGAGTAAAGGAAGGTTGATAAAGAAATTATGAAAACTTTAGTTGTAGCTTCTATGTGTATTTTGCTAGGTGAATCCCCTGTTTGACAGTGGTGGAATGACTGCATTGATGGGTGCCAACTTGCTCTATGAGATGTTGTGTGTCCTGCCTGGTGTCAAGTACAAGGACAGTGTCATCAAGTACAGCAAAGACTGGCTGTGAATTTTCAGACACCTTCAGTATTTATTCATTTATAAGCATGTACATACGTGTGTGTGGACAGCTATTTATTTGTCGATATTGTATAATAGTCTTCCATCTATTCACAAATTTGGGGAATGATTGTTTGGAGCAGACCCTGTGTGGGTTCACCTGTGTACTTCACCACCTCTCTCCCTCCAAAATCGGCTGCTATGAAGATCCTTTACCTATCGCGTCGCAGACACTTTACCAAACACTAGTGATTGGTAAAGGGTCACGCTGCCCAGATCCTGCTGGCAATCAATGTGAAACTGGGGCTTGCTGCGTCTGCAAACTCTTCAATTAAGAAGATGAATCATGTTCGAAACCTACTCGCTTCGCGTAGCGGGGTTAGACATTTCTCCAAGAAACTGTTGAATCAACCGAAGGATGGAGACGAGCTTGTGAGAACTGGAGGCATCCCCTCACTCTTCAGGCTACCCATTCAGGAAGACCACCCAGCTGGACTGGATGCTTGCTTCGTAGGAGTGCCCATGGACCATGCTGCTGGGAACAGGTCTGGGACCAGACTAGGGCCCAGGGGGATACGTTTGGAATCCTGCAGAATCCATCCCATGAACGTCACGGGAGCATGTCCGTTTGAGTCCCTGCAGGTAGCAGATATTGGAGATGTGCCAATTGTGCCCTATAGCATCCCTAGAACTGTAGACATCATCACTGAGTACTTCAAGCGCATAATGGATGCCAATTGCACTCCATTGACCATGGGAGGGGACCATTCTATCACTTATCCCATCTTACGGGCCATTGGGAAGAAGCACGGGCCAGTGGGTGTGGTACTCATAGATGCTCATACTGACCTTCAGGATAGTATTATGGGGGAGAAGGTTGTCCATGGAACACCGTTTAGATGGGCCATTGAAGAAGGCTTGGTGGATCCTAACCTGTTCGTTGAGATAGGCTTGAGAGGAAGTATGTTGCTAAATGAAGTAACTGATATCTATGATTGGGCCCAGCAAAAGGTAATTAGTACAAGAGGTAAATAACAACAACAAACAATCAATTGAAAATAATTACGAAATTACTGTCTTGATAAATGATTAAGAAAAATAGAATGTTTTGTTGTTGTTGTTTTTAATTTTTTTTATTGTGTTTGCATTTGTGGATGTATAATAAGGGAGTTCATCAAATATTTGCGAGTCAATGCTGGCACAAGTCAATGGTACCACTTATGGAGAAAGTTCGAGATCTCCTGAAAGACCATCCAGTGTACTGCTCCATTGATATTGACGGCATCGACTTAGGCTGCTGTCCAGGAACAGGTGAGGTAAGGGCGGTTGTATAATTTGTTGTTGGTTTTTCCTTCTTTCTATTATATATGAATAAGTCCGTAGTTATTATGCTTAATATAACCCCCTTTCCAAAATTAAGTGTAATTATCGTTGCTCCAAACCACAATGCTGGGTGGCCCTGGGGTCTCCACACCCCCAGCCAGAATTTCCCCCTTCCCCTAGAATTTTGTTAGTTAATATAGTACATTAGCTGGAGTTGAATTCTATAGTAAGATCATAAAATCATGCATGGGTAACCAACCAGTAATAAATGAGTATACATTATCATGTTATAGGCATGTGCACTGAAGTAGTACGGGTTACAAAAAGGGTGTGGTTAAGTACGCACAGTTGTCTATCATCCCCTATAAAAAAAATCCCATATGAAATCCTGCCATGGCTATGTTATTAAAAGTTTCAACTGTTTGTCTTGTAGGTTTTCCTGAAGTGGCTGGACTGACGTCCGTCCAGGTATTAGAGATTGTGCGAGGCTTGAGGGGCTTGAACGTCATTGGGGGTGACGTGGTGGAGGTACTAACTACGTAGCAATATTGCATTATATTTCGGGAAGTGACGCATAATAACTCAATAGTGACAATGGAACATAACCATAGAGCTGTGTTGTATGCAATGGAACCTCTGATAGTGAACTGTAAGAGCAAATTACCTCTTTTTAATGAACTTCCCACTTTCCCCCCTCCAATAGAAAATACATTTGCTTACAGCAAGCAAGCTCTTATTCGTGAAAGGAAAGCCCTGATCCCAAATTGTCTCAGTTGGGAGCTTCTACTGCATCTGATCCCTATTTGTTCTCAGTTGAGAGGTTCTTCCGTATCAGCTTTGTTAGTTATTTATTTGTGTAGATAAATTAATTAAAAATGACATTATTTATTTATTTATTCAGATAAATCCGTTCTATGATAACGGTCACGTTACATCTCTCATGGGAGCTAATCTGCTGTTTGAGTTATTATGCGTCCTTCCAGGAGTGAAGTATAGAGACAACAGTTTCGTAAATACCACTACGTGGATCTGAACAATGTGGTGAATTGCCCCTGCCACACGGGAAATTAGTGTTTCTGTGTGAGTGAAACATAACATATTCAAGTGATATGAACCTACGAGTTATTTGAAATAAAAAGCAGCATTCAATTTTTAAATGTTTTATTGTACTTTTATTACAGAGATTATAACAACAACAATGATAATAATAATAATAATAATAATGTGTAGAATCAATAAATACTTAATAGACTTATGTGTGATAATGATTGGGGTCGCTCCAATTTAGCTGCAATTTCAAATTACATTTGCAAAGAGGCAATTTTCAAATCCATAGTATAAAATACACACCACACGCGTGCAGTCTTACCAATTCTTATGTCAGCAGAAGCAAAATTGCTACAGCATAGCTAGTCCCATGGAAACCAGTTTAGTACACAATGAAACTTAGTTACTTATAATAGCTTGCGTTCCATTCACGTTGGCTGCTGTTGAGAGTCAGATTGCTTTTCCGAGTCCTTTGTAGAGAGGTTCCACTACAGTCAAAACTACACAATGTGTAGCAGAGGCTCTCTTACTTGTAGTGATTTGGTCTAACTTGAATTAACCACCAAATTGGTCCCCCCTAGCTTGATAAAGTAATCTAATTGGTGGTCCCCTCCTGACTAGTGAAAATGTCTGATTATTGGATTAACATTGTAGCAAGCACATTTCATTCAGTTATGATATTACTTACTTCCCCCATCTATCACACAAATTAGATAATTAGATACACTGTAGTGAGCAAAAAAAAAAACAAAAAAAAAAGTTTACTCAGATATTTTCATTCAAATGCATACCATTATACAAATGTGTGAAGTAAAATAATTTAATGAATGTTAGAAGTGATCATTGGCTGAGTTTCTGCGTCAGTTCTGGAACAGCCTATAAAATGTGGGACACAAGAGGGAAGGAAACAACAACACAATTATTCAAATAGCAACTATACATGCGTATATATCCCATAAATAAATTGTTAATTGATGTGAGAATTACAACCAACTATTCTGCACCACTTAGTAATACTGAACACATGACACTATTCAACTCGCATATAAGAAGCATTACAAGACGAAAAAAAATTCATCTTTATTACATCTCTAAAATCCAAACTCATCACGTCTGAGTGGGGTGGCACAGCACACCAGAGCTTACCTTGAAAAGATCTTCCACTAAGCCAAAGTCTGCCACCTGGAAAATAGGAGCATCTGGATCTTTGTTAATGGCTACAATCACCTTGCTGTCCTTCATGCCCGCCAGATGCTGGATAGCTCCAGAGATGCCCACAGCTATGTAGAGTTCCTGTGGAAACAAGGGAATTACTGGTAAGGAACAGAGAATATGGGAATGTCTCTGTTCTATCTTATACTAACAAACACCAGTTCACCTTCCTCCCCTCCTTTACAACACACACACACACACACACACCAACTGACCAGCCCCAGGCAAGTTTTTCTCGCTTTACCGAATACAAACCTGCCAAACAGCTGCTTTCATATATATGGTAACAGTCATTAGTATAATTGGAGTGGTTTTTTTATATTATAAGAGTGCAAGGCTGCTCCATATGGTAAGGTGTATTTCGTATGGTAATGTGTATTTCGTATGGTAAGGTGTATTCCGTATGGTAAGGTGTATTCCGTATGGTAAGGTGTATTCCGTATGGTAAGGTGTATTCCGTATGGTAAGGTGTATTCCGTATGGTAAGGTGTATTCCGTAT